>RRZU010107969.1_pt1 | contig 13841 bp, 12 predicted proteins | sample 2165561 | NCBI WGS metagenome assembly RRZU01 (sample SAMN10456909, study PRJNA506462) | wastewater metagenome | isolation source: wastewater sludge | place: USA: Moscow, Idaho
ATGCCTTTATTGCTGTCTTAGGCTATAGCAGAGCCATGATGGTGGTGTTTACCGATAATATGCGCTACGAGACATTAGAACACTGTCATCGCCTCGCTTTTGATTACTTCCAAGGTATTCCTCACGAAGTTTGGTACGACAACATGAAGACGGTCGTTGTTGAGCGTGATGCTTATGGAGAAGGCCTGCATAAACTTAACCAATCGTTCTATCAGTTTGCTAAAACCATGGGATTTATACCCAAGCTATGCCATACCTATCGCCCTCAAACCAAAGGCAAGGTAGAGCGTATGGTGCGTTATGTACGTGATAATTTCTTTCGCCCTTTAAATACCAAAATGATGGCATTGGGCCAGAGGCTAGACTTAGAAACGGCTAATGAGCAACTGGCTCTATGGCTTGATACTGTGGCGCATCAGCGTATTCATGATACGACCAAACAAAAACCAGCAGACCGCTTGGTTGAAGAACGCAAGTACTTACAAGCCCTACCACCTAAGATTCTGCCTGTAACACCCACCTTATTAGTGAGCAAATCATTGGCAGCATTTAACAACTTAAGCCAGCAGCCATTGCACCATGATTTAAGTATTTATGACCAGCTAGTGGAGGCTATATGAACCTACAAACATCACGAATAACTGAGCTTACCTTAGAGCTTCAGCTACCTGGTATTGATGCCAATGCATGTGATTTGGCTCAGCAGGCAGCAAAAGAGGAATGGGATTACTTAAGTTTTCTTGAGCAAGTGCTTCAATGCGAAAAGCGCTCACGCCATCAACGTAGGCAGCATATGTTTACTAAAATGGCAGGTTTTCCAGCATTAAAAACGCTAGAAGATTTTGACTATAGCTTTGCTTCAGGGGTGCCTAAAAAACAGGTCATAGAGTTAGCCTCACTGTCATTTATTGAGCGCCAAGAAAACCTAGTCATGTTAGGCCCTTCAGGGGTAGGGAAAACCCATATTGCCATAGCGCTGGGCTATAAAGCAGTTCAAGCAGGTGTCAAAACACGTTTTATAAGTGCCTCTGATTTGATCTTGCAGCTAACGACAGCGCAACGCCAAGATAACTACAAACAAGTCATGCAGCGCTCGATAATAGCACCCAGACTATTAATTATTGATGAGATAGGTTATCTGCCGTTTAGTGCGCATGAAGCAAAATTACTATTTGATGTAATAGCTAAACGTTATGAAAAAGGCTCAATTATTCTAACAAGTAACCTCCCTTTTGGTCAGTGGGGGCAGATATTTGCCAATGACACAGCACTCACTTCAGCTATGTTAGATCGTATTTTGCATCACTCACACATCATCCAAATTAAAGGAGAAAGTTATCGAATTAAAGAAAAGAAACAAGCTGGATTAATGGATAGACCCAAGGGTTAGTGGTTCACTTTTAAATTGTTGGGGTGGATCAGTATTGGGTTGTTGTTGACACCACAGGTTGATGCGCGTCGGCAGGATCCGGCCCATCGGCAGATCCAGCTGCGCCAGTAGATCGCTCAGACTGATAATGCCCTGCACCACGCCTTCACTGTCCACTACCGGCAGGGTCTTGACGTGGTGATGACGGAACAGACGGATGGCCTGCATCACCGTGGTGTCCGGGCCGACCGTGCGGATATCCCGCGACATGATCTGCTCGGCGCGGTCAATGACATGAACGCCCAGATCGCCAGCGCCGCCGAGCAGCAGAGCGCCGTGGCCGAAGAGGTCAACCAGAACATCCTGCGCATCCGTGATGCCACCCTGCATACCTCCGCCAGCTCGAACCAGGTGGCAGCCTCGAGCCGGGAACTGACCCAACTGGCGGAGCAACTGAAACAGCGAGTGGCGTTCTTCAGGTTCTGATGTCCTGACGGATGGCAAAGAGCGCAATCCAGAAACCGCATCAGCATCAAGCGGCTGGATTGCTTCGCTGCGCTCGCAATGACAATGTTCTGACTTATTTCCAGAGGTTTCTTAGTCGTAACTACGGCATCCTGCCATGGCTTATTGCCCATCCCCATCGGCCAGAATCTCAACCATTTTCGCGGCGTCGAAGTATTTCCCTACCACCCGATTGACCTGCTCCAGCGTCACCGCCGCAAAGGCATTGTTACGCTCCACCCAGGATTGCATGGTGCTGTCTTCATATAACTGCCGCGGTAGCCAGGACAGGATATTGCGATCCTGACCGAACGACTGGCGACGTTCATTGAGAATGGTATTTCTGGCCTGCTCCAGTTCCTGCTGGGTAATGCCGTCCGCTACCAGCCGGGCCACCTCTTCGCGCACGATATCCGCCAGCCGCATGCCCTGCCCCCGGGGATAGCTACCCTGAATAGTCAGCCAGCTGGCATCGTCGAAGGTAGCCACCTTCAGCGACGAGCGGATCTCGTAGCTCAATCCCTCCTCCTCACGCAGGCGCTTGCCGAGGCGTGACGCGGTCGGATGACGCCCCAGCACATGCTCGGCAATGAACAGCGCTGCGGTGTCTTCCGATTGACTGTTGGCGGCGAAATTCAGCCGACCGATATAGTGCCCGGTCCGCCCCGCGCCGGCCTTGACGTGCATGCGCGATGGCGCGATATCCGCAAAGGGTTTGCTGCTCCGGGTGCTGGGATGCTGCGTCTGCCAGTCGCCGAACAACACCTCCAGCTGGCTGTGCACCTGTTGCGGATCAAAATCCCCGGCCAGGGCAAACTCACCCTGGCTGGCACCATAAAAGGCTGCATGGAAATCAATCACATCCTGGTGACCGATCGCCTTCAACGCTGCCTGCCGTTCCTCACGCTCGATATGGCGACGGATATCACCGACGGGGTAATCCTCTTCATAACGCCGGAGCTGCAGGCTGGCCACGCTGCCTGGTCGGTTGTCGGCACGGCCATACGTGAGCAACTGCTGGCGCTTTATCAGGTCAAAGTCCTGACGAGCAAGGGCTGGGCGTCGCAGCACTTCGGCCATCAGCTCCAGCAGGGCAGGCAGGTTCTCTGCCGGGCTTGCAAAACGCACCGTCAACGCACTGCCACCCGGCACAATGGAAAAACCCGCGCCCAGCTGATTGGCACGATCGACAACCTGCTGATGACCGAGGTTCTGTGTGCCACGTACCAGAAGGGTACCGGTCAGGTCAGCCAGTGCCGCCTTGCCGAACAGGCTACGCGCATCACCAAAACGCAAGGTCATGATGCCCTCTACCGGCCCAGCGCTCCCCGGCAACGGGCGCAACGCCAGTTTCAGCCCATTGTCCAGACGGCTGCGCTGGATGCCCTGTTCCACCGACAGGATATGCTGGTTGAAGGCTGCAATGTCTACCGCATCGACAACCGGTGTCGCCACGCCCGATTGGCCACCAGTGTTGCTGGATACCGCCGTTGGCAGGGACGCAGCCGCGCCAGCAGGCTCGCCGCCGGCATGCAAGTGACCGACCAGGCGGCGCTGGGCCAGCAACCAGGCCTGGGCCTCACGTTGAACGGTGTCGACATCCAGCGCCAGCAGTTGATCCTGACGCCGCAACAACAGCCCCCAGTCACCCAGTGCAACCGACTCGGCCAGCAGGTGGATCAGCGTACCGGGCTCGCGCAACAGCCGCTGCTTCGCCTGGCGATTGGCGGTCTGTACCCGCTGCAGCTCTTCCTTACTGACAGGTCGCCCGGCGAGCGACTCGATCTGCTCGATCAGCAGTTGCTGTACCTGCTGCCGGGACTGCCCCTCGGCCAGCGGCGCGCTAAACATGAAGTAGCCGCCATGCCGGAAGTTCTGCTGCAACGCCACCACTCCGGCCGCCTCACCAGGCACTACCAGTGCCTGATACAGGCGACCGTGCGGCTCACCGGCAAAGATGTCGGCGAGCACCATCAGCGCCACATTGCTCTGATCAAGGGCCGGCGGCAGTGGATAAGCCAGCGTGACCATATCCATATCGCCCTGGGTGAGGTCAACGCTGACCGGCTTGTCGGGCATGACCACCGACATGGCGGCGCTACGCGGCTCTGACGAAGGGGGGGCCATACCCGCAAAATGCCGCTGGACCACCTCCAGAGCACGACTCGTATCAAACTTGCCCGCCAGTACAATGACGGCATTGTCCGGCTGGTAATACGTGGCATGGAAGGCTTGCAGGTCAGCCAGCGTGATATTGCCCAGCTCCGCCCGGGAGCCCAGCACCGGACGCCCATAACCCTGCCCCACCGTGGCTGCCGCCAGCATGTGCTGCCCCAACGCTGCGAAGGGGTTAGCCTGCGCCAGCTCCATCTCCCGCAGCACCACTTCCAGTTCGGCCTGCAGAGCCACCTGATCGAACGCCAGGCCGGCCATGCGCTCAGCTTCCAGCTCCAGCAGATAATCCAGATGCGCCGGTTCAGCATCCAGCACCGCACTGTAGCGGGTACGATCGTGGCTGGTGGTGGCATTGAAGCGGATACCACGCTGGTGCAGACCGCTGATCAACTGCTCCCCCGAACGCTGCGCAGTACCCTTGTACATCAGGTGCTCCAGCAGATGCGCCGTTCCCCCCTTGCCCGACGGGTCAGCCAGTGAGCCGGTCAGATAGACCATATCGAAAAACAGCGTATTGGCCGCCTGATCCTCAGCCAGGATCACCCGCAAGCCATTGTCCAGTCGGTACTCGAGCACACCATCCTGCTCTGCCACTGGCTGCAGACCATCAGCCTGCGCTACCGCTGCCTGGATGAATAGCAACAGCCAGATCAACACTGGCATGAAGGTCTTTGACATGCGTTTTCCTTGTTTTCAAGAGTTAAAGAGTGAGTTCGGCGGATCCGCCCAAGTCATTCATGGTGATCGCTGCAGGTTTGTCGTTGTTGACCAGAAGAGCGTTAACCTCCACCAGACTGTTCGGCTCCAGCACGCCCACCGCAGCCTTGAGCTGCAGCTGGGCCAGCAGAGTGTCATAGCGGGCACGGGCAAGCTGCTGCAGGGTATCGCTGAACTGACTCTGGGCTTCCAGTACCTCGATGCCGGTTCTCATTCCTATCCGATAACCCAGTCGATTGGATTCCACCGCGGATTGGGTGGACAGGCGTGCCGCCTCCAACGCTTTTACCTGTGCCATGCCATCCATTACACCCGACCATGCCTGTCGGGTCGCGAAGGCAGCTGAACGACGGGCGTCCTCCAGCTCGTACTCGGCCTGCATGCGTAACGCCTGAGCTTCTCGCGTAGCGGAACTGAGTCGGCCACCACTGTAGAGCGGAGCGCTCAAACGCAGTCCGATACTGCCTGACTCGGTGCGTTCGGTGCTGGCATTGGGACTCTGCTGCATGGTCTGGCTTATCAGCAGATCAACCGTGGGAAGGTACTCGGCCTTGCGACTGCGGACATCATTGGCCGCCACAGCCAACAACAGCTCCTGCACCTGTACTTCAAGGTTGCTTCTTTCTGCGGCAGCGACCCATTGATCAAGATCCTGCGGATAGGGCAGTGTCAGAGCCATGTCACTGCGCAGGCTTTTCAGAGTTCCCGGCTGGCGCCCCATGATTCTAGCCAGCGCATGGCGAGCCAGTTCACGTGCGCTTCTGGCCTTGATCAGTTGTGCACCAGCCCTGTCGAAACTTGCCTGAGCTTCATGCACATCAGCCACACTCACATTTCCCAGTTCAAAGTTCTTCTTCGCACTGGCCAACTGCTCCCCACTGGCCAAACTCAGCCCCTGAACCGCATTCAGTACTTCGTCAGCATTCAGAGCCTCGAAGTAGGCTTCGGCAACACGCAGAATCAGGGTCTGCTCGGCACTGCTCAAACGAGCTATCGCGAGGGTCTGCTGCAGATTACCCTGTTCATACTGAATCCAGTTCTGCCAACGGAACAGCGGCTGTACCAGTTGGATGCCGTAACTGCGATTCTGACGCCGCTGTTCGATACGACCGCCCGCCAGATCGTATTCGGTCTCGCTCCAGCTGTTCTGGGCATCAACCGACACCTGCGGCAGCAAGCCCGCACGTCCCTGTATCCGGCGCTCGTCACCGGCACGCCGCTGCGCCTGCGCAGCGGCATATTGGGGATCATGCAACAGTGCCCGTTGATATACCTCCAGCAGGTCATCACCCTGCACAGCCGCACATCCCAACAGCCATGCCCACATCAGCCAGCCCTTTCTGAATGAAATCATGCGCTGACCGAAGCCTCATCGAGCCGCACGTCTTCCACCACAGCTCCCTTGTCCAAGGCGATCAGCCGTTTAGCAAAAGCGATGGTTTCACGCCGATGGGCGATGGTAATGCGCGTCACCGGCATCCGGTGCAGGGACTGCACTACATGTTGCTCGCTGTGCAGATCAAGGTGGCTGGTTGCCTCATCCAGAGCAAGGATTCTCGGCTGCTTGTATAAGGCACGCGCCAGCAGTACCCGCTGCTTCTGCCCACCAGACAAGCCGCTGCCCATCTCCGCCACCAATGTCTGGTAGCCCATGGGCATATTGATGATGGCTTTGTGGATGTGGGCCAATTTCGCCGCCTCCTCCACACGTTCCTGGCTTGCCTGAGGGTCGAAACAGGCAATATTCTCGGCCAGAGAGCCAGCCAGCAATTGATCTTCCTGCATCACCGCACCGACCAGGCTACGCAGCGCCTGCGGTCCCAGCTGCCGCACCGGTATACCGCCGAACAGGATCTCACCTTCGGTTGGAGTGAGCAGTCCGAGCATCAGCTTGAACAGGGTCGTCTTGCCGCATCCCGAACGACCGACAATGGCAACCGAATCACCGGCCTCGATAACCAGAGACAGGTTGCGTAGCACCCAGGGTTCACCTTCCGCATAACGGTACGATACATCCCTGAGTTCAATGCGCGGCTCTATCCTGTCCAGATCGGTTTCCATACTGCTTTCCGGCTCTGGTGTTTCAAGGGCGATATCAGCCAGCCGTTCGGCATGCAATGACAGCATGCGGATTTCCACCCCCAGGTCGATCAGCTTGCTTGCTCGACCGGTGAACTGGCTCTTGTAGGCAATGAATGCCAGCAGCATGCCCAGCGACAGCTTTCCCTCCAATACAGCCAACCCGCCGACATACAGCAGGAACATGCCTTCCAGACCAAAAATCAACGTATTGAAACTGGCGAACACCAACAGCAACTTCTGGGTAGTCACGTCGCGGTTCTGCACATCGGCAATCAGGTTCTGCCAGGTTGCCAGCCGCAGCGGGGTAACATTGAATAGCTTCAATGGCAGCGCCGCCCGGATCGTTTCCAGAAAATAGGAATTCTCCTTAGCGGCCAGCACGATGCGCTCCTCCGAGGCATTGCGCAGCGGCTGGTAGAACACCACCCGCAATATCACATACAACAGCAAGGCGACTACCACGATGGCAGTCAGGGCGGTGCTGTAGAGCAGCATCATGCCCAGAGTGATCAGGGTTACCAGCCCGTCGAGTACCACCGTGATCGCACCGTTGGTAAACACATTGCGGATGGCATTCAGCGAATGAAAACGGGCAGTGATATCCCCAAGCTGACGCTTTTCGAAGAACGGCCAGGGCAGACGCAACAGATGGCTGAACAGATTGCCCGACCACTGTATGGCCAACTGCTGATTCAGACGCAGCCCCATCCACCCCTGGGCCATGCGCAGCACAAAATCGATCAACATCAGCAGGCAACCGCCCAGCACTGCCAGCAACAGCAGATCCTGATCCGCCGACACCAGCGCGCCATCAACCACCCACTGCGTCACCTGGGGAGACAGCAGCGCAACCACCTCCAGTGCCAGGGCAAGCGCAAAAATATTGCCCAGCGCCCGTTTCAGTCCGAAAACCTTCCCGGTCAGGTCTCGCAGCCGGATTCGAGCCTTCTGCTGAGCCGGACGGAAACTGGCATTAGGCGTCAGCTCAAGCGCTACCCCGGTGAAATGTGGTGAAATCTCAGCCAGCGTTAACACCCGGCGACCAACCGCCGGGTCCAGAATATGAATACGTTTGCCACGCACCTTCTCCAGCACCACGAAGTGGTTCATGTTCCAGTGCAGGATGCAGGGTGTGCGCAAGCTGGCAATTTCCTCCAGCTCCAATCGCAGGGGTCGGCACGAAAACTCCAGCGCCTGCGCATAGCGGATCAACTGAGCGAGGTTGGTTCCTTTCAGCGAAATTGAAAAGCGCCGACGCAAACTCATCAAATCAAGGTGCAGGCCATGGAACCCGGCGACCATGACCAGACAGGCCAGACCGCACTCTTGGCTTTCTGCTTGCAAAGTTACTCTCATGGGTCAGTATATTCCTGGAGCTGCCCGGCGCAGTCAGTGACGGATCAATTCCAGAATATCCTGGCGGCACAGCTCGGTAACCAGTTGATGCAACCTGTCGGCGGGCAGTCCGGGCAGCCGGACCGAGAGGTCAGCAAGACTGATACCGGGATGATCCGTAATGCAGCGGATCAATTGCACGCCCTGCTCATCCAGATTCAGCTTGGTGCCATTGGCAATGACATAATGCCCGGCCAGACCATGGGGCTGGTTGGCGCTCAATCGAATACCCGTGTGCTCGGATAGGGGCGCAGCATTCGGATCACCAAACATCTCCAGCGCCAGCGGAGACTCGACACGTATTGCCCCGGCAAACTCATCCATGAATCGATGGTAGTTTTCCGGATCATTGATAAAGGCATCCAGATGCTGCCCGACGGAAGCCAACGTGTCTTGATCCTTTGCCCAGTTGCTCAATGATTGCCGTGCCCCAAGGAATTCCTGCATATGTTTCATTGCCCAAGCCAAATAATCCATGGAGTAGGCCGGGAAGGTGCCCAGCGCCAGATGGAATGTCGGCTCACCCAAAGGCAGCGGGTTATGCCACCAGCCCCGAGGAAGATAGAAAACATCTCCCGGCTCCAGGATGAAGTCCATATAAGGCTCTGCTGGACAGGGGTAAAGGAGCTCGTAATCCTTGCTCTGCTGAGTGTAGAGCGGTGATTCCAGGGATGGCTCGTAAACTATCCAGCGTTTGCGTCCAATCAACTGGATCGCAAACACATCCCTAGTATCCCAATGGCAGCGAAAGGAGTCTTTCTGACCAAAAGCGACATAGGCGCTGCTGACCACCTGCCGACCGGTGAAGTCAGCGACCTGTCGCGAAAACTGGCTGACCTTGGGCTCGTTCTTGATCTTGTTGGCGATCAGCGTGGCGCCCTTCCGCAAGTAGTCATACACTACAGGCTTGATCAGCCTATGGCGTAGGGTGCCAATATCAAGATAGCTTTCGACATACTCGTGCTTGGGCCTAATGCCATCAAAGGTAAGCTTGAAATCATTGGAAGCCACATCGCTTCTTTCAATAACTTCATTGACGTCTTGCCATGAAAAAAGTCCTGCTGTCACAGCACCCTTCAGCAGTAACGGTCTTTTTTCCTGGTATTTTTCTAAAAAACAGGATGGTGAAATATTGAACTTTATATCCATTTAAAACGCCAAGAGCTTTATAGTGATACACATCAGACCATTTCCAACTATTAATTATATCCGGTACCAGCAGGATCATTATAATCAGTTCCAGTAGCATCCATTGCTCTTTCAGCTAAGCCTCCTGCCATTCCGCCATAAAAACCGACTTGAGTGCTAAGAATAGCCCATGCACCAGTTTGCATAGCGGTTACCCCTGCCGGCCCTGTTGCGAACCCAACAAGAGCGCCAGTGACAGTAGAACCAATAAGTCCTGCCACACTCCCCTCCCCTGAGCCGCTGGCATATCCAATATAAGTGGCTGCAGCGCTTGCCGCACCGATAGCTGCACCAACAGGGCCGACAGCACCCGAAACTGTTTCTATATCGCGCATTGACAGTTCACGCATTCTTCTCTCCTTATTTAAATAATTTTTTACAGACCAGTCAGGAAAATAGAAATCTTGTCATATTCCCAACAATTAACGCGAGTGGAAGCAACAAAACCAAATGCACAACACTTTGCCTATCGTATTTTTTTCCTATCATATATAAAAATGCCCTGTATATACCATACAAGATAATATAGGATAGCAATCCAAGGCCCAGCGTCATCAGCATATCCAGGAAGGATCCCATAACAAACTTTGTCCCCAGAACCTCAAACGACCAAGATTTTTCTCCTTCCACTTCATCATCTCCTTCCACTTCATCATCTCCGAGAACGTTGAGGGTATAGATATATAAGCTACATCCATCCTAAGATCCGCGCTCATACTTTGCGGCCAAGTTTTACATGAAAAATATGCCTCTCTTCCTCATGCTACTTATGCCTTTTAAAGAGTGGCGGCAGTTTCCACAGCCCGTGCAACATTTCTAATAAACTCTGCGCTGGCAAACACGTTTCTGCCATATCGGACACTAAATCAGAATTTTCAGCCAAACATATTTTCACCTTACTATTCAGCCCCTGAGTTCCTGATTAGACTTTCTTTGGATAGTAGTTCAATCATTTCTTCAGTGTAACCCTACAGATGTAGGGGAGAGAGGGGGATCTCCTATTTCATCGGATACCCATCATCACTGCTAGTAGCTCTCCTCTTCTCCTGACACCCTTCTTCCTCAAAATGGAGCAGACATGATCCCTTGCCGTAAACTCACTGATATCAAGAGCCACCGCAATCTGCTTATTTGACATACCTTGTAACAAAAGCTGAAAAACCTCTTTTTCTCTCGGAGTCATAACCTTTCCATATTTTCTAATTATCTGGACATTTTCCCAGTCACTGAATAGAGCGGCTCCAATGCCCATTCGTACAAGCGGCGCTTGTCCTGAATGATGTCGCCTTCCAGCAGCATGCCAGCCTGCAAGGGCTGTGAATTTCCATATGCCCGGACAGTCTGGGAGTCGAGGGCCACTGTTACCCGGTAGAACAGCTCCGCTGGCATACTTGCGTCTTGCAATGCACTGGCAATATGGGGCGGCAATTCCTGAGCTGCATAAGGACTCCTGGCTACGTCCGTTACTCTCCCACGGGCCATGCCGAACTTCTGGTAGGGGTAAGCAGCGTAGCGCATCAGGACCGTCTGGCCTGGCTCGACGAATCCAGCCTGACGTGGTGCCACATATAGATGTGCCGACAGGGTGCTGTCGTGCGGGATAAGGCTGGCCAACAGGGTACCCGCCGCAACCTGCTGGCCGATCTGCACATTCACTCCCGTCACATGGCCTGCGAAGGGCGCAACGCTGACCTGTTCGGTACGAACGTCATTCTCCGCCTGTTCCTGCCTGACCTGGGCGATCGCGTTGTCAATGTCGGTCAACTCCGTATCGTGCCGCAACTCCAGCTCCTGGCGCTGCGCGAGCAACTCTGTGCGCTCACGATCCAGGTTCGCACGGGCCCGCTGGATACTTTGCTGTTGCCCCTGCAGCGTCAGCAGCTCCGCCTCGGCCTGTTGCAACTGGGCTATGGAAAGGAAACCCGCCTCGACCAGTTCTTGCTGGCGTTGCAAGTGTATGTCCGCCAACTCCACCCGCCGCCCCAACAACCGCACCTCCTCCCGAAACTGTTGCAACTCTCCGTCAATCGTAGTCAGGCGGCTATCGAGCATGCGCAGCTGGCCGGCGGTACGCTCACTTGCCAGTGCCCGATTGCGTTGCAACAGCAATGAACGCTGTGCCAGCTGCTCGGCGATCAGTTGCTGAGTGCCCCCGGTAATGCTGAAACGCTCACCCGATACAACGAATAGTACCTGCCCGGCTTCGACGTATTGCCCCTCGGTTACCCTGACATCGGCAAGCAATCCCGCGGCAACGGACGTCAGGCGCAACATGCCCTGCTCAGGCATCAGCAAGCCCGTGACAGACGCTTTGCGGGTATAGGTACCAAAGTAAGCGAAGACCCCGACCAGCAGGATAAGCACACCAGCAAGAATAGCCGCGACCCGATAACCCCAAGGCTGGTGAATGAGCACACTACCGAACCGTTGCTCCCCCTTTGTGGCGAGCGCTTCAGCGCGGAATAGCGCAGTTTTGCTCCTTGAAAAATCAGACATCCCTTGCTCTTATTAATATTGATTTCGATTCTCGTTAAATCTATCAGGAAAAATATTAAATGCGAGACGCAACTCCCAGCTCCATGACTAAAGTCTCATTCCTCACCGCTGATCAGAGAGAATATAAAGCGCCGCCATTGCAACCAGACACCGGCCACGCTTGCTAGAATGCCCCTTTCACCTAGGGAATCGGTCACATGGATATCAGCCTGGCCCGCACCTTTCTGGAGATCGTGCGCTGCGGCAGTTTTGTTGCTGCGGCCGATCGGCTGCATGTCACCCAGGCGGCCATCACCTCGCGCATCCAGAGCCTGGAAAGCCAGCTCAATTGCACGCTGTTCATCCGCAACCGCTCCGGTGCCCGCCTGACCGCGGATGGCGAGGCGTTCATCACCCATGCCACGCAGATGACCCAGGCCTGGGATATGGCCCAGCGCGACCTGCCGTTGCTCAAGGGTTTCAGTGATGTGCTGCATATCGGTGGCGAGGCCAGTTTGAGTACGCCGTTGCTGCTGCACTGGGTACGGGCCCTGCGCCGGGAGATCCCCGAGCGTTCGGTGCGTGCCGAGATCGGTGATAGTGGGGTACTGATGCAGCGCGTGGAGCAGGGTTCGCTGGATGCGGCGCTGGTCTATCAGCCCGAATATCTGCCCGGTCTGCAGGTGGAGGAATTGCTGGAGGAGAAGCTGATCCAGGTCAGCCTGCCTGGCCAGCCGGAACCCTATGTGTATATCGACTGGGGCGAGCATTTCCGGCGGCAGCATGATGCCGCCCTGCCCGACAAGGCCCGTGCGCCGGTGACCTTCAACCTGGGGCCGCTGGCGTTGCAATACATACTGGAGTCGGGCGGTTCGGGGTACTTCCGCAGTCGGGTAGTGCAGAGCTATCTGGACAATGGCCTACTGGAACCGGTAAGCATGGCGCCGGAGTTCAGCTTTCCGACCTACCTGGTGTATTCCCGGCAGCGCGAGTCCGAAGTATTGGACCAGGCGCTAACGCTGTTGCGCGAACTGACCCATACCAGCCAGGACTGGTCCCAACGCTGGGACCCGATGATCTGAGTCGCTCAGGCCATATGGTTGACCAGGTCACGATGCAGCGCAGCGATTACATCGGTCTGGGTCACCAGGCCGACCAGTCGGCCATGGTCCAGCACCGGCAGGCAGTGCAGTCCCTGACTCGACATCAGCGGAATCATGTCGACCACATGGGTCTGACCGTCCACGGTGACCACTGGCGCGGTCATCACCTTGTGCAGCGGCTGGTCACGACACATGTTACCAACAATGCAAAACTGAACCACTTCAACAATTGAAATCTGAGCCACTTGTTTACATTATGGTGCCTTTTTGGAGGCACCTTGATTACAAAAGAAGAGCTTATGAAAATTCAGATTTTGCATCAGCAAGGCCTCTCACAGCGAGCAATAGCCAAACAGCTAGGTATATCGCGTAATACTGTCAGGCGTTATTTAAGTGCAAGATGGATACGCCAACCTATTCCAAACGTGCACCTAGACAATCACTGCTTGAACCGTTTAAAGACTTTCTGCATTCACGTATTGCGCAAGCTAAACCAGTGCACCTATCAGCAGTCGTCTTGCATCGCGAGATTCAGGAGCTTGGCTATCAGGGTAGTTTGTCCTTATTGCGCTTATACCTTTACGAATACAGAGGCAAACCTACACCTGAGCCTATTGTTCGCTTTGAAACTGCACCTGGTAAACAAATGCAGGTTGATTGGGGGCAAATGCGTGGGGGAAAACACCCTATCCATGCCTTTATTGCTGTCTTAGGCTATAGCAGAGCCATGATGGTGGTGTTTACCGATAATATGCGCTACGAGACATTAGAACACTGTCATCGCCTCGCTTTTGATTACTTCCAAGGTATTCCTCACGAAGTTTGGTACGACA
>RRZU012230992.1_pt1 | contig 13841 bp, 13 predicted proteins | sample 2165561 | NCBI WGS metagenome assembly RRZU01 (sample SAMN10456909, study PRJNA506462) | wastewater metagenome | isolation source: wastewater sludge | place: USA: Moscow, Idaho
AATATCGTTAAAAGAGCTATTAAATCGTACAAGTCTGAACATCCAACTAAAACAATAATCGAAAAAGCGAGGCTATTCTTTTGTTATTCAGTATATTTAGACAATAAGAAAGCCTCAAAATCAGGCGATTAAGAGGCTTTAAAGTACCCAGAGCCGGGATCGAACCGGCATGGAAGTGAATCCACTGGTGTTTGAGACCAGCGCGTCTACCAATTCCGCCATCTGGGCATTTGTGGGGGCAAAAGTACGCAATTTTTTCATTTTCGCAAGACCTTCATAGGTTTTTTGAGAAAATATTTTTTTATTCTTACCCTTTACCTATCTTTGCCCGAGCAAAATTAAACTCTATAGACGATGAATTATAATAATTACTGCGTTATCATGGCAGGCGGTGTGGGAAGTCGTTTTTGGCCTTTCAGCACCAACGAAAAGCCAAAACAATTCTTGGATTTTTTCGGCACTGGTCGCACGCTACTGCAAATGACTTTTGACAGATTTTCTAAAGTAGTTCCTGCTTCCAACATATTAATTGTAACTAATAAAAAATATAAGAACTTGGTATTGGAGCAATTACCCCTTATCAAGTCTTCTCAAATATTGCTTGAACCCAACAGAAGGAATACTGCCCCTTGTATTGCTTATGCTTTAAACAGGATTAAAGCAATGAATCCGGAAGCCAGTATGATAGTGGCTCCTGCCGACCATTTAATTTTGAAAGAAATAGAATTTCTTAACGCCATTGAAAGAGGGCTGAATTTTGTGGCTGAAACTCAAAACTTACTTACGTTGGGGATTCAACCCAATCGACCGGAGACAGGCTACGGCTATATTCAAATAAGTGATCAAGCTATCGGCGACTTCAAAAAAGTAAAAACATTTACCGAAAAACCAAACCTCGATTTGGCGAAAATTTTTGTTCAAAGTGGCGAATTCTTTTGGAACTCAGGTGTATTTATGTGGAGCGTAGCTGCTATTAGTACCGCATTTGAAGAATTCCTACCCGATATCGCTTCCAAATTCGAAACCGGCAAACAATACTTTAACACCGAAAAAGAACAAGAATTTATTAATCAGATATTTCCTTCTTGCCCAAACATTTCCATTGACTATGGTATAATGGAACATGCTAAAAATGTATATGTGCTTTGTGGCGATTTTGGCTGGTCTGATTTGGGTACATGGGGTTCGTTGTACGATTTGTCCGAAAAAGACGAGAATAGTAATGTGACATTAAAATGCAAATCTCAATTTTACGATTGCGACGATAATATCGTTGTGTTACCCAAAAACAAATTAGCTGTTTTGCAAAATTTGTCAGGGTACATCGTAGTCGAATCAGACAATGTATTGCTGATTTGCAAAAAAGAAGATGAACAAAAAATACGTCAATTTGTAGCCGACATTAGTTTAAAACACGGAGAAGAATTCATTTAGAATTATTATGGAAAACGAAAAAATGGTGCTTCGCACAGAGCATCTGGTAAAAAAATACAAAACGCGCACCGTCGTCAACGACGTTTCTATTGATGTTACACAAGGCGAAATAGTTGGTTTGTTAGGGCCTAATGGTGCCGGAAAGACAACAACTTTTTACATAACAGTAGGTTTGATAACACCAAATCATGGGAAGATTTTTTTAAACAATACGGACATATCAAAATATCCTGTTTACAAAAGAGCACAAAGTGGCATTGGATACCTTGCTCAAGAGGCTTCTGTTTTCCGTAAGATGAGTGTAGAAGATAATATCCGTGCTGTGTTGGAAATGACAAAATTCACCAAAGAATATCAAAAAGAAAAATTAGAAAGCCTAATAGGGGAGTTTAGCCTACAGAAAGTTCGCAAAAATTTAGGAGACCAATTATCTGGTGGCGAACGCCGTCGATGCGAAATAGCAAGATGCTTGGCCATTGAGCCCAAGTTCATCATGCTTGACGAACCTTTTGCAGGAGTTGACCCTCTCGCAGTTGAGGATATTCAAAACATCGTATCAAAATTGCGAGAAAAAAATATTGGAATTCTAATCACCGACCACAATGTACATGAAACATTAAGTATAACAGACAGAGCATATCTGTTATTTGAGGGTAAAATTCTATTCCAAGGAACTGCCGAAGAACTGGCTGATAACCCAATGGTAAGAGAAAAATATTTAGGAGAAAACTTTGAGCTTCGAAAAAAAATAGAGTGACAAAAAAGGGACTTTTTCAAGTCCCTTTTTTTATGCCAATTTATAGTTATTTTCTCGTTATCAAACTGATAAATTCTTCGCGAGTTTTAGCCTGTTCAAAAACTCCGGTAAAATCGGAAGTGGTTGTTATGGAATGTCTTTTTTCCACACCTCTCATTTGCATACACATATGCTGTGCTTCTATTACCACCATAACTCCAAGAGGATTTAACGTGTTTTGAATACAGTCTTTGATTTGTGTTGTAAGTCTTTCTTGGACTTGCATACGACGAGCATATACATCCACAACACGTGCTATCTTACTCAAGCCTGTTATTTTTTTGTTAGGAATGTAAGCAATATGTGCTTGTCCGAAAAAAGGGAGCATGTGGTGCTCACACATAGAATAGAAATCAATATCTTTCACTATCACCATTTGACGATAGTTCTCCGTAAACATAGCTTCTTTAATGATTTTTTCAGGATCTTGTTCATACCCTTGCATCAAAAACTGAATACTTTTCGCCATACGAAGAGGCGTTTTTACCAAACCCTCACGCTGACAATCTTCTCCAATCAATTCAATAATAGCTTTGTAATGCTTCGCTAATTCGCTTGTAATAAAATCTGCACTTTTTTCTTCTTCCATTTATCAGAAATATAGTATTTTTACCGCAGGATCCTTTACCACATAAATTTCACTTTCAAGGTCAGGAAAGATGGTTTTCAGTTTTTTACTGAATAAAAAAGCTTCATAATAGGTAGAAAAATCGCCTACACGAACTTTCCAGAAAGGTGCAACAAAAGAAACGTAAGGACGGTATTGAGGATAACTTTCTTTAATGTTTTTCTCCAGTTGAAAGGCAGCATCTTTTGATTTTTGAGGATGATTTCCGGAATAAATCTGCACCCTAAATCCGCTCAAAACAACACATTCTGTTCTTGTAGCAGCTTCCGTTTTATTTTCGTTGATAATTGCCTCAAAACGAGGGTCTTGATTAAATGTCACCTTGCCAACATTAGGACTATCAGACGTTGTCATAGTTTGCAACAAAGTTTGGGCATAATTCATGCCAACTGAAAGTATACACAAAATCAAAATAGCAAATCTTTTCATACAACACCTCTATTTAAGTAAACAATGCAAATGTATCAAAAAAATAAGAAATCCTTTTTATTTCTATTCTTTTCTACAAAAATAGTATTTTTGTAGAAAAGAATACCTGTCAATTGAAATGAATCTAATGAAAAAGGAAAGATATGTAATTATTGTAGCCGGAGGAAAAGGAAAGAGGATGCAAAATAATATTCCGAAACAATTTCTTGAAGTTGGAGGGAAACCTCTAATTATGAGGAGTGTAGAAGCTTTTTTTTCTTTTGATAATCAAATAAAAATTGTGTTGGTGCTGCCAAAATCGGAATTAAGTCTTTGGATAGAACTTTGTTCCAAACACCAATTCAGGATTGCATGCAAATTAGTTGAAGGAGGCAAAGAACGTTTCTTTTCTGTAAAAAACGGCTTGAAAGAAGTTCCCAACAATGCATTGGTGGCTGTTCACGATGGCGTGCGTCCTTTTCCAAGCAAAGCAACCATACAAAACACTTTCAACACTGCTGACAAATTTGGCAATGCAGTTCCTGTTATTGATCCGGTAGATTCTTTGCGAAAAACAGACGAAAAAGGTAATAATTTATCAGTCATTCGATCTCAATACAAATTAGTACAAACTCCTCAAGTTTTTGATGCTTCTATATTAAAAAAAGCATACGAACAGCCGTTCTCCCACAATTTCACAGATGATGCAAGCGTTATTGAAGCTATTGGAGAAAAAATTCAATTAGTAGAAGGCAACAGAGAAAACATTAAAATTACCACTCCTTTCGATTTACTTGTAGCTGAATCTATTTGCAAAAGCTTGTGCTAACATGTCCAAATTTCTGATGTCGATACTCGAACAGATGGAAGTTTTTGCGTTCGTTTTTTCTAAAATGAATTTTATATGATATATTTGTGAATAAGTAACTACACCATCATATAAAATTTGGAACTCTCCACAGACATAATGTACCTTCCCGGAATGGGTCCGAAACGGGCAGAAATTTTAAAGAAAGAACTTCAAATTCAATCTTTAGAGGATCTATTATATTATTTTCCATACAAATATGTGGACAGAAGTCGCTACTATTACATTCATGAAATAGAAAGTTCACTCTCATACATCCAATTAAAAGGACAGATAGTTAGTTTTCAATTATTGGGAGAAGGAAGAAACCAACGCTTAATTGCCAAATTTAGCGATGGGAAAAACTTCATTGATTTAATTTTTTTCCGAGGATTGAAATACATTCGAGATGCCTATAAGCTGAATACAACCTATACCGTATTTGGCAAGCCAAGCTCTTTCAATGGGGTATACAATATGGTTCATCCTGACATAGAAGTGTTTAAAGAAGGAGAAAAAACAGGTTTCCAACCGTTGTATAATACAACGGAAAAAATGAAAAGCAAATATCTAAATTCAAAAGCAATACAAAAACTTATTTTTACTGCATTACAATCAATAGACGCTTCCATTCCGGAAACCTTGCCAAACCACTTGATAAAACAATACAATCTTCTCGATTTGTATACATCACTCATCAATGTTCATTTCCCCCAAAATATGCAAATACTCGAACAAGCACAAATGCGTTTAAAATTCGAGGAATTGTTTTACATTCAACTCAGTATTTTACGTCAAGCAAATGGACTAAAAGCAAAATATAAAGGATATAGATTCCCCATCATCGGTAAATATTTCAATTCTTTCTACCACAACTGCTTGCCTTTCGAACTTACTTCTGCCCAAAAAAAAGTGTTAAAAGAAATACGTGCCGATTTAAAAGGAAATGTTCAAATGAACCGCCTTTTACAAGGGGATGTCGGTAGTGGCAAAACCATCGTAGCACTCATGACTATGTTAATGGCAATAGATAACGGATATCAAGCCTGCTTAATGGCTCCCACCGAGATTCTTGCCACCCAACATTTTGAAATGATCCACGAATATCTGAAAAAGTTAAATTTAGAAGTTCAATTGTTGACAGGTTCTACCAAAAAGAAAGAACGTGAAGAAATTCATACTAAACTGATGAATGGAGAACTCAATATATTAGTCGGCACTCATGCTGTAATAGAAGATAACGTAACATTCAAAAATTTGGGAATCGTAATTATCGACGAACAACATCGTTTTGGCGTAGCACAACGGGCACGACTATGGGGGAAAAACACCCAACCTCCGCATGTTCTTGTTATGACGGCAACCCCTATTCCACGTACCTTGGCTATGACTGTTTATGGCGATTTGGACGTGTCTGTTATAGATGAACTTCCTCCTGGAAGAAAGCCTGTTCAAACCAACCATATTTTTGAAAATACGCGACGGGAAGCTCTTAATCAATTTCTACGAAAACAAATTTTTCTCGGTCGACAAGTATATATCGTGTATCCACTTATCGAAGAATCAGAAAAATCAGATTTGAAAAATTTAAAAGCCGGATTTGAATATTTTAAAACCACTTTCCCCGAATATAAAATAAGCATGGTACACGGGAAAATGAAGCCCCATGAAAAAGAAACGGCAATGCAACTTTTTATTACCAATGAAACACAAATAATGGTGGCAACAACTGTTATTGAAGTTGGAGTAAATGTTCCAAACGCTTCAGTTATGGTAATAGAAAATGCCGAACGTTTTGGACTTTCACAGTTGCACCAATTGCGAGGCAGAGTAGGCAGAGGTGCAGACCAATCATATTGCCTTTTAGTAACTTCCTACCAAATCTCTAACGAGACCCGCAAAAGATTGGAAATAATGACTCGTACTAACGATGGTTTTGAAATAGCCGAAGCCGATTTACAGCTTCGTGGACCAGGCGATTTGGACGGGACACAACAAAGTGGTTTACCTTTTCAACTACGTATAGCCAATTTGGCAAAAGATGGAGCTTTATTACAATTAGCCAGAAATGCTGCTTCGGAAATTTTAACAAAAGATTCTATGCTCATTTCACCCGAAAACAAATTGTTGGAAAAACAGCTGGAACACAGGAGAAAAGAGACAGCAAATTGGAGTGTTATTAGCTAAATTACAAAAAATTAACATTCTATTTCTAGAAAAATTTTGTTTTTCTAAATAAAAAAACCTTATTTTGTGAACCTAAAGCTCAAAAATCTATGGAGAGAACACTTGTTATACTTAAACCTTCCACCGTTATTCGCGGCTTAATTGGCGAAGTTATAACTCGTTTTGAGAGAAAAGGTTTACATCTTGTTGGCATGAAAATGATACAACTTTCGGATGAAATCCTAAACGAACACTACGCTAATTTATCTCAAAAATCTTTCTTCCAGAGAGTTAAGGATTCCATGAAAATTGCTCCAGTAATTGTTTGTTGTTGGGAGGGCGTTGATGCCGTTCAAGTTGTTCGCAATATGGCAGGCGTAACCAATGGACGCAATGCTGCTCAAGGCACCATTCGCGGAGATTTTAGTGTAAGTACACAAGAAAACATTATACATGCTTCGGATTCTGTAGAAAATGGAATAGTAGAAGTTAAAAGATTTTTCAGAGAAGAGGAACTATTTGAATACAAAACCCCTATTTTAAATTTTCTATATGCAAACGATGAAGCGTAAAAAGTCAAACATACTAACCCTATTAACAAAAACGACTTTTTGCTTCGTGTTCGTTTTTTTGTTCCAATCCACAGCATATGCCGTAAAATCATTTGATAATATTTTTTCTTTGGAAGAGCCGAAACCAGAGGCTAAAAATCAACTCATTGTAAACGCCTTGACGGAAGAAGATTTTGGTGAGTCTGAAGATTTTGGAAACTATGAAGGATCGACTTTTGATGGACCATATAACGTTTGGAGCAATACAGTTGTGAATCCTTATAATCAAAATTTACAAAACACAAAAGATTCTGTTTTCGTAAATGTGAGCTCATACCATCATCCACTAGCAAAACCCGGATACATCACTTCGCATTTTGGACCTCGTCATTATCGTTACCATTACGGCACCGACTTAAAACTTGAAACAGGAGACACAGTACGTGCTGCTTTTGATGGCATGGTGCGTATCTCAAAAGTAGGAGTAGGATATGGAAATTATGTTCTTATCCGTCACAACAATGGATTCGAAACAGTATATGGTCATCTGTCAAAACTATTGGTGGATACGGAACAGAAAGTAAAAGCTGGCGATCCAATTGGGTTAGGAGGCAGTACAGGTCATAGTACAGGACCCCACCTCCATTTTGAGGTACGCTATTTGGGAAATCCGATTAATCCGGAAGATGTGATTGATTTTCAAAGTGAAAGAGTCAGAGTACATGAATACCTTGTTTGTGCCAAAACATTCAAATACAAAAATGATATCGTAGCTAGAAACAGTAGGAACAGTGGCGGATATTATACAGTAAAAAGAGGAGATACCTTATCTGGCATAGCCAAGAAAAAAGGAATCGCTATAAAAAAACTTTGTCGCTTAAACGGTTTAAGAACGAATGCCACCCTCTCTGTGGGTAAAAAAATCCGTTGTTCTTAAAAAATCTTCTAATCGAGGAAATATAATTATTCTTAAACAGTTTCCTATTAGCAAATTAATATTACTATATTTGCACCTCGCTTAAAAAGCGACTGTATTTCCTCATAAATATATATACAAATGAACTTTAATGCTATTTTGAGTAAGCTCTTTGGCACCAAATCGCAACGCGATTTGAAAGAAATTATGCCATATATTCTGAAAATTCAAGAGATTTATCCTTCAATAGAAAAACTATCCAATAACGACCTGCGATTTCGCCTACAAGAAATAAGAACAGAAATTCTGGCAAGTGTTGAAAAAGAGCACAATCGGATTGAAGAAATAAGAACAGAAATTGAGAAAACCGAAATAAACGAACGGGAAAAGTTTTGGAACGAAATAGATAAAATTGAGAAAGAAATTACCGAAAAGTTAGAGGTTGCTTTAGATAATGCTCTTCCCGAAGTTTTTGCCATAGTAAAAGATACTGCCCGCCGTTTCAAAGAAAACGCGGAGATTGAAGTTATAGCGAATGATTTTGATAAAAAGTTAGCATTAACACACGATTTTGTTTCTATAAAAAATGACAATGCAATCTATAAGAACGAATGGGTTGCCGGAGGTAATCTCGTAAAATGGGAAATGGTACATTACGACGTCCAACTCATTGGTGGTGTTGTTTTACACAAAGGAAAAATTGCAGAAATGGCAACAGGTGAAGGCAAAACATTAGTCGCTACATTGCCTGTGTTCCTGAATGCTCTTACCGGAAATGGAGTGCATGTAGTAACCGTCAACGATTATCTTTCCAAACGTGACTCTGAATGGATGGGTCCTCTATATATGTTCCACGGTTTAAGTGTAGACTGTATCGACAAACACCGTCCAAACTCCGAAGAAAGGAGAATTGCCTACAATGCAGATATCACATTTGGTACAAATAATGAATTCGGATTTGACTACTTAAGAGATAATATGGCGGCTTCTCCAAGAGATTTGGTACAACGCAAGCACAATTATTCCATTGTTGATGAAGTTGACTCAGTATTGATTGATGATGCTCGTACTCCTCTCATTATATCAGGTCCTATCGCAAAAGGAGAAGAACAATTATTTGAACAATATTGTCCAAAAGTAGAAAAAATTGTTGCAGAACAAAAGAATGTGGTAACAAAGACCTTTGTTGAAGCTCGACGCTTAATGGCTTCTGATGACCAAAAAGAGCAAGAAAAAGGATCTTTCTTATTGTATAGAGCTTTTAAGGGACTGCCAAAAACACAAGCTATCATTAAATTCTTAAGTGAACAGGGAGTAAAAGCCTCCATGTTACGAACAGAAGCTATTTACATGGAACAAAATAACCGTAGAATGCATGAAGTTACGGATGATTTGTTCTTTGTTATTGAAGAACAGCATAATACGATTGAGCTGACAGATAGAGGTATTGATTTAATTACCGGAGATTCTGACGACAAAGAATTCTTTGTCCTTCCCGACATAGGATCCGAGATGGCTGAAATCGAAAAAAGTAACCTTTCTGAAGAAGAAAAAAATTCTCAGAAAGATATATTGATGCAAGAATTCTCGATTAAATCAGAACGTTTACACACCATCAATCAACTACTTAAAGCGTATACGTTATTTGAAAAAGATGATCAATATGTTGTGATGAACAACAAGGTGTTGATTGTGGACGAACAAACAGGACGTATCATGGATGGAAGACGTTATTCCGATGGCTTACACCAGGCTATTGAGGCAAAAGAAAGGGTGAAAGTAGAGGCAGCGACCCAAACATTTGCGACCATTACATTACAAAATTATTTCCGTATGTACCACAAATTGTCAGGTATGACAGGTACAGCCGAAACAGAAGCAGGAGAATTTTGGGATATCTACAAACTTGATGTCGTTGTAATTCCAACCAATCGCCCCATTGCACGTAATGACATGAATGACCGCGTATACAAAACAAAACGAGCCAAATACAATGCGGTTATTGAAGAAATTGTAAAACTAACAGAGGCAGGACGTCCAGTGTTGGTTGGTACAACATCAGTCGAAATTTCAGAACTTTTGAGCAAAATGCTCAAAATGCGGAAAATCGACCACAACGTATTAAATGCAAAATTACACCAGAAAGAAGCAGATATTGTAGCTCAAGCAGGAAGAAGCGGAACCGTTACTATTGCAACTAATATGGCGGGTCGTGGTACCGATATCAAGCTTAGCACAGAATCAAAAGAAGCAGGAGGTTTGGCAATTATAGGTACAGAAAGACATGAGAGTCGACGTATAGACAGACAGTTACGTGGTCGTGCAGGACGTCAAGGAGATCCGGGCTCTTCCATTTTCTATGTTTCTTTTGAAGACTCTTTAATGAGATTATTTGGGTCTGACCGTATTGCCAGCATCATGGATAGGCTTGGATTGGAAGAAGGAGAAATGATGGAACACAAACAAATCTCCAACTCTATAGAACGTGCACAAAAGAAGGTAGAAGAGAATAATTTTGGCATACGTAAAAGATTGCTTGAATATGATGATGTTATGAATTCTCAAAGAGAAGTCATATACTCCAGACGCAAGCATGCTTTGATGGGAGAACGTGTAGGAATAGACATTGTAAATATGCTTTATGACGCAGTAGCCAACACAGTGGAACAATATTTTGATCCGTTTGATGAAGAAGGCATGCGTCTTGAGATTATGAGACTTTTTGGAGTCGATATTCAACTACAACTTGATGAATTAAAACGTGAAAAAATAAACATTTTTACAGATAAAATATTTGATATCGTTTTTGCTAATTTTAGCCGAAGAGCCAACAGGTTGGCAGAGATAGCAAATCCTGTCATCAAGGAAGTTTATGAAAAGCAAGGAAACCTATACGAGAACATCCTCATTCCGGTTACTGATGGAAAGAAGATGTATAACATTCCTGTAAATTTAAAAACAGCTTATAATACGGCAGGAAAAGAGGTAGTCAATGCTTTCCAGAAAGCTATCCTGTTGAGCACTATTGATGAAGCTTGGAAAGAACACTTGCGTGCATTGGATGAATTACGTCAGTCTGTACAAAATGCAAGCTACGAACAAAAAGATCCGCTTCTGATTTATAAATTGGAATCTTTTGGACTTTTCAAAAAAATGATTGAAAGCATTAATTACAAGTCTGTAAGTATTCTTATGAAGGGTCAAATTCCTATCAAAGAAGGAGAAAGTGTAAAAGAAGCCAAACAAGAAGTACACCAAGATTATAGCAAGTACCACACACAAAAGACCGATATTATGAATGCGGCAGAACAAGATACAAGGGAGAAACAACATCAAGAACCTATTCGTGTAGAAAAGAAAGTGGGAAGAAATGATATGTGCCCTTGCGGAAGTGGCAAAAAATATAAAAACTGTTGTGGAAAAGTTTAATAAGAAACAGTAATACACTATGAATTTATTAAGTATCATTTGGAATGTGAATCCTGAAATATTTTCCTTGGGTTTTATTACGGTTCGTTGGTACGGACTTATCTATGCCCTCGGATTTCTAATCGGGATAACCATTTTGGATAAAATGTTTAAAAGAGAAGGATGCCCGGAAGGATGGACTGACAAAGTCTTTGTCTACATGGTGTTGGCTGTTATTATTGGTGCTCGACTCGGGCATGTATTCTTTTACGGATGGGATTACTATCGAAACAATCTTTGGGAAATTCCGATGATATGGAAAGGTGGATTGGCTAGTCATGGAGGTGCCATTGCCATGATTATTGCCGCATTATTATTCTCTAAGTTCGTGTCTAAAAAGAGTTTCTTTTGGTTGGGAGACCGCTTGTTTGTACCTTCTGCCATGGTTGCAGGATTTATTCGCATTGGCAATCTTATGAATTCAGAAATTTATGGGCACGCGACAAACTTACCTTGGGGGTTTATCTTTGTTCGTGCGGGAGAAACGCAACCGATGCACCCGACACAAATTTATGAATCCATTACCTACTTGGCATTATTTGCTTTCATGATGTATCTGTACTGGAAAAAAGACGCACAGAAAATGGAAGGATTACTTACAGGTATTGGTTTTGTAGGTATTTTTACAGCACGTTTTCTTCTCGAATTTATTAAAAATAATCAAGAAGAATTTGAAAATTCTATGCAATTGAATATGGGACAGTATTTGAGTATTCCGTTTGTAATATTTGGAATTTGGCTTATTATTAGAGCTTTGAGAAGGGGAAAAAGAAATAAATCTTTAAGTTAAGAGAAGATGAACTTTTTGTTTTTTATATTGATATTCGCTTTAGGTGTCGGATTGTTCATTCTTGTGTTCTTTGCTTCTTTACTCCGTAGCGTTTTTGGAATATTTAGGCAAAAAGACTCTCAAGGAGAGGTCAAGAAAAAACGATCAGATCGAAAATACAAAAAGAAGAAGATTGACAAGCAAGAAGGAGAATATGTTGATTTCGAAGAAATTAAAGAATCTTAAATAACACTTCTTTGAAAGCGTATTGTCTTTTTTCTTTATTTTCTGTTTCTAAAACAAGAAAACCCTCCTCTTTTACTTGATGTATTTTGGCAAGAAAAACTCCATTTTTGTCTTCATAAAGATAGAAGCCTTCGTTGCGGTACATTGCTTTCTTATAATCTTTTTGTATTCGGCTCGTTCCCCCTTGCAAAAGTTGCAAATACCTTGCAAAAATAGATTTTTGTACATCGGTCAGAACTATCCCTAAATCATAATCAAATCCCATTATATTTTTTAACGAAACAGGATTGGGAGCATCACTCAAAAATTTTATTTGATTGATATTCAACCCAATTCCAATAATGCTTTCTGAAAGAAAATTATTCCGCAAATTATTTTCGATCAGTATTCCTGCTATCTTTTTATCTTGCCAATAAATGTCATTAGGCCATTTAACAGTAAATCCAGAAGTAATAGTATTCAAATAATCAACTAGACCTAATGAAACAACTTGAGAAATTATAAATTGTTTTTTTATTTCCACAAAATCAGGATAAAGCAACATACTAAATAACAAATTTTTGTTTTTTTCAGATTCCCATTTGTTATTAGCGGCACCTCGTCCTTGCGTTTGAAAATCGCAAACGACAACACTTCCTTCTTCCAACAATTCATTTTTTATTTTTTGTTGCAGGTAATCGTTTGTCGACGTTGTTTCTTGTATATGTATAATTGTTGGCATATCTCTATTAAGCAATTGCTAAGCTAACAAAACTCACTTTGACGTCCTTTGTGTTACAAAGGGCATTGATGCAAGCCTCTACCGTCGCTCCTGTAGTCAACACATCATCAACTAACAAAATATGTTTGTTTTTGAAAAGGTGTTGGTCGAACAATGCAAAAACGCCACTGGTATTTTCCCAACGTTCATAGGTGCCTTTTTTAGTCTGAGTTGGATTTTCAATAACACGCAATAAATTAGACGTTTCGACAGGGATATTTAAAATTTCGGACAGTCCGTTAGCAATCATTTCACTTTGGTTGTAACCCCTCTTTTTAAACTTATTTTTATGCAAAGGAACAGGAACGATGTAATCAATGTCTTTTAGTTGTTCTACCTTTTTCAATTCTGCACCAAATTGTTTTCCCAATTGCTTCCCAATCTCTTTTCCCCCTTTGTATTTAAGATGGTGCAACACTTTTTGAGAAACTGTGCCTTTTTGAAAATAGAAAAAAGAGGATGCAAACTCAACATTTACTTTACCCCAAAACAATTTTTGAGCTTTATTATCTTGAATAAGATGAAATCTCGTTTTAGGTAATTTATAAATACATTCAGAACAAATAGCTTCCTCTTCTTTAAGTAAAGGACATCCACAAACCGTACAAACATTGGGGTAAATAAGGTTAAGAAAATCAGACAACAACTCTTTTAGCATGTGAATAAAGAATAAATTTTAGGCAAGAAGACGATGATTCCGACAATAACGGATATAATAGCCGTAACCAAAACAGCACCTGCTGCAATATCTTTTATTTTTCTGATTTGTTCATTTTTGGAAAGAGTTACCACATCAGATAAATTTTCAATGGAAGTGTTTATTAACTCGGACGAAATAACTAAGCCAATGCA
>RRZU011741443.1_pt1 | contig 13840 bp, 10 predicted proteins | sample 2165561 | NCBI WGS metagenome assembly RRZU01 (sample SAMN10456909, study PRJNA506462) | wastewater metagenome | isolation source: wastewater sludge | place: USA: Moscow, Idaho
CGTTTCAATACAACTTCTGTGTCGGTTCGAGTACCAGCTACAACTGATTTTAATTCTTGACTTAATGTTTCAATACAACTTCTGTGTCGGTTCGAGCGCTTGAATTTGTAATTTTAATTATGTATTTAGTGTTGTTTCAATACAACTTCTGTGTCGGTTCGAGGACATCAAAAAAACAATCAATAAATATATAAGCGAGTTTCAATACAACTTCTGTGTCGGTTCGAGCACAATCAAAAGCGGTCAGTGTTAAAGTTGCTGGGTTTCAATACAACTTCTGTGTCGGTTCGAGAAAGAATTTTTAAAAGAAGCTGGTTTTGGTTTCTGTTTCAATACAACTTCTGTGTCGGTTCGAGGGCACTCATTTAGCCATTTACAACAGCCAAAAGCCCATAAATAAGGTAATTTTCCAATCTAAAATGTAATTAACATTAAATTGTTAAATAACCTTTTAAAACATAGTATTGTAGCTATTTTTGACTAAAAATCTTTCAACTTCGGTTGGAAATTGTACCAAATCAGATAAAAATACTTTCACACTCATTTGGTTTTGTTCCCATCGTCACTTCACTAAAACTTCCACTACTTAAAACTTTTATAACAGTTATAAAATCAAGGTTTTTATCTATTACTTTTTTGAGTTCCTCTGCCATTTTTATTTGATTTGAGGGTGTGATATTTCCCCTAAAAATAGATTTTTGGTGATGTTTGAGGTATTTCTTACATATCTTAAAAACTTTTGCCACACGATATTTTCCAACATCACTAAATTCATCAGCGATATCATAAAACAAAAAAACATAATTATAATTTGTCGTATCTTTTTTCATTGTTTCTCTTTTAGGCTAAATGGTTTAAACTCTCTCTTTTCAACAATATGTTTAATCAATTTATACCCCTCATATTTCAAACATTGCTTATAACTTACCTTTCGTTTGAGTTTTGGATGGAGAAAAGTTTCATTGATTCTCTCTTCAAAAGCGTTAATAAATATCTTTTTCCCCTCTTCATTCAACAAAGCATAATTCAAATTTTTATCAAAATGTTTCGCCACTTGGAGTTGCTTTCTCCCAACCAAATCAAAGATTGTACGAAAAACAATAATAGGTTTAAACACCTCACTTAAATCAAGGCTCAAGCTAAATCGCCCCTCGCTAGGGCTATGGAGAAAACTGATAGATTGATTGAGGTGGGTGTGGTAAATGCTACTTATAGTTTTGGTATAAAGCAAAGTATTTCCAAAGCTTATAAGGGCATTGATTGGGTTGTCTGGCGGTCTTTTTACCCGTTTGTTCATCACAAAGTCTTCAGGTAAAAAATGGACAAAACTTGCATAAAATTTCATCCAAATTTGCCCTTCAATAAACATAATCTGCTCTATAGTTATCTCTTTTTCTAAAAACCTAGGTACTTCGTTTTTAATCCAATCGAGCGTAGTTTTGAGCTCTTTTTTGTCGTGACGATAATAATGGTACAAAACTTCATAGATATTTGAAGCGATTCCTTGGACGATATTTTTTGCGATACTCAGACGGTCATTTATAAAAGTGAGAGATTGTTTGATGGTCAAATCACCACTTATCAGTGCCTCTTTTGGATAAAAAGTACCACTATAATTTCCATGATAATTAAATAAATGCAAGGTTATCCTCGCTCGTGAGATAAAATCCAAAAATTTCGTATTAAAACTCACTTCACTCAGACAGTAAATCTCTCTAGTATCCTCAATCGGAATATAAAAATTCCCTTTTTCATTGCGAAATGCGATAGAGTTATCTTTGCGACTAAGCTCCCCCATACTAAAAATATACCGTGTGTGATTTTTTGCCATTGTAATCCTCGCTTTTTTAGATAAAACAATACTCATAATAAGCACACTTTTTGCACTTATTTTCAAACTTTGGAGGTAGTGGAGTAGCGGATGAAATCAACTTCTCAATCTCCTCCAAAACTCTCAAAAGCTCTTTTTCATTTTGTTTGTTGAGCTCTAAAATCTCCGTTTTTGTCTCTTTACTTTTTTCGTGATATTCAATTTTGCCTAGTTTTTCTATCCCTTTAAGTTTGAGTTTATAAAGATAAAGCAACACTTGCCATTTGACAGCTTGCGGGTCAGAATCGCTTTTTTTAAACTCTATAAGATAATCTTTTGTGATACGGTCTATTTTGATATTGTCGATTTTAAACTCAGCTTGTTTCGATTTTTCCTCTTTGATTTCGTGAAGTACCTTGCCGATACGCACATCTTCTGAGTTGTCTTCTAAGTTTATGCGATTGGCGTGGAGCCATAGTTTTGTTTTGCAAATGAAGTAATAGGAGATGAGAGTACCTGTAATGTTTACCAAATTACACCTTCTATCCTATTTTTAACATATTGTGTAAGTTGCAAGCCTAAATCTCCATCAAAAATATCTTCACTAGCTAAATATATCCCAAGTGCACTCTCAAAATTCTCAGTAATCGTCAAATGTGCTGTTTCTTTTTTATCCCCATGATAATAAAAATTTTGATTAACAACATATAGACTAACTTCTTTTTTTATTTTAGAGTATTCATTTTCTACCTCTTTTATGTTTCGCCAAAAGTCTTTGTCTTGTTTAATATTTCTTTTTTTTCTATCCAAATCAACTAATTTACTCCAAAGCATTTGAGCATTTTCATCCAAAGGGATAAAAAAACTAAAACTCAAGGGTGAATTTGCAATCAGAACAAATTCTTTATCAATATCTGAAAAGTTTAATTTTTGAAAATAGGTATCTATTGATTTAATCTCGACTTGAGAATTATAATAGCTATCCAATAATCCTTCTGAATAAATTTGTTGTTCTGATAAAGTTTGGTAGTTATTAAGAATTTTACAAGTTTGTTCTATATCAAAATTATTGTAAATTTTATGACCTTCAAAATTTTTATCATTTTTGATTTTTATAATATCTGCTGTGCCAATATTTGATTTTTCAGCACTTCTATTTCTTCTTCCCATAGATTGAACTATTAAATCAAGAGGTGCCAATTCTTCAAAACCATCCTCAAGAGAAATATCAACCCCCGCCTGAATAAGTTGTGTAGCAACAACGATTTGCTGTATACCATTAGATGAATTTGATTTAATGGCTTTAATAATTTTTTGTCTGTTAATTGGAGCAACAGCACTTGTAAGTAAAAAAATATTTTCTTTTTTATAAGTAGAATTTTTATTAACTAAATACTCATAAATTGTATTGGCAGTATTTACGGTATTGACTCTAAACAATAAGTCTTTTTGAGTGCATAACTTTTCATCGATTTTCTCAAAAAGCTTATCAAATGTGTAGCTTTCTACAAGATCCATAATAATCGTATAGCGATTAAAAAACTGTTCATTTTCTTCAGGTGTCAATATTGTATCTATTGACTTAAAAGTATGACTATCATTTAAAATCTCTTTTTTGATATTAGGAAATGTTGCACTGGCTACGATAATTTTACAATTAAAGATTTCACTCATAAACTTTAAAAACTGTGTTACTGGATACATCAATTGAAGCGGTATAAGTTGTACTTCATCAATCAAAATAATACTATTGGCAAATTGATGGAATCGTTTAAATAAAGCATTTTTTCGTTTGAAAACACCATAAAAAAGTTGATGAAAAGAGGTCACCACAAACTCACTATCAAGAGTATCAAGCAAAAATTGTTTTTTATCTATATCATATTCCTCTGAATCTCCCTCAGCAACAAACTCTCCACTGAGTGAATGTTTTTCTAAAAAAATACGATTATCATTGCTATTGATGCCCATAAAATCTAATAATTCTTTGAGAATATTGGCATTTTGCTCTATCAAGGTAATGAAAGGCAAGAGATAAAAAACTTTCTGATAATACTGTTCTTCTTTAAGTTGCATTGCCAATTTGTAGAGTAACAGTGTTTTCCCTGCACCTGTCGGTAATTTGATAAAAAATACTTTATTCTCTTTTGCCATATCAAATTCATTCACGATACTTTGGTAAATTTTTTCTCGTACATTGTCAAGTGGTGTCTTATCTCTAGTTTTAAAATACTCTGATTTAAACTTATCAACCTGGCTTGAATCAATGGGTTGATTTTGGATTTTGTCTATCAGCCTATCTCGAAAAATAGCGTCTTCTTTGTCGGCATAAATCAATAATGAAAATAAAAGCATAAAAATAAAAATGTCATTTTTTTGATAATCATCTCTGAACCAAAAAAACTTATCTAAATATTCAATTTCATTTTCTGGAAAATTAGTTATCAAAAAAGTTTCAAAATTTTCTATTACTTTATTAGTGTCTAAAAAATTATGATAGATTGCATCTATTTCGGAGCTATTTTTTTTGACACCCTCAAAAATTTTGAGCACATTATTGATTGCTTCCGTATCAACTGTCTGCATGGTTTCAGCATTGTCTAAATCTAAATGATGATAGCGAATCGCCATGAAAACAAAACTTGCAACTCTTTTATCAAAACCAAACGACTCTATCGCTATAAAATAGCCAAAAAATGCCGAAATAAGACCATGCTCTGAGAGTCTTTTTTCTTTTTCTTCTTTACCTTTATTAAGACCTTCTAAAATCTTCTTCTGAAAATAAATAGATGATTTTCCAAAGTCATGACAATACACCGTAATGGATAGTAATTTTTCAAAGTCCGATTGAGAAAGTGATAATAATTCAAAATTTATGTCAAGCTCTTCCAATCTCTTTTTCGCCTTATTGTGCACTTCATCAAGATGCACTATGAGCTTTCTATTTGGCTCAGTGTGCGAAATAAGATTAAATGAATTGATAAAGTCGTCTGTCATCGTCTGCATAAAGTTTTTCTTTCAATTCATCTTTGTTAGTAATTTTTAGACTGTAGTCCCCAACAAAACTAATCATCTCTTTTGTCACAGGTAAACTTCTATCGTCATTAAAAGATACAGGAATGAGTTCATTGTAAAAAGCTACAGGTTTGTTGATAGTAAATTTCACCAAGTTTTTGTCGAAAGAGGTGCAGAGATTATCGTTTATCTCTTTTGCCAACTCAACATCAAACAAGTCTTCATCTTCTATGCGTGCAAAAAGCTGTTGCATTCCAAGATTTGGATTATAAACAAAAGTCTTTTTTTGAAGTCTTTCAAATAGCTTTTCTCGAATTGATTGTTCATCTATTAACAAGAAAATCTCCCATTCAATATCTTTAATAAATTCATATCTCGTTGGGCTTCGTTGCCCTCTTTCTGGTGGATGACTAATAGGGTTTTCATCAAAAGTAAATTTAGCACTCTTGCCCTGCATAAGATTGATACCAACTGTCCCTTTTTTAATCTTTGAAGTCAATAGTCTTACTGCATAACCAAATTTTTCAAAAGGAAGATTTTTTATATAGTTTTCCTTGCTCCATCCCATTATTGCACCCATAAGTCCCAAAATAGCCGTTTTTGGCGGAATAACAAAAGACTGAGGTTGATTATTCGCAAACGGTTTTTTGAACAATGCATAATCACCGCTAAGTTTAAATTTAATAACCTGCTTTTTCATTTACAGCTCTTTAATTTCTTTGCCTTTGATTGCAAAATATTTGACTTTTGATTTTAATTTTTCATTACCACCCAAAAAGTCTTTTGCAAAAGAAAACTCATCAATATAGATTTTAACTGTATGTATAAGACTTTCAGAACGATTTAAAAAGTCAATTAATTTTGCAAAATTTAAGTCGCCTTTGATGTCATTAAATTGTCTATATTTAAATTTTTGTTCATTTTCTAATGTTATTGAATATTCAATATCAGGAATTTTATAATAGTCATCATTGTACTCAATCTCTATCAATAGTCTTGATTGTTGTCCAGTCTTAGAACGGGTATTTTTTAGATTAATCTCATTCCAAAGAGCAATTTTCATTTTTTCCAAATCACTCTCTTGGATACCGTTTTCTTTTCCAGTAGTTGGATTAAAATAGCCTATACAACTAAAAAGTCCGTATGGTAAAAAACTAAATGTTGCAATTGAGCCTTGTGTATTTTTCTCATCACTTACCATGATAGAAGTATTTTGAGTCGTCGGTAAAAAAACTTTATTGAGTGTTCGATTAAAAAGTTTAAACTGCACTGCACCTGTAGCTTGAGTATTGTATTGTCCCTCTTTTCCAGCTACTACAGTTCCAAATAATCTAACATCAATACATTTACTTTTTAATTGCTCTAAATTTTTTGCAATATCTAACACTTCTTTTTCTGTGGTACCTTTTTTAGCTTGAACTTTCATAGTTTCAGAAGAAAGTGCCATTGCACGAGAGCCAGTTGTAATTTTTCCTTTTTTATCAGAATAAAATATTTCCTCATCCTCATAACTATCATCAATAAAATCTCTAATGTATCGTTTAAGCCTTACATCAGAAACTAATGCCTGTTGTGTATCTTCATCATATCGTTGTTCACCCGTAAATGGGTCACCGTTTGGAATACAATCTTTTGCATCATACAAAAATAAAAACTCTCTCTTATTCATTTTCTTCTCCTGTTGTTGTGGTGTCATCTTCTGTTGTCTCCTCTTCATTTTTTGGTGGGGTTGGGTCTTTGTCTGATTTTACATTGTTATAAAGTTCATTACCTAAAAACAGTCCAAAGACAAACTCATCTTTGTTAAATGTTTTATCCTCAAGCTTTAGCAATTCTTGGGTAGAAAGTTTTATATTAATACTTTGCAAACTTTCAAACTCATGAAATTTTGTTTTGGAAAAAATTTCGTTCATAAATAATTGTACCGAATTGAGATTATTTCTCTCAATTCTCTTGCCAACAAATGCTAATAATTTTTTATCGTAGTTGTTGATTGACCAACTCAGTATTTTGATACTAAGTCCCACACAAACCCCTATTTTCATTGATGATGACTTTTTAACCAAATCGCCATTTTGTAAAAAATAGCTCAATTTTTCTTCATAGCTTTTACCTACAAACACTTCTTGCTTTTCTTGTTCACTCATTGCATTTTCTCCTTTTTTAATTTTTGATACCCAATTTAAAAATATATAATGTTTAATTACATCACCATAATAATATCTTTCCTTGTTGTCGTCACTTTTACTAATTCCATATTGCATTCTTTCATTCATAAATAACATAAGTTGAGAAGAATCTATCTCATCGTTCAAAGCTATTTTCCTAAAAAGTGCTGTTCTCATTTTTCTGTAACTATCTTTATAAAAAATATGATAAATATGTTGTTGCCAACTATATTTATCAAATTTTCTATTAAATTCTTGACCATAAAACTCTTTTAATGCTTTGAATATTTTAACATTTTGAATCAATGTAGAAGGGATAATATCTTTGATGTATTCCAGTACATTGTTACCTGTTTTAGTCGGTTCATTGAAATAGAAATTCAATAACATTTCATTTCTATTTTGGAAAAATTTACTAACTAAATTTAACAATCCTTCAAAGTTTCCTTTTGCTTCTTTGGTATATTTTTGAAACTCTTTCAGAACTTCATCATTTAAACAAGTTGCTGTAATATATGAGTTTAGACCCATAAAATAAAAACGATTATAACTCTCTAAAAAAGTTATTCCCGTCATAAAGTCGATATAAGCTTGTTTCGACAATACAAAAAGATTTTTATCATCTTTAAGATTGTATTTAACATTCACCTTGTCAGTAGAAAATGGATAATAAAAACTTCCACCAGGATAATAAAGAAAATCATTTTTTTGAGTGATATTGCAAATACCTTTAATATGCTCTTTCTTTTTAGCAGAACATTGTTCAAAAACCTTAGCTGTATTTTTAAACTCAATAGACTGAAAAATCTCAAAAATAGTGTCATTGTCAATTTCAATGTCACTTTTTACCTTAACAATAATTGCAATATTCTCATCTTTTCGCTCATTTCTTTCTTTGTTTTGATTAGCCCTTTCCAATCCTATATTTGCCAATTCTAATATAGAATCAATATTTTCAATTAGACACATAGACTTTTTTTCTAAAAACAATTTAATTGATTTACCTTCAGCGAAAGCAGTAATTTCATTTTGTCCATCGTGAAATTTTTTAATTAGTTTTACTTTCTCGGTTGTCAATTCTTTTTTGGTAACAATAAACGAAGTTGGGAAAAAGTATAATGTACTCCCTTTTTTCCCTCTATGCACACCAAATTCCAAATATTTTTCAATATCATCGATATGTTGTATGGTTTCATTAGAAATAAATTTAAAATCTTTTCCATCCCATTCCAAAGTAATTTCTACATAAAAATTTGGCAAATCTTTAAATGTAAAAACTGAACCTAGTTTATTAGAAACTCTACCAATATCCACAATCTCTTTTATCATCTCATCCCCCTCCCAACACTTCTGTTTACAGTACTGAGCGAATGCGAAAGTAAAAATCCTCCACCATAACTATTCTTCTCACCCAATCCACAAGCCATTGCAACAAATGCTAGTTTTTGGCTTATCTCATCTTCATTTGGGACAATTTTAAATTTATTTCCAAAAAATCGTATCTTTTTACCATTCTTTTCCATCACTATAGTTTGTGGAACTCTATTTTTTATCTCCAAAAGTTGGATAAAGTTTTGGGGTGCTTTTATCTCTTCACCGTAGAAGCTTTGGTATTTTTTCTCTAGATTGTCGTGAAGTTGTTTTTGAAGTTGTATGATGTCGCCACTACTTTCCATCGTCCAAAATTTCTTATTTTCTATCGAAACGATGACGGGTGTTGCACTATAAAGTTCAGTTATAAAAGATTTTTTTACAACTCTTTTGAGAGTTTGCAACACTAAAAAGTTGGAGTTATTGATATTTTGGCGAAGTGAAAGTGAAAGTTTATCGACAAAAGTTTCATCCAAAGAGTGGATACTAAACTCATAAGTTTCACCACTTTGATAAACCTTTGTGAGTGGTTCATTTTGTTTTCTAAATCCCCCAAAAACATAGTGTTTAAAGTTATTTGTATTGTGAGAGTCTAAGAGTTCAATCTGTGCCATAGAGTAGCTGATATATTTTGAGATTATCTCAAAACTTTTGCTAAATTCTATCTCTTGTTTTATATATGCTTTGCATATCAGTTCAAAGTATTCCATAATTGTGTTCCTTTTCATTAATAAAAATTGTACTTTTACAGTAAACTAGTAATCATTTATTTTTTTAAATTCACTTTTTTGATGGTCATAGTCAAAAATCTCTATGCCTAAATTTCTAATCTTTTCACACCAATTCTCAATATTTTCCTTATTCTTACTATGCTTTTCACTCGCTACTCTAATTAATAAATCAAATTCATTTCGTAAAGTTGTAGGCATAATCGCTGGATCATCTGTATTTACACATACTTTTATTCGAGAAGTTCTAATGCCAAATTTATTAAATCTTTTGCCATTTTCTAAATCCTCATCTTCAATCGGATTCCATCTAAATATAGGATGATAATCATAAGTATGAATATAAGCTATATACACATTTGATGATGGATTGGTCTCTATAATAATCCCCTTATCACAAAACTTTTGTATCAGTCTATCTTGAACAGCTTCTATCAAATCCAAATCATCATCAGTAATAAAATACTTATGGTAACCATCTCTATTTATATTATCATACTCTACTTTTAGTACTTTATCACCCTTTTTTCTTACGCTTTCACATGTATGATATTTTTTGTATATTTGCTTTGCTACTTCATAGTAAGGATGTTTAGTGCTATCAAAAAGATTAGGTTCTATATACTCATCTCTTTTTGCGAAATCATTATCACTGAACATCACAAAAGGGCAATATTCCCTAAGTTTCCAAGCCTTATACATATCATCCAAAGTTGCATTTATATCATCACCATATATATCTTTAAATAGCTCTAATGCTATCTTTTCATATCTAGGTTTCATCTTAGCAGCAAATTTAAAATCACCATTTATCTCATTGATTTGATAATGAAGCCATACCAAATTATCAAGATGTTCATGCTTTGTGACAAAAATATCAAGGTTTTTTTCAGCCCATTTCTTTGGATTTAGTCCTATTGATAGTGCATGACCTAGTCTATCTTTCTCTCCCATGTGATAAAATTTTACAGTTTCATGTACTTTTCTCATACCTGTTACGATATGATTGAAATCTTCCCCCGCATGGACAGAGAGTCTTAATCGGTAGTTTTCCACAAAATCATGTCCATCTCTTTGGTATTTGATATAATCTTCTTTAAAATCATCAAACTTTTTTATATCTCTTCGCAAGTACTTCATAATAGGTGCAAAAACCTCTGGTGGAGTTCTATTTTCATCACCAGCCACATCTATGGTAGTAATAAGTTTTGAGAGGTCGATATACTCATCTTTTAAACATTCGCTATGCCTTAAAACCTCTATAGGATTTGGATAAAACTTTCTATAAAAATCAAACTTACTTATGATTTGAGATTCTTTGTATAAAAAGTTATTAAGCTTAAGTGCTTCTTTTTTCAGCTTTTCTCTTACATAATGAAATCTATAAAGGTTTATACCTAAACCAGTTTTTTTTGTTTTTTCATTTTCTCTTATAAAATGGACACAAAAGTGATAATTTCGTTTTGAAGTATTGGTATTAAGAAAATATTTTTGAAATGAATGCTTTATATCTACTGATTCTCTTTTGAGTATCTCTTTATCAAAAGCCAGTTTGTACTGTATCATCTCATGACCAAAAATAGCATCTGGAGCTATTTTAGCTTCTACTTTTGTAGTGCCGTTTGATATGATATTAGATGCTACATTTTGAAATCTATTTCTCTCTTGTTTTCGTAAAGTCGAACCAAAAAACTCTGAAAAATGGGTCAATCCAACATTTTGAGACATTACCATATATGAACGAAGTATATTGGATATGTGTAATACTATCTTTATAGCTCTTTTTATCTCATTGCTTGTGGTATCACTCAAATGTAAATCAAAAAGTAATATATTGTACATAAACCAAAGCTTATTTGCATACCCTTTGTTTTTATAAAAAACCACCTCTTTTAAGAACTTATTTTTGATAGTCAATCCACCAAGTGAGTTCATCTTATCAAGCATTTCAAATGAGCAAAAATCTATATCGACCAAAGAAAGTTTCCCATGATTAGCCAGACTACAAATATCATTTTGTATATTTCTAGTGGTTTTTCCATACAAAACAAACTCATTTATAGCACTTATACAATATTTTGCAACATCTATAAGTACTCCAAAAGAATAGTTAGCATTATTGATATAAGAAAATTCATTGATTCTAGGCAAAGAATCAAGTAGCATATCTTTATAAAAATCTTTATTCGTTGGATTTGATAAAAGTGCTATAAAATTAAGTGCTTCAGTATTACTCCCCCCTAGATGGATATGGTTTTCTGCATAATCTTTGTGTTCTCTATTTACATGTAAAGCTAAAGGTGTGATATGTCTTGCATACTCTTTGATGTTTTGAAGAGTCACTTTATTTTCGCTATATTTTTTGGCTATCTTGTACCCCATAACATTAAAAGGGTGAATTTTGCTTATAAGTGAGCTATAACCTTGTAAAAATTCTTTCTTTGCATAGATGTGATTTCCATCAAATTTAAGATAATAGTCAAACAACTCATCCAAAAATCCAAACTCATAATTCAAGCTAAAATCTTTTGAATTACTTTTGTCCAGTGTATGCTTAATACTATTTTCTATAGCTGGTTTTCTAAAAGTATTTGGGTAATAGTCTCGCACACCATTAAGATATGAGTTGCTTTTATTATTGTTTATACTCTGTGGGTACAAATCAAGAGTAAGCAACTCATTAAGTATCTTATCGCTTCTAAGAAGGACTATATTTGAGATATCTTTTAGGTTATTTTTGAGCATTATTTAGTAACTAAATCTTGATATTTTTTCATTAATGTTTCTAATTCATTATCTTTATCTAAAACTTTTTCTTTTATAAAATTATAAGTTGATACATATTTACTAGAAGAAACTGTTAAAAGTTTTTTTGAATTATTATCAATATTTTTATTAATTTCTCTGAAATAATTTTTACAGATATCAATTGGGTTCATCGTTTGAGGTAAGCCTTTTTTGTAATAACCTACCTTTTGCCAATATTTGTAAAATATACTATTAAATACTTCTTTTTTATCGATGTTTTTTTTGTTCTTTGAAATTTCTTTCGCACTTACAAATTTTAAATCATTCAATTTTAAATTTTCTTCAGGAAATAAAATATGTGAAATTATAGGATGAAAGAATAAAGCTCTTGTTAAAGAACCTTCTTTCTCAAACATTGGTTTAATATTTTGAAAAGATGCAGGCGTATTTTTTAATACGGTATCTAAAATTAATTTTTCACCTAATGCTATGTTAATATTAGCTACCTCACTACTATCATTTTCAAAAAAAGCAACAGAATTAATAAACATTAAAATCATTCTTTGTAGATATATTAAAACATTGTTGTCTCTGAGTTCAGAAAACTTAGATATTTTATCATCAAATTTTGCTTTTTCAATATTTCTAAAGAATTTATATATTATTTCATAAAGGGATAGTGAATTCAATTCGTTCTTATCTATAAATACATTTTTCCATATTACTATAGCTCTTGATAAATCCTTTAAATCATAATTATTTTTTGATTCATTTTCATCGCTAGAATCATCATCAAAATTTTCTTCTTTATATCTATTGTTGTGTAAAAATTCTGAACCAAATGGTATTACTTTCACAATCTTTTTTAACTCACTAATGGTATCTTCTAAATCAATATCTTTTATAGAATTAAATTCTTCAAACAATACTTTATTTGATGAATGGACATGTGTATCTTTTTTATCATATAAAATTGAATATACTTGGTCATTCAAATTCTTAAGTATTTGATATGACCACTTATCTTTTTCTTTTAAATTTAAGGCTATATATTCATTTATTTTTTTCTTTGTTTCTTTAGAAATTTCAATTTTCTGAGACAATGAATAACTATAAATTATTGATTCTAAAAATTTTCCTGCATAAATATAATTTCTTCTTTGGTACGATGAGTAATAATCATTAAATACAAATAGGTCAATTATATAATTTGCTATATCATAATAATCATTGCTTAAATTGTTTATAATGCTTTGAAGACCTTCAGCTTTTATAGAGAATTGTTCTTTTGATTTTTCAATACCATTAAATTTATCTAATTTCCTAAACTTGTCATTTGAAAAAGCTTTATATAAATTATATTTACTGTTTATAAATGAATTTGAATCATTTTCTAAAAGGATAGATAACTCTTTTTTCTTCCTATCTGTAGAAAATTTATAAAACTCTGATGTTTTATATAATGACTCTTTGTACAAAATAGAATTTATAAAATTCGTTAATTTATCTTTATATTTTTCTTCTAATTGCTCTTTTTTTAATTCTTTTTCTAAGAAATAATCAAAAAACTCATTGTATATATTTCTTTTATTATACAAATACTGTATTAATTCTCTAGTATTATTAGTAAAAATTGCAAATCTAAATTCATTTTGGTTGATTCCTAAATTTATATGATGTATCTCAAATTTTTCTATCTCACTGAAGTGAACTAGAAAATCGTTATTTAGTTTAACTTTAACTTGATTATCTTTCAAAATTGAAAAAATATCTTTTAGCTTGATATGGTATTCACTAGGGAAAACTTTGTGTAAATACTGTTCTATAAGATTATTCAGTAAGTTCATTTTTTCTTTATAGGGCAAAACAGCACAATGGTACCAAATGCGACACGCGATTTAAAAGTAGCTTAATTTAATTACTTCTTAAGGTTGTGTCTTTTCATCCAATTATATAAATTTGCTTCTGTAGTGTTATATCGGTTAGCAATAAACTTTTGA
>RRZU010491574.1_pt1 | contig 13839 bp, 14 predicted proteins | sample 2165561 | NCBI WGS metagenome assembly RRZU01 (sample SAMN10456909, study PRJNA506462) | wastewater metagenome | isolation source: wastewater sludge | place: USA: Moscow, Idaho
AGGCGCTGGCGGACTGGATGCTTGGTCACGGTCTCGGAATGATCGCCTTCCTGCTGGCGGTCAACATCATCCTCCTGCTGGCCGGCAATTTCATGGAGCCCTCGTCGATCGTGCTGATCTTCGCGCCGATCCTCTTTCCGGTAGCGATGAAACTGGGAATCGATCCGGTGCACTTCGGCATCCTGATGGTGGTGAACATGGAAGTCGGCATGTGCCATCCGCCGGTCGGACTCAACCTCTATGTCGCATCGGGGATTACCAAGATGGGGATTACCGACCTGACCGTGGCCGTCTGGCCGTGGCTGCTGTCGATGCTCGCCTTCCTGGTGGTGGTGACCTATGTACCGATCCTGTCGACCTGGCTGCCGAAGACGCTGGGCATGATGTAGCAGCCGACGACCGGCTGAGCAGTCCGGGCGCGCGTGCGGGAGAAACCGTACGCGCGCCCGGCATTTTGGGGATCAAGCGCAGCTTTGCGAAGGGCGTTGCCTCCGCGGCAACACGGGCCAGGGATGATGTCGGAACATCAGTGTTCATTTGCCTGCGCCTGGAGGATTTGCGCGAGCGTCGTATCCAGCGCTGGCCTGAATCAGGTGGATGTTGTCGCGCGCCTCGATCGCCGCCAGCACAACACGACCTCGCTCCTCAGAAGGCATCGACCAGTTGGCTTTCTGCGACTGTGCGCAGGCGTCGCCCCGGACGCAGCACATCACGACGCACGACCAGATCAACGGGGCGCCCGAGTATCTCGATCAGTTCACTTTGTATGCCGCCAACATCGAAGGCGCTGAAGAGCGGCTTGCGGCCGGTAGGACCCTCATCGAGATCGACCATCACGTCGATGTCGCTCTCAGGCGTCGCGGCATCGTTCGCGACAGAGCCGGCCAGGATCGATGGGTGTGCAGAACTATGGGCAACCAAACGACATAGAGCCGAAAAACTGGTAGACTCAAACCCAGGCCTTGCAGGACGAAAAGCCGAGGAAGGCTTGATTCACGCCACATCGACTCATTTGAAGGCAAAGGGGATAATGATCTACTCGCCCTCGCCCTCGCCCTCGCCCTCTGCTTATGTCCGCGCGCGAAGCCGGAAGGTCACTGTGAGTGCCAAGGCCACTAACATCAGAGTCGTCGGCTCCGGCACTGCGGCTAGCATGCGTTGGCCGAGAATGGTGTGGAGCGCGGTGGTGGGGTGGATGCCGTCCCACCACAAATACGCGTCAGGGTTCGAACAAACGGTCCCGCCGCCGGTGAAGTTCACATCATCGCCAGTGTAGCAGCGGTGAGTGGTGTCGGTGAAACCGTACGAGGCGGCGTTGGCAATGATTTCGTTGAGGTTCGAAAAAATGTCGAAGTCGATGATCTCCAGCCCAGTGAGGTTCTGCTCCAGCACACCGAGGGTCGTGGCGAGGCCGGCGTTATAAGCCATGCTCAGACCACGAATCTGGGCGCCTTGGGCGGCAGCAGCGGCCGGGTTTACGGCCGCGAGAGCGTTGAGTTGTTCTCGTATCCGTGGTACCAGGGTAAGGTCGGCGACATTCGGTACGAGAATCTCTCGTGCACCATCCGCGTAAAGAGTCTGGATGGCACTGGAAATGTCACCAATCGTCTGCGACAGGTTTGGAATTGGATGGCCGTTTACATCCACAGCCTTGCCAGTAATGATGTCTTGCAGGTTGTTCGATCCGCCCCACAGCACGTACAGCGCTCCGCTATCTACTGGTCCGGGCGGTGCCGTGAAAGTCGCGACCTGTTCCAGAATGCCCTTGTACTCAGAGCCCAAGGTCTGATAACGGGTGCGGGCTCCGCCAAAAGCATAGTCGTTTCCTCCAGTCTCGGAAGGCGTTGCCGAAAAACCTAGGCCTTCAGCCAGAATATCGGCATAAAGTTTACCGTTGCTGCCGCGCCTGTTGCCACCCAGAGGGTCATAAGGAGGGCCCGGGACTGTCGCGGGGGCTCCTGGCGGATGCGTTAACGTGGTATATACCATAGTGGCGTTACCGACGTCGGTCAGACTGTCGCCAAAGAAATAGATGCCGGTCGGAGCAGCCAGGGCAGGAACGGACAGGAACAAAGAAACTGCAGCAGAAAGCAAATGACGCATCAGTTAATCCTCCAGATAAAGAATGGCTCAAAACGATCAGATTGCGAAAGGCGAAAGCGGTGGACAGCCACAAAACACCAACTCCCGCCTGAACGATGTGTCCATGATAGCAGCAAGCAAGAATTACGCCTTATTATTGCGAGAGGAAGAAAAATGTCGCTAAATCAGGATGTTCGTTGGCTTCGAGGGTGGGGACCAAGTGCCGTGACCAAAGCGTTGCAGTGACCTGTAAAATTTTCCGACACTCCCTGCTCCGGCCTGAGAAGCGCGTCAACGAGTTACACCGTTCAATAGTTCTGACGCAACGCCTCGTCTATGGGTGTCCGCGCCACACGGCTGGCGGGGAAAAGGGCAGCCAGGACGGTCGCGACGAGGCCCACCATGAAGGCAATGACCAGTACCGACGGCACCAGCCGAATCAGCGCCGTATAGCCAATATTGGCGTTTGGCGGTGGCGGCATGGGGATACCTACCGCGGAAATGAGCGTTGCCAGGACCACTCCCAGGAGTACACCCAGCGAGGCGCCAATCGAGCCGAGCATGATGTTTTCGATCAATACCAGTTGAAAGGTGTTGAGCCTCGTGTTGCCAAGAGCCATCAGCGTGCCGAATTCGCCGGTCCGCTCGAAAACGCTCATGTTGACCGTGTTTGCCACGCTGAGGAATACCATCATCAGCACGATTAGCCTCAACACGCCAAACTGCCGGGCATAAAGGTCGACCGTTTTTTGATAAAAATCATTAATTTGTTGCCAGGTTTTCAGCTCGTACCGGTCGCCAAGGCGAGCGGCCAGCTGCTCGGCGACCCGCTCGGTATCCTCGGTTCGTTTCAGTGATACCACGATGCGGTTGATTCCCTGCGTGTTGAGTAATTCCTGCGCAGCCGCGAGCGGAATCCGTACGGCACGAGAATCGAATTCCTTTGAGAAGGACTGAAAGATGCCCACCACTTCGAATTCCAGACTATTCATGGCGCCTTCGGCTGTAGTCAGGAGCAAGGTTACACGATCGCCCGCCGCCAACTTCAAGCTCGTCGCCACGCCATAACCGATCAGAATCCCGTAAGCATCCGCCGGTGCCAGTTGCCGTCCACCTGATATGGAAAGATGGCTGCCGAGCCGCGCCTCCTTGTCTGGTTCGACGCCCTCTCCGATAATTGATAGGTCAGTGTGCCCGTTGTTCAGCAAACCCGAGAAGCTGACCCGTGCCATCGAGTCGTCGACTTCCCGGAATCCCTTCAGCAGGTGCATAACACGATCGGGATTTTCCATGAGGTACTTGTCCGGTGCTCGAGACCCCTGATCAAAGAATCCGGCCTTGCAGATCTGCATGTGCCCAGACTGGGAATGAATGGTCGTTTCGCCGAGTTGAAAAAAGATATCCTCGACGAAACCGCCACTGAGAATAAGCCCGACGACACCAAAGATGATCGCGCCCAGCGTCATCGCCGTCCTCATCTTGTGTCGGAGAATATTACGGAGAGCCAGTTTCAACATGGGTCAGGATCGGCAGCTAAACGCTCGCTAGGCTAGCGGCTGCGCCGCAAGGCATTGACGATCTCCAGCTGCGACGCCTTGCGTGCGGGGTAGACGCTGGCCACCAACGTGGTGCCGAAGGCCAGGGTCAACGCATCAAAGATCAGTCGCCCGGTGAGATGGATTTCACCAGTGAAACCACGCGCCATCCCTGGTGGGGGAGGCATGGGGATGCCGATGGCCGAGATCACCAGTGCCAGGATGACGCCTACGACAACCCCCAACACCCCACCGAAAAATCCGAGCAGTGCCGCCTCGCTGACGAAGAGTCGCAGAATTGCCTTTTGGTCGTACCCCAGCGCCATCGCTGTACCAATTTCGCTGGTACGCTCCATGACGCTCATCATCAAGGTATTCGAGATGCTCAACACAATAATCACGGCGATGATGAATTTCATGACACCCACCTGTTTCGAGAACAGGTCGACGGTCTTGTTGTAGAAATCCGCCAACTGAGTCCATGGCACCACCTCCAGCTTTCGCTGCGCCAGGCGTTGCCGCAATTCACCGACCAGGCGCTCGGTATACGCGGTATCGTCGAGCAGTACCAGCCAGCGATGGGCACCCGCGACGCGTAGCAGTTGCTGCGCCACGGGTAAGGGTAGACGCAGCGCCGAATCATCGTAAGCCTTGGTTACCGTGGAAAACAGCCCCCGAACGCGCGCGTCCACCGCATTGATGCCGCCCGAAGCGGTATTGGCCAACAACACCACGCGGTCGCCGACCGTCACGCCGAGGTTGGCCGCCAAGCCCTCGCCGACGATGATCCCCTGCGGATCTCCGGAGGAAAGCCCTTCTCCCTTCGAAATCAGCAACGTACGGCTTAGCAGTGTCTCTCTTTCGGGATCCACGCCGTCGGCAACGAACGAAATGGTCGAATCGCCGTGGCTGATCAGCCCGCTGAAAGACAATCGCGGAGCTACCGATCGCACATGCGGCAGGGTTTCAATGGCCTTCCGCTCATCAGGCGCATCCGGCAGCAGAAAAGCGAAAGGGTCAGCCATACCCGAGTCAAGATATCCTGGCCGAACGATCTGGGCATGGCCGAGATGTGAATGGATGGTGTCCTCGCGCATGGCTTGGAAGATCCATTCGATGAAACCGCCCGCCAGCATCAGGGCCACGACTCCGAAACACACCGCCGAAATCGCCACCAGAGACCTTCTTTTCTGACGCATCACATTGCGCAGGGCGAGGAACGCATCGACAAAATATGGGTGCACTGTCGATTACCTTTAGAGTCGTGGACGGAGCGAAGTATATCTCGAAGCGAGGCTTCGCTGGCTTTGCGTCGACGGTGCCCGGCTTTTTCCGGTCTTGACGATTCTTAGGCGCCACCTTTTCTCACCGGGGAGTCGCGGTCTGGTGTGGCTGATGCGAGGGAGTTGCCTGGTGGCGCTAACCGCTGGCCTGTTGTGGAGTCTGGACCAGTGAGCGCATTGGTGAGTACGCCCCTGCTGGATGTGCCCGAGCGCCACCGCGAGCATGACCGCAAAGGCCAGCCCTGCCCGCGGCTTCATCTGGTCCATGCCGCGGATGAAGTGGTGCTCAAAGCCGAAGCTGTGGTCGATACGGTGGTTGATTCATTCCAGTGCGGTGCGCCGGTTGTAGCCCCCATGCCAGCTCGGGCTGCCATGGGGCGTCGGCACGAAGCTACGGCGATCTGTTCGGAAATCTTGATGCGAACGATCCGGCCATAGGCACCGGGATCGACATCGCCGGCGGCGTGGCAGGTCTCGGCGCCCGGGCACATACTCTCCCACGTAAGCCGCCGGGCAACGGTACTTCAGCGTGTCTCGATCGGCTGCGAAGCCCTGAAAGACCAGGTCGCGGACTTCGCCCGTCTGTGGACAGCGGCAGCGGACATTGCCCATCTCGGTATGGACGAGGGTATCGGTACGATCGGGAAACAGCGGGCGAGTAATTGTGCTGGACGGATCGAAGCCGGACTCCTGCTTCTCTGCGCACCACAGTTCGCGCGTGTCGATCAGCGGCCGAATACGGTAGGTATTCCACAGGAGTGCCTTCGTTTCTCCGGCATCGAGCCCACGGTCGGTGCTGAAATCATCACACCGTTCGGTCAGCACCGGCTGTTCGGCGAACCGTTCGCCGATCCTCTGGCGCAGGATCGGGGATTCCGATGCCGAGGCACAGGTCACCACGACGGCGACCGGCAACTCGTAGTGCGTGTCCGCGATCACGTGCAAGCCATAGCCAAACCAGCTCTTGAGCTGTTTGTTCGCAGTAACAGCAGTAAGTCTAACGGGTTGAAGTCCCATCCGGGGAGTTGTCCGTACGCCCCGGTGGCATGAGGAAGCGGCGCTGTGGCGACACGGGTCGTGAGTTTCCGAACAGCAAGAGAGCAGGCCGTAATGTAAGTGAACCTATGTGTAGCCTCGTAAATTGCGGGAACGGCTCAAAGCGAACTCGCAGACCAGTTCTCGGCCACCGCGCAGTGACCCACCGTGGCACGGTAGCTTCCCGGGATGGAGGCTCGGAAGCTTCTGTGAACGCAGACAGTGCAGTGGATCCCGATGCAGACGACGAGGGCGCTGCAAGCATGGCGAAGCATGCGAGCCAAAGGGCCTCGCCACACCGGCGGAGGCAGACACGCCGGGCGACGCGGCGGCAGGCCCGACCAAGAAAGCGGGGCGACAGCCCGGGACCGCGGGCCATAGCCGGCAGGTGACCTGGCCGATCAACGACACGGTGATAAACGCTCCGGAATCCTGCGTGCGCTGCGGTGAGGCGCTGGATGCGACCGGGTTTGTCGCGCACAGCGGGCGGGGTATGTCCTGGATCTGGATACCGACCGGAATGCGGAGTTCCCCGGCTTGCGGATACGCCATGACAAACCTCTCTACGGGGAAATCACCTGTGGCCAATGTGGGCATGTCAGAAAGACATGACCGTTTCCCTCTCCCCCGAGCCCTCCCAAGGCCCGCGCTGCATCGCGGGCCGGCTGCGGCGGCGCGGGGCAGTGCTCCGCGAAACCCTGCCTTCGCCCCCGCGAGGGGGATGGGAGCCCTTCGACAAGGCTCAGGGCAGGATTCGTGAGTCGCATACGCGACTTTCACATTAACGGTTACATCGGGACAGTAACCTGTCGAGCCAAGTGTCTGTGTCGGGCGACTGGGCAGCAATAGTGTCGGAATTTTTTACACTCCACCTTCCTGGCACTTGGGGGTATTTCCAAAAACAGGCTATTAATCAATATAAATCAATCTATTAGAATAACAACGCCAGGATTGGCACAGTATGTGCTTTATTCTTGCCAAGCAGATTCTCGAAGGTCTGCGGTAACGCCATAGGACTTTTGAAAACTCTTTTCTCTGGAGAATTAACATGAAACTGAAAGCACTCGGATCCTCTCTCTCTGCAGTAGGCTTGGGCCTGAGTTTGGCGTTGGCAAGCGCTTCGGCTACTGCCTCCGTTACTTTTTACTCGCCATTAACCGTCTTCCACGACGACAATCTCGACTACGTGTATGACAACAACACGAATGGACTTCTTGATACTGGTGACCGTTTGGTCTCGGTCTCCAACTTTGGCCAGACGCAAGGGGTCTTTGGTGGGCAAGGCCCGACCGGTTTCGGTGGTGGCCAGGTGACTGTGGTTGCCGATGTGACAATCGCAACAACTATCGCGGGTGGTCGGTTCGTTTTTGCACCCACCGGAGCCACAGGTTTGCTCGGCAGTTTTGCGCCCGGCACCGCGGCAGCCGTGTACCACAACGCGGCCCCGACTGCGGCTGAAGCCCTTGACGTGATCAATTCGAACTGCGGTACACAAGCCTCCTGCATAACGAAAGCCCAGAGCGGTGCTCTCTACATGACCGCCGGTTTCTTCGGCGACCCCGATGACTTGTGGATTTCGGATCCGGCCGCTGGGGGCACCGTCCTTTCTATTGTCCAGAGCGGGGGGGCCTCCAATACTTTTGGTACTTTCAACTTCTCGCTTGAGATTGGCATTAACAATACTGGACGTCTTTTCAATGAGATAGTTTGCGCGCCTTTCTGTGGCTTGGGCGGAGACGGAAAGGTCGACCTTATTGGTAACGGACAACTCCTGGGGGGACAAGGCTTAGCTTCGACTGAATGGACGGCGCGCAGCAAGACCGACGTTCAGCTTTCGCCGATTCCGGAACCGGCCTCCTTGTCTCTGCTGGGAGTGGCCTTGGCAGGAATGGGCGCGATGCGTCGCAGGAAACTCGACAAGTAACAGGAAAAACGGCATTGTCTCTTCAAAGCCTCCTTCACCGGGGGCTTTTCTTTGTGGCCAAGCACTACCTTCGATCGACGACTTCAGGGGTCTTCTTCTTGCAGGTTCCGGGGAAGGGGTTGTTCAGTGAGCGCCCGACCTGTTGCAGAATGGTTCCCCAATGGCCGGCTTCTGCTTGACGGAAAAGCGTCATGTTTGGGTACCATGATGTGTGCGTTCCCGCCATTCTCCATCGCCAATCAGGAACGATGGGCAGCAGCGTCCACACCGGGGTTCCAAGCGCGCCGGCGAGGTGGACAGTCGAGTTGTCGACGGAAATGACCAGATCCAATGCTGAAATCTGAGCTGCCGTGAAATCCAGATCGAGCAAGGGGTTCACGTCTGGCCATGTGTGAATGGGTACTCCAAATGTTTCGCGGACCCGTTTTATCTCGGCAGACACTTCACCGTATTGCAGGTTGACGAAATGGACCTTGTTCACCGCGAGGATTTCTCCCCATGCCGAGAGCGGAATGGATCGCTTGGAACGATTGATCGGGTCTGCGCCGCCGAGCCACGATACGCCGACTTTGAGACCGGCGCCCAGTCCATCGAAGCGGCGGCGCCATTCGGCAACCAGGGCTGGGTCGGCAAGCAAATAGGACCGTCGCTGTGGAAAGCAGGCCATGTCTGGACGGAAGTAGGCTGGCAAGAAAGAGGCAAAGATGTGATATTCCTCGGGCGCCACAAGACCGATGATCCTCTGCTCCCCTACCTTGTCCATCCCGAAAATTCGTACCGAGGGGAAAGATCGTTTGAACAGGGATACGAGTCTGCGGTCGCAATGAAGCGTGACTACCGCCGCCTGATCTGAGATCTCGGGCAGGCAGGAAGCGAACATGACTTCATCGCCCACTCCCTCATTCGCGTAGATCACGACGTGGTTGCCTGCGAATGGCGCGGTGTCGGCAATCGGGTCAGGGAGACGAACCGGCGACCTCGTGAAGAGCTGTAGCCAGTGTGGCCACCCTTCCAGGTAGTTCCCGGTGAGGAGAAGTGTGGTTGCCAAGCTGGCTAGGAATGCCTTGTCGTCTGGTCTGGCCCTGAATGCTGCTCGCAGATGCTCCAAAGCTTGGTCAAGATTTCCTGATTCTCTGAAGATCCGTCCCAGTTCGTGGTGGCCATCGGCGTCCCCTGGCTTGCGCTGCAGGTATCGCTGCAGGTACACCACCGCGTCATCAACCTGACCGAGGCTGCTCAAGGCAAGGGCAAGCCCGAAGTAGGCGAAGGATAGGTTCGGATCGAGCCTCAGCGCGTGGCGATAAGCCACTACTGCGGAGGCGTGATTGCCCAGTGCGAGTTGCACGTTTGCCAAGTGATAACGCAGATACGCAGAGTTTCTATTCAGGTTCACCGCGGTGCTGAACAGCGTTTCCGCTTCGGCGAAGTTGTCCTCACTGACAGCGATGGCACCGAGCAGGTGATAGGCATCGGCGCTTTTCACGTCGAGTTCTAGCACACGCCGGGCGGTATCGCCGGCATCCCGATGCGCGCCAGCCTGAAATTGTGCCTTCGCTCTTTGCAGGAGGTTTGCGACCAACTGCTTGGTACTGATGGAGCCTGGGCGCCAGCCGGGAAATAGTAACGGGCCGTGAACTTTGTCAACCATGATGTCAATTGCGAAGAAAGCTGTCAGCCCGTTGCCGGCCTGTCCGAATCACTGGCCTCTCGGCACGCCCGAGCCGGAAAACCATTAACGGGGTTTCATCGGTCAGGTTCGTCCATCCCCGACGCAGCGCTTCGGCTGTTTCGGCTGGTACCTCACGGTATTGCGCCAACGACAGCAAGGCAGAACCGGCGAAAGGCTGAAAGGCGAGCCCAAGCGTTTCGGCCTCCAGCCATATCCGTTCGAGAGCTCTGCCGACGGCGGGTGCGCCACGCTCGATCGGCAAGCGGGTGGTCAGGACGCCCAAGTGAGGGGCGAGGCGACATGGGAGATAAGCGGCCCGCAAAGCTAGTGCGTGGTGGAAACCGATTTTCCTGAGGCGATTCATTACTGACCAGTGCCTGAGCTGGGTAAATGCCCATCTGGCTCCCGGTTCCACGGCCAGTGCTGCCGGCGGCAGGCCGACCTCGGCTGAAGCGTGCCAGCCCACATCAAAGCGAACGGCCGAGAAGATATCCGCGTGCATGGCTTGCGTATTGAAGCGCTCGGCTTCAGCGATCCGGATGAGGTGCAACAGTTCGGCGCGCTGCTTCGGGTTGTCGAAAAAATGGAGGGTAACGCCGTCGATTCCTTTGGCAAGCTGTCGGAAATTAGCCAGGTCAACATCGGCCAAGGCCGGACCGCGGAAGATGACACTGCGATTGGTATGACGTGCAGAAATCGCTCCATCAAGGGCGGTCTGGTTGGGGTCGCTGCGACCCAGTCGCAATTCGGCTATCAGTGCGGGCCGACTTGCATCGGGGTACCATAGCACATCCGCATGGTAGCCCAGCCGAGCGGCGCGAATACCCATATTCTCGACCACGGCGCCGAAGGAAATCAGGCTCAGCACCTTCTTGTGGTATGGGGTGGCTAGGTAGGCCTCGGTACCGAAGAGCAGCAGGCCATCGCCCTCTGCACGAAGCTCGAAACAGTGCTGGTTGTCGGCGGAAGGCGCAAGAACGCCGGCCTGAATGATGCTCGACAGGTCGGAAAAGGGAATTCCAATCAGCGGCAGTTTCCGGTTCAACACGTCCATTTTCTTACTGGATGCAAAGCGTCCCAGTTTATCTTTCGGCGGTGTGTGCTCATGCGCGAGCCTCGGCAAACCTCGTACAATCGGAAAGGACAGCGGTAGCGGTGACAAGCCTGTCGTCCGCTGCTCCCGCGGGCAAAAAAAGAACTCAAGGCTTCCTGCCGACGATCAGTCCGTGATCGCGCAGTAGTCTGTGCCGCCGTACGTCATGGAACCCGGCGTCGCGCATCCAGGTTTCGTACTCGTTCCAGGTGTAGAGCATTCCCGCACCCGTTGCCAGCGTCAGAAAGTAGGGGGAGCCCACCGCTGCGCTGAAGGGACCGCTCTCGTCGTCGTGCTGCATCATGTTGAAAATAACGACCTGCCCACCTGGCGGCAGCGAGTCATAGCACTTCTTGAACAATTCGCGGTCCTGCTTTTCGCTCCAGATCGTAAAGAAGTGCGCAAACATCAAGCAATCCGCGTCCCTTGGGAAGGCGTCGGCGAAGCACTCGCCGGGAACAGCATCGAGGCGGTTGGCCAGCCCGGACGCGGCAATGTTTTTCCGCGCGATCTCGCAAACGGTAGGGGAGTCGAAGACGGTGGCTCGGAGGTGCGGCCATCGGCGCGCGATCGCGATGATATTCGTCCCGTCGCCACCGCCAACGTCGACGAGGTGCTTCACTCCCTTCATGTCGATAAACCTAGCCAAGTCTGCGTTGGCCTGAACAGAAAGTTCCTGCATGGCTTCCTGAAAAATCAACTCGACCTCGGGATCGTGCGCCAGGCGCTGGTAGAGAGTCGGTTCATCCCCCGCGAATTCCTTCAGGCCGACATTCTTGTACTCGCGAACGGCTTCCAGCATCCAGTAGAGCCCTTTGTACATGGCGCGGTGTTGCAGTTCCACGTAGGCAGTGATCTTGCGCGGACTGTTCTTGTCTAACAACAGTTTTGAGACATAGGTATTTGAGTATTTCGCGCCGCTCTTTCGGAGCAGCCCAGTGACCGTCAGCCCCAGGACCATGATTCGAGCCGGCTGCTCGGCGATGCCGAGGCGCTTGGCAATTTCCTGTCGGGTCAGCGGACCTTCCTGGGCGAGGAGCGTGAAGAGATCGAGCTGAACCGCCGTACGCAGCGTCTGAAAGAAAATGTGGCCGCCGAAGACCAAATACAGACGCTCGACTTGTCGCCGAAGCAGAAAGCCCTCGAAAAACCTGGTGACAGGTAGAGCGACGTGTTTTCCCCATAGCCTTGCGAGTGCACTTTGTGGGCCGGGTTCGTGTGAAATTGCCATTTGTAGGTGTGCTCCTATGGTTTGAAGATCAGGTTGCCAAGTTGTCGCCGGCAGTTGGTTTCAGTCGCCGATTGATGTAGTTGACCAGCCAGCGACGCTTGATCCTCTGAAGCAGGTTTCGATTTCCTCCGAACAGGCGTCTGCGGACCAAACGACCGAGATACGCGTCAAATTGGTGGTAATACGGCGCTGCATGAATGCGTCCGCGCGCCAAGAGGATTTTCAGCACTTCGGCGGCAATGACGCCGGACGCCAAGTGGCACGCCAGTCCGGCTGATGGACCCGTGTGATTCTCGAAATCCAGGTAAGATAGATCCATGTAACTCCGCTGCAGGGACGACGGGGCCATACCTGCCACGTAGGCGACGAAGCTTTCAACCTTGTCCATTTGATCGCTAAGGTCGAAATAGCGGTCGAACGTCACGCCATGAGGATCGAAGATCACCCATACGGTACTGAAACCGACGGGTCCTGCGCCCAGTGCGTGTATTCCGCGTTCCCGCGCTTTTCGGAATAGCAGACGGCGCAGACCGATCTCAAAAGCGTCAATTCCGTCCACCATCACGTTGGCACCTTCGAGAAAAGCGTCTGCATTTCCTTGCCCGATGGGTTCACGAAAAACGCGTATATCCGCCTCGGGATTGATATCGTGCACGATCTGGCACATGACGTCCGCTTTGAAACGTCCTTCGGCAGACAGCGTTGCACCGTATTGCCGATTGGTGTTACGCGTTTCGAAGACGTCCGGATCAGCAATGGTGAATTTCCCGATCCCCAGTCGGGCAAGCGCGACCAAGTCGATTCCGCCCACCCCCCCCAGTCCCACGACCGCCACGCGGCTCGTCCGCAACTTTTCTTGCTCCGCAGGAGTGATCAGTCCCAAGTTGCGTGAGAAGGCTTCCTGGTAGGACCATACCGACCCACTTCCTGGCAGCAATCGATTGTCCGCAGAAGGTGCCGCTGCCGTCAGTTCGGCCGAGTCGTTCATGGAGATAAGCGCGGGCGATCAATTACGTCATGTTCGGAGAGCAAGGCGTGGGTACGCCAGAGTTCGACACTTTTGAGCCTGAGTAATTGATTATTATAGGTTAGCGTGTTCTGTAGTGACACATTTAAATCCTTAAAATTCAATAAGTTATGTAGAATCTCGGATTGAACACATAAAAGTGTAGCACATGAATCGGTGTTGCAAACAGAACATGGGTTGAGTACGGTTACTGTTTGCGATGGTCTTTTGGCCAAAAATGTTCACGCAGCGTGATGTTCTGGGGTAGCCAACCATCATCGTTCGTGACCAAGATGTGGCGAGCGCTGTGGGTTGACTGCTGCCAAGGAATCGCCGACTCTGAATGAAAATTCCTTTCGGAGACGACGATGAATGATGCGCTGGTATTGGATGCTCGGTTCCACAGGCTCTTGGTTGAAATCGACCAAGAACTGGCTAGCAGGATAAAAGAGCTGGGTTGTTCTCATTGCGATGGCAAGTTGCACAGCGCGCAGTATCCCCGGAAGCCACGTGGCTGGCAGGATGGAGAGGTGGTGAGCGAGACACGGTTCAGCTATTGCTGCGACAAGTGCCGTCGGCACACGACGCCCCCCTCGGTTCGCTTCCTTGGGCGGCGAGTGTACTCGGCGGCAGTCCGGGTGATCACCCTCAGGGTCGGAGTAGAGTAGCGGGCAGGCGAAGGTAGGTAATAAGGGCCAAGCTCACATTCCCAGCGAAAGCTGCTCTGTACCCCCGGCTTTCTCGGCTGACCACGCGGTCGGGCTTCGCGTTGCTGTCCAGTCCACCTTCTTGATGCTGTCGAGAAACCGGGAATCCCCTCGCGGCTTTTCCTGATCCAGTGCCAAGCGGAAATCGAGCGTGCCTGCCCATCGGAAGACCTGGCCGGCGAGAGTAGACCAAGTAATCCTCCTTGTGTAATATCCATGCTATGGATATTCAGGATGGTTGAACGGAAAGGAGGTCGCCCGATGACCATGCACG
>RRZU010492472.1_pt1 | contig 13838 bp, 10 predicted proteins | sample 2165561 | NCBI WGS metagenome assembly RRZU01 (sample SAMN10456909, study PRJNA506462) | wastewater metagenome | isolation source: wastewater sludge | place: USA: Moscow, Idaho
GATCACTTTCCGGCCGTAGCCCGCCACGACATGGAACAAGTCATAAACCACCTCGGCTTGCGGACAGTGCTCTTTCACCTCCAGATCGAAGGCGGAGTTCATGTCCATGGCCACAGCTTCAATCTGTTGGCATCGTTCACCAATCAGCTCGAAAAAGGGGCGAATAGCCTCCCGGCTGTTACCATGCCCCACCCACAAGACGCGAGTACGTTCAGCATCCATGATCACAGTCGCATGACGATGGCCTTTATGCAGGGCGAACTCGTCCATCACTAGCCGTCGCACCGCACCGGGCTCAAAGGTACCAACGCTGGCTTGTAGCCGACGCTTGTCGATGTCCTTGATGGTATGCCAGTGCAGTCCGGTGAGCTGGCTGACATGACTGATGGGCATCAACTCAAGCAAGGCCTCTACCCAGCACTTCAATCGCTGTGTGAGTCGGGAGCTGGGGGGCAACCAATCGATATGTTCAGAAACCCGACCACAGTCCAGGCAGTCAACCCGACGGATGGGGAGTTGCAGGCGGACGCGTAGTTCAAGCAGGTCACGGTCACGGACTAGACGCATCCGGCGGTCATGGATCAATGGACAGGGCTGATGGCACTTGCCACAGAGAGGTAGGTGATTGGGGCGAGGCTCAAGAGCCAATGTAATTTGTTTGGTACAGCGGCTATGGACAGAAACGTCGTAACCTGGCCAGAACGAGTCAAAATCAATATGATGCATAGCGACAGCAGGGTGAAGGAACCGGTTTGTTTGGCGACTACCAGTTTACCCGATCCCTGTCTGTCAACTTACAGTTCCCCACGCTTCCGCGAAGAACCTAAATTATTCCACGGATAAACCATGTCTAAATTATCAAAAGTAGTCGCATTCATAATTTTTATAGTGGCACTCTGTGCCATGGGAATGTTTTTTCTCACCCCAGAGCAAACACAAGAAGAGAGCCATACCCTTGAGGGGGAGGCGATACACACCATTTACAGAGTGAAAATCACCGGCCCACTACCTGAGGGTGAAGAAAATATTCACAAAGAGATCATCTCTACTCTTGAGCGAGTCAATAACGAAATTTCTGCATTCAAACCCGACTCCATATTATCAAAATTCAACCAGTATCAAGGCACTGAGCCACAACCCATCACCGCAGGCATGGCCGATATTATTTCCGTGGCGTTGCGGATAGGCCAAGCCTCACACGAGGCAATGAATATCACTGTCGGCCCCCTGGTCAATCTTTGGGGATTTGGTCGAGACAAAAGCAAGGTGGGCGTGCTCCCCAGTCAGCAACAAATCGATGCCGCCAAACAAAAAGTCGGGTTGAAATACCTTAGATTGATCAGTGACAGCCAAGGCTACTGGCTGCAAAAAACCGTGCCTGATCTGTATGTTGATCTCTCCTGTTTGGGGGAAGGGTATGCAACCGAGCAGATCTCTCATCTGCTGGATAGTAAAGGCATCAACAATTACTTGGTCTCTGTCGGCAACGCTAATTTTGCCCGTGGCATCAATGCCAAGAAACAGGCATGGCGCATTGCTATTCGAACCCCGACCGATCAAGGCTTCGATCTGCAACAAGAGGCCATCAATCTGCAGGGTTTTGATGTCAGCACCTCGGGGAGTTATCTCAACTACTTTGAAAAAGATGGGCAGCGCTATTCGCATATCATAGACGCGAAGACAGGCAGGCCCATCACCCACACCCTGGCCTCGGCAACCGTCATTGCACCCACCCCCTTGGAAGCAAACGGCTGGGATATCAGCATGATGGTTTTAGGGGCCGAAAAAGCCATCGCCCTGGCTAAAGAGCAGGGACTGGCCATTTATCTCATCAGCAAAAATGGTAATGGCTACTCCACCTACATGAGCCCCCAATTTAAGCAATTTTTAGCGCAACAGTAGCGCCTCGCTTCGATGCCGGCCTCGCCTCCACGCCTGCCTCCACACCTGCCTCGTAGACGAGCCTTCCGACCGAGTAAATAACATCAAGCAAAGCCCACACCTGCCCTCCCCTTGAAAAACGGGGAGGGAGCCTAGGCTAGCCACCTCGATTACCTGAGATCCCCTAAGCCAAATCGCCACAAACTATTTTTTCAAAAACTTTTTTTACAAACTCTCTTGCTGGCAGAGTTGCACTTTTTTATACGTGCGTATAACCTCAATCTATACACTCGTATAAATCACAGCCATGAACACACAGAATCCGACCAGACTACTGTTACTAGAGCAAGGGTTGCGGCTATGCCGCGAGAAGGGGTTGCGCGGCATCAAGGTGCGCGAGCTGGCCGCCGCGGCAGGCGTCAACCTGGGCAGCTTTGTCTATCACTTCGGCAACCGGGAGCGATTTCTCGATGAACTGGTCGAGCTCTGGTATGCCCCCATGCTGGCCACCATCTCTCAAGCCACTCAGGCTCAGGATCACCCCTCAGCCTTTGCCCATCTGCAGGCGGTGCTGGAGCAGATGGTCGGTTTGGTGGCGGAAAATGCCACTCTGGTAAGCCATCTACTCGCCGATGCGCTGGCCGGAGAGCCGGCCGCACAACGCTTTGCCCTGAGTCTGCCAGGACGTCACCCCAAGCTGCTATTGGAGCTGATTGCCGCCGCCCAAGCCGAAGGGGAACTCCCCGCCACCGAGCCACACCAACTTCTGCTCTTTATCATGTCCTCGCTGGGCGGCCCTCTGCTCTTGGCCAAGGGGCCGTTACAGGAGTGTAACTGGCTCCCTCCTCAGGCAACTCAACTCATCGCCTGGATGGCCGACCCACAGGCGGCCCGGCAGCGGCTACAGTGGGCGCTGCAGGGCATTCGAACTAATCCACCGCATTCCATACTCGCTGGAGAGAGCCATGAATAAGAAGCTAATAGTGCCACTGCTCCTGGGTGCCCTGGTGCTGCTGGCCCTCTACCTTACCGGCCAGATAGGTCACAAGGAGGATGGCGCCCCCCCCCTCTATGGCAACGTCGATATCCGTGAGGCCACCCTCTCGTTTCGGGTTGCAGGCCGCGTGGCTTCTGTGCTGGTGGATGAGGGCGCACACATTAAAGCCGGTGAGCTGCTGGCCACGCTGGATCAAGAGCCTTTGCTCAATACCTTGCACAGTGCCGAGGCCAATGTGGCCGCCCTGCAGGCCCGCAACACCCTGTTGCATCAGGGCTACCGCCAAGAAGAGCAACAACAGGCCAGGTCTCAGGTGACTGCGGCCCAAGCGGCGCTAACCGAAGCCGAACGTCAGCTGGCTCGCCTAAAGGCACTCAAACCCAGCGGGGCCACCACACAAAATGCCCTGGATAGTGCCCTATCACGGCGCGACCAGGCGGAGGCGCAACTGCACGAGGCGCAAGCCGGTTGGCAAAAGATGCGCACCGGCTTCCGAGCTCAGGAGCTGGAAGAGTCCGATGCCAATCTGGCTCAGGCCCATGCCGCCCTCGCCTCAGCCCAGTTGGCCGTGAACGATGCCCAACTCAGGGCTCCGAGTAATGGCATCCTGCTCACCCGAGCCATTGAACCAGGCGAGATGGTGCAGGTGGGGAGCTCAGCCTTCACCCTCTCCCTCACCGAACCGGTCTGGGTGCGGGCCTATGTGGCCGAACCCCAGCTGGGGCAATATCCTACCGGGCAGAAGGTGACGCTCTGGAGCGACTCTCGCCCCCAGCAACCCTATCACGGGGTGGTGGGCTTTGTTTCCCCTCAGGCAGAATTCACCCCCAAGCCAGTGGAAACCAGTGATCTACGCACCTCTTTGGTCTATCGGATCCGGGTGGTGGTAGAAGATGCGGATGCCCAACTGCGCCAGGGTATGCCCATGACAGTACGGGTCGCCCCATGACAAGCCCGGACGCCACCATCGCAATTGACGTTTGCCGCATGAGCAAGCACTTTGCCGGGGCCGCCCAACCGGCCTTGGCGGAGCTTTCGCTCCAGGTTCGGCGCGGCACCATCACAGGGTTGGTAGGCCCGGATGGCGCGGGTAAAACCACCCTGCTACGCATACTGGCGGGTCTGCTGACCCCGAGTTCAGGCTCGGTACACGTGGCGGGAATAGATCCCTTTGCCCAGGGTCAGAGTGCCCCGCTACATGAACTGGTCGGCTATATGCCACAAAAGTTTGGTCTCTACGAAGATCTCACCGTCGCCGAAAACCTCGCCCTCTATGCCGATCTGCGCCATATCCTGGGTCAGGAGCGCCGCACGCGCCTGGAGCGGCTGCTCGCCTTCACCGATCTGGCCCACTTTACCGACCGTTATGCTGGCAAGCTCTCCGGTGGTATGAAGCAAAAACTGGGCTTGGCCTGCACCCTGCTGGGGCGCCCGCAGATCTTGCTGCTGGATGAACCTGGGGTCGGGGTTGACCCCCTCTCACGACGAGAGCTGTGGAAGATGGTACGCGAGCTGAGCCTGGAGGGGATGACAGTACTCTGGAGCACGGCCTATCTGGATGAGGCCGAACTGTGTGACGAAGTGCTGCTGCTCGATAAGGGCAAACTGCTTGCCGACGGCACGCCCGAGGCGATCAAGGCTCCCATGCAGGGGCGCTGCTGGAACATCACCCAGATAGCGACCCCCCGCCGCACCCTGCTGCAACGGATACTGAGGCAACCCGAGGTCATGGATGGAGTCATTCAGGGCAAGGAGTTGCGACTGGTGTTGGCAGAAGGCGCCGCGTGCCCAGACTTGGCCCCGCTACAAGCCGGCGACTCGGCGGCTTATCGCCCGGCTGAGCCTAGACTGGAGGATGCCTTCATCAGCCTGCTGGGTGGTGGGCCAGGCGGGGATTCCGTACTCGCCAACCTGATGCCCGATCTGCATGCTCATGCCGGGCAACAGGACACCCCCGTGATCGAGGCGCATCAGCTGACCAAACGCTTTGGCGACTTCACGGCAACCGATCAGGTGAGCTTCAGTGTGCAGCGCGGTGAAATTTTCGGCTTGCTGGGCCCCAACGGTGCGGGCAAATCCACCACCTTCAAGATGGAGTGCGGACTGCTCAAGCCCAGCTCGGGTCAGGCCAGGGTAATGGGCTACAGCCTCCAGAAGAGCCCCTCTCAGGCGCGACAACAGTTGGGCTATATGGCGCAGAAGTTTGCCCTCTACTCCCAACTGACGGTGGCGCAGAATCTGCAATTTTTCTCCGGCATCTATGGGCTGCAGGGTCGCAAACAGAAGGAGAAGATAGCCCAGATGGTCACCGCCTTCGATCTCGCCCCCTATCTGGAGGTGCTGGCGGAGTCACTCCCCCTGGGTTACAAGCAGAGGCTGGCACTGTGCTGTGCCGTGATGCACGAACCGCCTGTGCTGTTTCTCGATGAACCCACCTCAGGGGTGGACCCGGTCACCCGCCGAGAGTTCTGGAGCCATATCAACGGCTTGGCCGACAAAGGCGTAACCATCATGGTCACCACCCATTTCATGGATGAGGCCGAATATTGCGATCGTATCGCCCTCATCTACCGCGGACGCACAGTGGCACTCGGGACACCCGACGCCCTCAAGCAGAGTGTCGCCAGCGACCTCAGGCCAAATCCCACCATGGAAGACGCCTTTATCCAATTGGTTGAGGAGGCAAACCTGTGAGCTCATTATCCGCCAGACGTCTTTGGGCCCTCTGCCGCAAGGAGAGCTATCAGATAGTGCGAGACCCCAGCAGCATTCTCATCGCCTTTATCATGCCTGTGCTGCTGCTGTTTGTGCTGGGTTATGCGGTAAACCTGGACGTGGATCATCTGAGGGTTGGCCTGCTGCGGGAAGATAATGGCGCCCCAGCCATCAGCCTGGCCAAGACGCTGGCTGCCAACCCCTCCATCGCCCTCAAGGCGGGCCGCTCGCGTAGCGAATTGATGGCCGCCTTGGAGCAGGGCAAGCTGCGCGGCATCATCATCATCCCCAACGACTTCTCCCGCAAATTAGCCGAACAAGGCGCAGAGGCGCGCCTGCAGCTGCTGATCGATGGAGCCGAACCCAATACCGCCCAGTTTGTCTCCTCTTATGTGCAGGGGATATGGGAAAACTGGCTGCGTCAGCGCCAGACCGAGCAGGGTGCCAACCATCGGCCCACCATAGAGATCCTCTCGCGTACCTGGTACAACGAGAGTAATGTCAGCCGCAACTTTCTGGTGCCTGGCTCCATCGCCGTGGTGATGACCATAATCGGTGCCCTGCTCACCTCGCTGGTGGTGGCTCGCGAGTGGGAGCGCGGCACCATGGAGGCGCTGCTGGCCAGCCCGGTCACCCGCCTTGAGCTGCTGCTCTCCAAGATCCTGCCCTACTACCTGCTGGGCATGGCAGCCTGCTGGATCTGCCTGCTGGTAGCCGTCTACATCATGGGAGTACCGTTCCGCGGCTCCCTGCTGATGCTGTTTGTGGTCTCCAGTCTGTTTCTGGGCTGCGCGCTGGGCATGGGACTCTTCCTCTCCACCGTGATGCGCAACCAGTTCAACGCCGCCCAGGCCGCCCTGACCGCCGCCTTTTTGCCGGCCGTGATGCTCTCGGGATTTGTCTATGAGATCGCCAGCATGCCCCTGCCCCTGCAGTGGCTCACCCGCATCATACCGGCACGCTACTACGCCAGCTCGCTGCAGACCCTGTTCCAGGCGGGAACCCTGATGGAGCTGCTCTGGCCGAATCTGCTCTGCCTGCTGCTGCTTTCTCTCTTCTGGCTTGGGCTCACTGCCCTCAAGAGCCGCCGAACACTGGAGTAACCTATGTTGCACCGCCTTTTCTGCCTCATCCGCAAAGAGCTGCAGGCCCTGCTCAATAACAAGCAAGGGCGGATCATGCTCATCATGCCGGTGATCCTGCAGACCGCCATCTTCCCGTTTGCCGCCACCCTGGAGGTGCGCAACAGCTCGTTGGGCCTGTATGACGAGGATGGTTCGGCCCAGAGCGTAGAGCTTATCCAGCGCCTCTCTCAGGCCGCCGCCTTCACCCATATAGTGCCCCTGACCAGCAACAGAGCCCTCCAACAAGCCATCGACAACCAGAGCGTGCTGATAGGCGTCCACATTCCGGCCGATTTTTCCCGCCGCCTGCAACACCAGCAAGATGGCCAGGTGCAGATCATAGTCGATGGCCGCCGCTCCAACAGCGGCCAGATCGCCAGCGGCTACGCCAGCCAGATCATCCAGCAATACCAGCAGGACACCCAATACCAGCAGGAGCAGGGCAATCCCCCGGCCCGCTGGGTCACACGCCAACTCTACAACCCCAATCTGGAATTCAAATGGCATGTGCTGCCGAGTCTGGTGGCCATCATCACCACCATAGGTTGCCTGATCGTCACCGCCCTTTCGGTGGCGAGGGAGCGTGAGGAGGGAACCTTCGATCAGCTGCTGGTCTCGCCACTGACCCCGCTCTATATCATGGCGGGCAAGGCCCTGCCGGGTATGCTGGTGGCCTTCTTGCAGGGGAGCTTCATCGCCCTCGCCGCCCGCTTTATCTACGGCGTCCCTTTCACCGGCTCCCTGCCCATGCTGGTGCTGGGCATGCTCTCCTATGGCCTGGCCCTCTCCGGTATCGGCCTCTTTATCTCGTCGCTGTGTTCCACCCAGCAGCAGGCCTTTCTCGGGGTCTTCTGCTTTATGGTGCCCGCCGTCATCCTCTCCGGCTATGTCTCGCCGGTGGAGAATATGCCGCCCCTGTTCCAGCTGCTGGCCCAGATCAACCCCCTCACCTACTTCATCCTGATCCTCAAGGGGGTGTTTCTCAAAGGCTTTGGCCTGGCCCAGTGCTGGCACTACCTCTGGCCCCTGCTGCTGTTTGCCTTCTGCAACCTGTCACTGGCACTGCGCCTGTTTCGGCGGCATATCGCATAAAAGCCAACAAAATCGAATAGACATAAAATACCCAATAGAATTCAACTAGGAATATCATGTTGATTTTATTGGGTATTTATATTCTTGTTTGTGGGGGGGGGAAATTAAAAGCGCTGCCGAAACTGCTCGGCGATCACACCGATCTTGGCCATCTGGTTATTATCCGTCGCCTGCTGGTGGGCATCGGGCGCCAGCACGGCGATCAACAGGTAGACATCCCGGTGGCTGGCCGCCGGGCAATAGACCAGATGAATATCGCTGGTACGGTGAAATTGCAGCATCCGGCCAGGCCAGGGATGCTCACCATCGGTCAGATGAATGTGAGCTACCTGCTCCGCCTTGACCAGCGGATAGGTATGGGGATGGTCGTACCCGACATCTCTGCCGAAGGTGTCAGGTAGCTCGCCACTCTCTTTGTAGTGACGAAAGTCGGCCACCAGTGCCTCTTGCTGCTCTGCCGTTAACTGCTGGCAAAACAGCCGACTCTTGAACACCCGGATCATTCAATAAACTCGGCCAACTCGTCGGCGGAGCTTTCCGCCAGCAACTGATTGCCCTTCTGGGCGATGGCCTTGAGCTCGGCCGCCGAAGGACGAAAACGCGCACTCAACAGATGTGCCGCTTGCTGCCGCTCCAGTTGATCCACTAGCGTCTCGAACAAGCTGGCACTGATCATATAACCGGCAGGCTTGTTATTGGAAAGCACCGCCACCGGCTCATCAATAAAGTACTGCGCCGGATTCTTGCGCAGCTCGGTAATGCTGACGGTATGTTCGGATAAAATTCTTTGCATGATTATGTACACTTAAATAACCATTTCAATGTACATAAAATATAACACCCACGCCGAAACCAGACAAGAACACTATTGATAAAGGGCACTACCGATAAAGGGCACTACAGATAATAAACCCTGCCGATAATGGCAGGGCGCACATCACATACCGCTTCTGGTTAAACAGCGATTAAAGGGGCCACCGAAGTAGTAGTGCTTGTCAGCGAGGAGGCTCCAACAAGAGAGCCTCTCTCGCCAACTCGCCGTAAACCCGTCCATGGGGGCTCGATGGCGGCGTCCCTGCCGCCAACGGTTGACTCAAAAGGCTCTCTCGTTCGCTAACTGGCTGGCATGACCACCGCAATAGCCCCTACTCCTCGGCGATCACCACGCCGGTGGCATCTTCCAGGCTGGAGGTAAGGCTCAGGCAGTGGTCGCTGCTGCCCACCAAGAACAGGGCAAAGCCCTCATACTCCCGAAACGGCTCCTTGGGGCCCATCTCATCCAGCAGACAGTAGGTCAACTTGATATCGGCAAACTGCTGCTGCACTGTGCTGCGCCCCGCCTTGTCAAACCCACTCTTGGCCACCGCCGCCGCTATCTGCTCCAGTATGCTGTCATTAATCATAGCCCCGCCTCACTCTTGGTTGTCTTCTAGCTCAAGTGGTTATCAAGTTCTGTGCCATGCCGAGTTCACCAGGATCTGGGCCTTGGCAAAGCAAGAGGCGTGTGGATAGCGCAACATTGTCGGGATCAAGACAGCGCAAAGAGCCAGAGGTGCTCCCCCTAGGCTCAAGCAGCAATGAGCCTTTGCTCGGGTTTTTACCGGTTTTGTTAACCATGGCAAGCTGGAGGATGTTCAACTGACACTAGGCCCGCTAGCATAGAGACTCAAAACTGCCAGCAGCCAGAGCCTTCAGCAGCCACGGTACAGCCTAAGCGCAATAACACGGCCCTGCGGTAGCTTTGCCATTTATCCGCATACTCGGCGCAAGACGGGAGCACACTCCCACCTGTCTCTTATACACATTTTGGGTCATGTTTTGAGATAAATGCCGGAAAATGCCTCGAACAGCTCCTCCCCCTGGCAAGGGGGAGGTTGGGAGGGGGTGGCACTTGATGTTTCACAAGCCAAAAAGCAAACCCCACCCCAGCCCTCCCCTTGAAAAAGGTTCATCGCGGCTTTCCGGGGAAGGCCGCCTTGATTTTCAGAAAAAAGTATTCTGAGTCCCTAAATCCATATGCCATACGCTTTATCACTTTGATCTTGTTGTTCACCCCTTCCAGCACACTCGTGTGCATCGGGTAGTTTGCACTCGCCAGGATCCCCCGCATATATTTCGATAAATTTCGACCAAATCGTTGCAGCGGCGCTAGCCCGCTTTCCTTCACCTGCCGCATCCAGCTCCGCCATCGTCGCCATCCTTCCCACACGCTCGGCGCATACCAGATGCCCTTCAACGCCTCTTTCAGCACGTACACCATCGCCAGCGGTTGATTCGCCGCCAACAGCTCCTGCAACTTCACATCCTGTTTTTCACTCAGCTTCGCCCGATTACGTAGCAGCAACCAACGCGCACTTTTGACCACTTTTCGCGCCGGTTTATCGCTTTTCAGTGCATTCGCCTGCTCCACTCGCACCCGGTCCACCACCTCTCGGCCATAGCGAGCCACCACGTGGAACAGGTCGTAGACCACCTCCGCCTGCGGGCAGTGTTGCTTCACCTCCAGGTCGAACGCCGTGTTCATGTCCATCGCCACCGCCTCAATCTGCTGGCATCGCTCGCCGAGCTGCTCGAAGAAGGGACGGATAGCGGCCCGGCTGTTGCCGTGCCCCACCCACAGGACGCGGGTTCGCTCGGCATCCATGATCACGGTGGCATAGCGGTGTCCCTTGTGCAGGGCAAACTCATCCATCACCAGCCGCCGCACCTCCCCAAGTTCGATGGTGCCCACACTGGTCTGCAAACGGCGCTTGTCGATCTCCTTGATGGTGTGCCAACCGACCCCGGTGAGCTGGCTGACATGGCGGATGGGGAGGTACTGAACGAGCGCTTCAATCCAGCACTGCATGCGCCGGGTGAGGCGGGAGCCAGAGGGGAGCCAGTCGATATGTTCACTGACGCGACCACAGCGCAGACAGTCGACGCGGCGAACAGGCAGTTGTAACCAGACTTGTCGGTCAAATAGGTCTCGCTCACGCACCCGGCGGATACGTTGGTCGTGGATCAATGGCGTGGGTTGCAGGCATCGGCGACAACGGGGCAAGAAGTCGGCGCGAGGCTCAAGGGTAAACAGGGTGTGATGGTTGGCAGAAAGCGCTTGGGCGATGACGGTATAACCTGGCCAGAAGGAGGCAATATCAATATGATGCACGGCGACAGCAGGGTGATGGTGGTGGTGTGTTTGGCGACAACCAGTTTACCAGCACCCTGTCTGTCAACTTCCACTTTCCCAGGATCCCGCGAAGAACCTAAAAAAAGCGGCAGATTACTCTGCCGCTTTTGCCCAGCCCGCTTGGCTGTTACTTGTTGATATCCAACATGTTGTTTTGCAACATGAAATCGATCACCTGGTTGGCAGTCGTCCCTGAACCGCCCGTCAGGGTGTCGAAGGTGTGGTTCATCAGCACTATCTCCTGAGTCACCGGCGCCGCACTGCTCTCCTTGACCTGCAGGTGCACCCCTTCGCTGTCCTGGAACACCGAGAGCAGGCTCTTCAGGGAGCTCTCGCTCTTGCTGCCATCGCTGTCGAGCAAGTCGCTCAGATCCAGCTTGTCCCCTTCCGACTTGCTGAAATCGACGATGTAGTCCTTGGCCACCTTGCCAGCCTCGGTATCCCCCTTCAGCCAGGTGAAGGTATCGGCACCTGCATCCCCCATGAGGATGTCGTTGCCGGCCCCCCCGATCAGGATGTCGTTGCCCAGTCCGCCGCTCAATATGTCGTTGCCGGTACCGCCATAGAGGGTGTCGTTGCCACTGCCACCATAGAGGCGATCGTTGCCGCTCTCCCCATAGAGGGTGTCGTTGCCGCTACCACCGAACAGGGTGTCGTTGCCGGCACCGCCGTACAGGAAGTCATCTCCCCCCTGACCGAACAGGATGTCATTGCCATCACCGCCGAGGAGGGTGTCACCCTTGTCATTGGTCGACGACTGATCGAACTCGCTGGCATGATCCGTGATGTAGGCGTGCACCTGGGCATCGGTCACCGACCCTGCCCCCAGCTTGCCGCTCACATACTGCTTGATGGCCGCATACCCTTCCCCGCTGATGCCGGTGAAGCGTACCGCGTCGCCAAACAGGATGTCGTCGCCCGCACCGCCATCCAGCCTGTCAACGCCGGGCAGGTTGCTGACCGGCGTCCCCAGGATGGCATTGGCGAGATCGGAGGCAGACACATTGGACTGTACGACCTTATCGCTATCAAACAGCTTGAGAATATCACTCGATACCCCGCTGCCGATCCCGATGGCCGCCAGCACCACATTGTTTGCCTCCAGCAGCGGCAGCACATTCAATGCGTTGTCCCGTGCCGTGCTGTTGGTCGACCCCGAGGTGTAACTGGTTGAGATCTCGAAGGTCCCATCCCCTTGCGCCTTGATCTTGCCGATGTTCTGGGAGTTCCAGTTACCATTTCCGTTCTGTGACCACTGCTTGACGTTGCCGCTGGCATCCACAATCACCCGCTGGGTGCCCCCGATATTGGCGTAGAAGGCCGTACCCGGTACGTAGTTGTTGACGTTGACAAAGGTATCCAGACCTTCCTGGGTCTTGGTGTTCACCACCGGATTGATCTCTTCGTTGTAGAAGTAGGAGTTCGGAGCCCCATCGGTGATGAAATAGGCCTGATTCTTCGCATTGGTGTTGTTCTTGGCCAGGTCGCTGTTGAACCAGTTGGAGGTGACCTTGAGCGGATCCTCGTAGTTGGTCAGCCCCGAGGTACCATCCATGCTGGTCAGTACATCACCCAGCAGCTTCAACGCATTGGGATCTTTGAGATCCACGCTGACGGAACGATTGACCTGAGTATCAAAATCGATCAGGAAGACGTTGACCTTGCCCGCCGCCTCCTTGCCAGCACTCGCCTGGAGCTCTTTGAACACCTGGGTCAGTTGATCCCGGATGGTCTTCATCGCCGACGAACCGATACTGCTCGAGGTGTCGATCATGAAGGCGAGGTTGTAGTTCTGGCCCGGCAGCATCACGCTGCCATCCAGATCCCCCACCACGATATTGTGCTCGCTGCCATAGGTCCGGTTCTGGTCCCCCGGCTCCCCTTCGGTGGCGTTGAAGTAGCTCAGGCGGATGCTGTCGTCATCGGTCGCGGTACTGGTCAGATCGGTCCCGACCTCCTTGGCGATGACATCGACCTTGAGATTGACCAGGCCCGCCTTGTCACCCGGTACCCGCAGAGTCAGACCGCTCAGGTTCAGATCCAGTGCATTGCTGCTCCACAGCTTGTCCGACGCGGTGAAGGTCAGCTTGCCATCGTCCCCGACGGTACCCAGCAACTGGCTGCCCTTGTAGAGCTCGGAGCCTTTGGGCATGCCGCTCAGCACCAGGCTGTCAAACACCTCGCTACCATCCCTGTCGGTGAGGGAGGCCGTCAACTCGACCGGGTAATCCACCTTGGTCGGCGGAACCAGGGTCAGCTCACCCGTGGTCTGGTTGATCTGGTAGATGCCGTCTGCGAACTGGACATATTCCATGTCGTGCAGGGCCTTGGTCACCCCGACGCCCCGCTCGGACACGACGAAGTCGAACCACTTGTCGTTGTTCGGATAACCCTCCCCCTTCTTGATGGAGTAGTCGGCACGATTGCCGGGCAGCACGGCGATATCCGTGCCAGTCCCGCCATAGATGCCGTCATTGCCAAGACCGGAGACCAGGATGTCGTTGCCTTCACCGCCGTAGAGGGAATCACCCTGGATGGCATCGCTGCCCACCAGAATGTCATTCCCCTGGTTGCCGACCAGGCTGTCGCCACCCCCCTTCTGGCTCACGATGTAGTCGTTGCCGCTGGTGCCATTGACCTGATCCTGCCCAGAAGAGCTATCGGTCAGGGTCTTGGTGATCCCGAGGGCCCCCTTGTCGAAGTTGCCGGACTGGAACTGGCCCGTGGTGATCCCCGCGCTCGGGAAGCTCAGGTTGTAAAGGGGAATACCGTTGCCCACCAGACTCAGGTTGACGGTCGGCTTGTCGGCCACCGCCGCCACGTCGATCACCAGCTTGCTGCCGTTGCTGAGGTTGGC
>RRZU011864832.1_pt1 | contig 13836 bp, 9 predicted proteins | sample 2165561 | NCBI WGS metagenome assembly RRZU01 (sample SAMN10456909, study PRJNA506462) | wastewater metagenome | isolation source: wastewater sludge | place: USA: Moscow, Idaho
CATATTTCTTATTGTGTCCCATAAGCTTCCTGCATCATTGCCTTCCGGATGAATGAATGCCGACAGTCTTGCCGACTGGTAAGCTCTTACATATCTCATTTTAACCATTAATGTCATCCCTGCTGCCGGAAGCAGGATTACCAGACTCCACATGGTGATCAGCGTTCTTTTTCTATTCACTTCAAACCAGTCTTTCCAGACTGCAATTGATAACAAGATCAGAAATGTAAATTCTACACTAACTGCCATCGACAGATTCGGAATGCGTAAAATGAGCCATATCGGAAGCACCTGCCACAACATGGCCTTTGCGATACCGACACATCCTGTTTTTTTGCTTCGCATGCTATATAATATTGCTGCATATAGCGGTACGATCAGATATAACAGCGGCCGTAACGGTAATGCCATACCGAATAAAAACGGAATTCCGTATACCGCTCCGTTGATATACACCGCTCCCATGAATATACCCAGTCCCATTACTACGATCCATATGCCTGCCAGCCGCTTTGCATATTTTCCGATCCAGCTGTAATCAACATAACAGATTCCGATCATACAAGCCAGCCCTGCAAATGTCCACGCAATATTTTTCAGATAATCAATATTGCCGCCAATCCCCGAAGTAATCCCTTCTACCTCTCCCGGATTATTTCCCACATCTGCAAGGGCACTTGTTCTCAGACAGTACATCAGAAGAATTCCTGCCAGATTCAGAACTGCAATAAGACCGATCATTTTCCATGCCATTTTCGGTCTGTGAATCCGGTCCATCTCGATTCCTACTTCTACCGGATCGCCCATCTCCAGAACCGCTGCCTCTTCCGCCTCTGAAGGTTCCATTCCTTCTGTCATATAATCGCACTTCTGATCTTCGATATGATCTTCCAGTTCTTTGGTCACTAGTGGAAGTGCGCGTTTACAGCGAATCTGGTCTGTTACCGTCTGTATATATCTTCTCCTATCCAAAGCACACACCACCCATCACATCCAGAACTGCCTGTGAATATTCTTTCCACTCTTCTGATTTTCTCTTTAATTCCTTTTTGCCTGCTCTTGTAATGTGGTAATACTTCCGGATCTTTCCGACTGCTTCTTTTTCATATGCTTCCACGAATCCTTTCTCCTCCAGTCCATGCAGGAGAGGGTACAGGGTTCCCGCCTTCAATTCAAATACATTCTTTGACTTGCCGCGCAGGGTATCAATCATTTCATACCCATACATATCCTTTTCTTCTAATAATTTTAATACCAGCATCGTTGTACTTCCCGAAACCAGGCTTTTATCTACTGCCATCTTTTTTCTTCTCCTTTCCATGCATAACATATAGATCATCTACATATTGTATCGGTTATCTATATATTATATCGATTACCTATATATGTCAATATGATTCCTGTTATTTTATTTCAGAATCTTTTTATATTCTTTTTTTCTGTCAGCCTCTTTCGAAGATATAATAAAAAGAAACGTCAGTTCCGGCTTGCTTTTACCGAAACTGACATTTCTTTTTATTTCTCCGTTTTCACTGGTCAGAGCCACTTTCCCCGTCCCCATTGGCTATCCAATGATGTGTCTTGCTACATATACACCGCTTGCCGATGCATGAGAAAGAGAATGTGTCACTCCACTTCCATCTCCGATCACATACAGACCTTTATGGCAGCTTTCGAGATTCTCATCGATGTCTACTTCCATATTATAGAATTTCACTTCCACACCGTAAAGAAGCGTGTCATCGTTCGCCGTTCCAGGTGCTACTTTATCCAGCGCATAGATCATCTCCACGATACCATCCAGGATTCGTTTTGGAAGTACAAGGCTTAAGTCTCCGGGTGTTGCAGATAAGGTTGGTGTTACAAGGCCTTCTTCAATACGCTTCTCTGTACTTCTTCTTCCACGTACCAGATCACCGAAGCGCTGTACAATAACACCACCGCCAAGCATATTGGAAAGTCTTGCGATACTTTCCCCATAACCGTTGCTGTCTTTGAACGGTTCTGAGAAATGTTTTGCAACCAGCAATGCAAAGTTCGTATTGTCTGTCTTCTTCTCATTGCCTTCATAGCTGTGTCCGTTTACCGTGATGATTCCGTTGGTATTCTCATTTACGACAATTCCATTTGGATTCATGCAGAATGTGCGGACATTATCTTCGAACTTCTCTGTACGATATACAATCTTACTTTCGTAGAGTTCATCTGTCAGATGCGAGAAGATAACTGCCGGAAGTTCTACACGGACTCCGATATCTACACGGTTAGATTTAGTAGGAATCTCCAGCTCTTTACACACTTTCTCCATCCATTTACTTCCGCTTCGTCCTACAGAAACGATGCATTTTTCACATTCATAGTTTCCTTTTTCACACACCACTTTGTAACCGTTTTCAATTATTTCGATCGTCTCTACCGGTGTATCAAAATAGAAATCTATATGATCTTTCATCTGGTCATACAGATTCTGAAGCACCACATAGTTGATATCTGTTCCAAGATGACGTACCGATGCGTCGAGAAGATTCAGCTTGTTCTGCAGACAAAGCTTCTTGAACTTGGTTCCGGCTGTCGAATAGAGTTTTGTTCCTTCCCCACCGTTTTCCATGTTGATTTCATCTACATACTTCATCAGTTCTACTGCCTGTTTCTTCCCGATATATTCGAACAATGTTCCCCCGAAATCATTGGTAATATTATATTTCCCATCAGAAAATGCTCCTGCTCCCCCGAAGCCGCACATGATCGAACATCGTTTACAATTGATACAGCTCTTAATTTTTTCCCCGTCAATCGGACATTTTCTCTTTTCAAGCGGATATCCCTCTTCAAACACGGCAATCTTACATTCCGGCTTCTTTTTCATCAGCTCATACGCCGCAAAAATCCCTCCCGGACCTGCTCCAATAATGATCACATCATAATTCATAAGTATCTTCTCCTTCTCATGACATATATATAAACCTTTCTTCCGGTTTTATATTTATTTTTGTTTCTAATTATACTATTTGCAAGTAAAGTGCCGGCTATATTCTACGTTGACATTCACATTTCGTCAAGCTTTTTCCATAGATTTTTAAAGATTGTTCACAGTATATATCTCTGCATTTTTGTAATGTTTCCCAACAGACAAATTCTCCTTTCCGCATCTATTCTTCTTCGCTTATTTTATGCATCATTTTGTTGTTTTATGCATTAATTTGCATATTTTCTAACTTTTTTCTCGTTTTTTCTTGCATATTTATAAAATTAGGTGTATAGTATTCCTTGCAGCCGCAAACGCACACTGTCAAAAGAAAGACTTGACTTTTCCGGCTGTATACGAGAAGATTATTTTAAAGCGATTGATAAAACTATATTTCATGTAGGAGGATATATAAGATGAAAGAAAAAGTTGTATTAGCATACTCAGGTGGTCTTGATACCACAGCAATTATCCCATGGCTGAAAGAGACATTTAACTATGATGTTATCTGCTGCTGTATCGACTGTGGTCAGGGGGAAGAACTGGATGGACTGGAAGAAAGAGCAAAGCTTTCCGGCGCAGCCAAATTATATATCGAAGATATCGTAGATGATTTTGCTGATAACTACATTGTACCTTGCGTTCAGGCACATGCCGTATACGAAGATGAATATCTTCTCGGAACTTCCATGGCCCGTCCTGCAATCGCAAAACGTCTCGTGGAGATTGCACGGAAAGAAAATGCTGTTGCCATCTGCCACGGTGCTACCGGTAAAGGAAATGACCAGATCCGTTTTGAACTTGGTATCACAGCACTTGCTCCGGACATCAAGATCATTGCTCCTTGGAGAATGACAGATATCTGGACCATGCAGTCACGTGAAGACGAGATTGATTACTGTAAAGCACACGGAATCGACCTCCCATTCGACGCAAAGCACAGCTATAGCCGTGACCGTAACTTATGGCATATCAGCCATGAAGGTCTGGAACTGGAAGATCCTTCCAATGAACCTAACTACGATGACCTTCTGGTAATGTCTACCACACCGGAAAAAGCTCCTGACAAAGCAGAATATGTTACTATGACTTTTGAAAAAGGTGTGCCTAAGAGTATCAATGGCGAAGAAATGAAAGTATCTGATATCATCCGCAAGCTAAATGAACTTGGCGGAAAACACGGTATCGGAATCATCGACATTGTTGAGAACCGTGTTGTAGGTATGAAGTCCCGCGGCGTATACGAGACACCTGGCGGAACAATCCTGTATGCCGCTCACCAGCAGTTAGAGGAACTTATTCTTGACCGTGCTACAGCAGAAGTGAAGAAAGAAATGGCTGACAAGCTTGCCCAGATTGTATACGAAGGAAAATGGTTCACACCACTGCGTGAGGCAATCCAGGCTTTCGTTGAAAGCACACAGGAATATGTAACAGGTGAAGTGAAGTTCAAACTGTATAAAGGAACGATCACAAAAGCCGGAACCACTTCTCCGTACTCTCTGTACAGCGAGTCTCTTGCAAGCTTTACAACCGGTGATCTGTATGATCATCATGATGCTAGTGGATTCATCAACCTGTTCGGACTTCCGCTGAAAGTTCGTGCAATGAAGCTGCAGAACGTAAATAAGAATCAGAAATAATTTTTACAAAAAAGCAACGAAACCTGGTATGCATGAGCAGACATGTGCTTCTTTTTCGTGCCACATTTCGTTGCTTTATTTTTTATTTGTATATTTTTATATATTTTTTGTATATTTATGATATAATTTAATTACTTTAAAGCATTCATCTTAAACAGGTAAAAAGGCTGTCAGGTAGCAGTTTTTTTACACACTTTCATTTTTCTTTAAAAGAATCCGGATCTTCCCGTTCTGATTTTATTCGTTTATTTCATGCAATGGATATTGACCATATATTTCCTTGCATAGTAACATACGCTTTTTTGCCCTCTAAACGTTATGAATGCAGAACGATCCGGATTATTTCCGGCATGTTTCCGTGCATATTCAAAAGGCGTTGTCAGATTTTCTTCTGACAGCGCCTTATTTCTCTTTAAGGATTCCGTAATCTTTAACGCAATGATCCTGTTTTTATGCACTTCTTTGAAACTGCGAATTATACAGTTCAGCATAGAATCCATTCTGTGCAAGAAGTTCTTCATGATTTCCCTGTTCTACGATATCTCCGTCTTTCATAACCAGAATCATATCTGCATCACGTATTGTTGACAGTCTATGTGCGATCACAAAGCTGGTTCTTCCTTTCATCAACTGATCCATTGCCTTCTGGATCTGAATTTCGGTTCTTGTATCTACCGAACTTGTCGCCTCATCAAGGATCAGTATCTTAGGATCTGCAAGCATTGCTCTTGCAATTGTCAGAAGCTGCTTCTGTCCCTGTGACACATTACTTGCTTCTTCATTTAACTCCATCTGATAACCACCCGGAAGGGTCTGTATAAAACGGTGTGCACGTGCTGCCTTTGCAGCCTCCACTACCTCTTCATGCGTTGCATCCAGCCGTCCATAACGGATATTATCTTCGATACTTCCTTTGAACAGCCAGGTATCCTGTAATACCATTCCGAACATTTTTCTCAGATCATCGCGGTTAAAGTCACGGACATCATGCCCGTCCACCTTGATCGAACCACTTCCAACATCATAAAAACGCATCAGTAATTTGATGATCGTCGTCTTTCCTGCACCGGTAGGTCCTACAATCGCAACCTTCTGTCCCGGCTTTACATCCACACTGAAATCATTGATGATCGTGTGATCCGGATTATATCCGAAATGAACATGTTCGAAGCTTACGCTTCCTTCCATTTCATCAATACATGCCGGATGTTCCACTGTCTGGTCTTCTTCCGCCTCCTCAAGGAATTCGAAGACACGCTCAGATGCTGCAGCTGTGGACTGTAACATGTTTGCCACCTGCGCAACCTGCTGGATCGGCTGCGTAAAGCTTCTTACATACTGGATAAAAGACTGGATATCACCAACCTGGATTCTTCCTTTCATAGCAAGATAACCGCCCAGGATAACTTCTCCGACATAACCAAGATTTCCGACAAACTGCATGATTGGCATCATCATTCCGGAAAGAAACTGCGATTTCCATGCAGAAGTATATAAAATATCATTGTCCCGTTTGAATGTAGCGATTACATCCTCCTCTTTATTGAATGCTTTGATGATATTATGACCGCCATAGATTTCTTCTACCTGTCCGTTTACATGGCCCAGATACTCCTGCTGGCTCATGAAGTACTTCTGCGAACGTTTTACGATCATAGAAATCAGTCCCATTGAAACCGGAAGAATCAGAAGTGCTACCAATGTCATCAACGGACTGATACTGAGCATCATGATCAGCACACCTATGATCGTTGTCACCGATGTGATCACCTGCGTTGCACTCTGGTTCAGGCTCTGGCTTAAGGTATCTATATCATTTGTGATACGGGATAACACCTCTCCATGTGTCTGTTTATCAAAATAATTCATCGGCAGGCGATTGATTTTTTCTGAGATTTCTTTTCTCAGACGATAAGTCAGCTTCTGTGATACTCCTGTCATGATATACCCCTGTACGAATGAAAACACTGCACTTGTCAGATACAGGCATAACAGAGTCAGTACAATATGTGCGATCTTGTCAAAATCGATCCCAGCTCCGCCGGATACTTTTCTGACCAGACCTTTAAATATCTCGGTCGTTGCTTTTCCAAGTATCTTCGGTCCTACGATATTAAATATCGTACTTCCGATGGCAAATACAATCACAAAAAATATTCCAATCTTATATGCGCTCAAATATGCCATCAGCTTTTTCATCGTGCCTTTAAAATCTTTTGCCTTTTCATTTGACATCTGTGGTCCACGTCCTCTACCTCTTGGCATATGATTCCACCTCCTTAAGATCTTCTTCTAATTCATTCTCTGATAATTGTGAAGATGCGATCTGATAATATGCTTCACAGTTCTTAAGCAGTTCTTTATGTGTACCTTTTCCGACGATCTGACCATCATCTAACACAATAATCTGATCTGCATGGAGAATCGTACTGATTCTCTGTGCGACGATCATAACCGTACTTTCTGATGTTTTCTCTTTCAGCTTTGCACGAAGTGTTGCATCTGTCTTATAATCCAGTGCTGAAAAACTGTCATCAAATATATATACATCCGGATGTTTTGCTATCGCTCTTGCAATCGAAAGTCTCTGTTTCTGACCTCCGGATACATTCGATCCTCCCTGGGAAATGGTACTCTTATACTTTTTCTTCTTTTGTTCAATAAATTCAGTTGCCTGTGCGATCGTTGCTGCCTCTGTCATCTCGGCTTCACTTCCATCCGGATTACCATATAAGATATTTGAAGCAATATCGCCTGAGAATAATACAGCTTTCTGCGGTACATATCCCAGTTTCTCCCGGAGTTCGTGTTGTGATACATTTCGGATATCTTTTCCGTCAATCGTAATCTTACCGTCTGTAACATCATAGAATCTCGGAATCAGATTCACCAGCGTAGACTTACCACACCCGGTACTTCCGATAAATGCCGTCGTCTTTCCAGGCTCTGCGGTAAAGGAAATGTCATGCAGGACATCTTCTTCTGCCCCCGGATAACGGAACGATACATGGTCGAATACAACCTTTCCTTTTCCTTCTTCCGGAATGTGTGACGGGTTCTTGGGATCATGGATCATAGTCTCACTTGTCAGTACTTCGTCTACACGGCCTGCAGATACAGCTGCTCTTGGCAGCATAACCGAGATCATACAGATCATTAAGAACGCCATGATAATCTGCATCGTATACTGGATAAATGCCATCATATCACCAACCTGCATTGCTCCGTCATTGATGCTGTGACCACCCACCCATACGATCAGGACCGCAATACTGTTCATAACGAACATCATAAGCGGCATCATAAATGTCATTGCGCGGTTTACAAATAAGTTCGTCTTTGTCAGTGCTTTATTTGCATCATCAAAACGTTCTTCCTCGTACTTCTGTGTACCAAATGCACGGATAACCGAAAGTCCTGTCAGAATTTCACGGCTGACAAGATTCAGTTTGTCAACCTGATTCTGGATTAGCTTAAACTTCGGCATTACCACCAGGAATAAGAATCCTACGATAACTATAATAACAGCAACCGCAAGTCCGATGATCCACGACATGTCGACATTCGTATGAAAGACTTTCCAGATTCCTCCGATTGCCATAATCGGTGCATACAGAACCATCCGAAGGATCATAACAAGTAATAATTGGATCTGCTGAATGTCATTCGTGCTTCTTGTAATCAGTGATGCCGTAGAGAATTTATCAAATTCCGCATTGGAGAAACCAACCACTTTACGGAATACATTTTCACGAAGTCTGCGTCCGACACCGGCACCGACACGTGATGCCAGCAGTCCGACCAGTATACTTGCTGCCATTCCGAGAAATGCAAGTGCCAGCATCTTGGCTCCTGTATGTAAAATATAGGTAGTTTCGATCTGATCTGTATCAATTCCTATATGGGTGTAAGCGTCTTTAATGTACCCTGCTGCTGCCTGGGCAATAATTGAATCCTGCATGGAATCCATCTGCTGATCCATCTGTCCGATCAGCGCATTCCTGCCTTCAGCTCCCATAAACTCCAACATATCATAGATATCCATCTTATCAACATTCGGAATTCCAGACATCTGTGTCCGCATCTGCTCTTCGATTTTCTGTGTCATCTCACTGCCGGAATCAAATCCTGCTGCCATGAGCATTGGCTTTCCAAGAATCTCTGAAAGCCTGTCCACTTTCTTTTTATCTTCTTTCACAGAAGCTTTTAATTCCATTACAGTACCATTATAGTCGTATTTTTCCACCGACTCTGTATACGCGTTTTTTACAATTTTCTGTCTGTCCGACGGAACCAGCAGTAACAGATGGTTCAGATCTTTTTTGGAAATTGTATCAGGTAGAGCTTCATCAATGCCGCCCTGCTGGATACCTACATTCACAATATCCGATGTGTAAGTCGGCAAAGACAGATCACAATAAGCCTGGACAACCAGTATGCAGATAATCGCTGCCACAGCAGCTGCATATGGTTTCAGAAACTTAAATAATTTTCCCATTTTCTTATGTCTTTCCTTTCTGAATTCATATCTATATACAACGGATCTGTCCTATCCAGTTCCGTCTGTATATTCTATTACTAAAAACTCCCACGTGCCGATGGACATGTCTTTTCTATGATCGTATCCATATCCACACCTTTGAAATCCTTTGAGTTCAACAGATTGTTTTTCATTTCTGTCAGAAGGCGCTTCATCAGAAGTATCTCTTCTCTTGATATTCCCTGATAAACTATTTCTTCCATTTCACAAATTACTCTTTGAATTCCTTCTATACATTCTTCTCCTTTTGGCGCGAGATGAATTTTCACCACTCTTTGATCCTTTTCATCCTGTCTTCGTGTCACATATCCTTTTTCTTCCATCTTCCGTAACGCAACAGTCATGGATGGCGGTGTAATGCCGACACGTTCTGCCAGTTGTTTCTGCGACTGTTCACCCCAATGTTTCAACGAAAACAAGACTCCCGCCTGACTTGGTTTCAAGTCCATTTTTTCCATACGCTTCATTGACTGATATTGCATAAATTTCATTAATTGAAATACGGAAAAAAATGTTGACGTTCCCATATCTTTTTCCAAATCCTCTACCTCCTTTTATTAATTAGAATTCTAACGATTATATTAGTCATTTCCACCAATATTGTCAATGTTTTTATATTTTTTTTATATTTTTATTGTTTGTTTTATATTTTATTTATTTAGAATACTATCTAATATACAGTCTAAAAAATCCCCGGAAGTCCACACTTTTGCGCAGATTTCCGGAGAGTTTTCACACTCACACAGCTTATATCTTCAAAATCTGATTCTGATCTGTTGTTTAATTTTCCCCAAGGTATTCCAAAAATTCGTCTTCCGGAAGCGGCTTGGAATAATAATATCCCTGTATACAATCACAATCGTTTTCCCTCAGGAATACAATCTGTTCTTCCGTCTCTGCTCCTTCTGCCACCAGCTGCATCCCCAGTTCATGAGCCATCGCAATGATAGATTTTAAGATGCTTCTCGACTTCGGATTTGTCTCAATCTGACGTACCAGACTCATATCGATCTTTAAAATATCAAAATTATAGTCCTGAAGTACACCATAAGAAGAATATCCGCTTCCGAAATCATCCAGCAGTGTCACCGCACCTTTTTTCTGCAATGATTCCAGGATATTATTGCGGTTCTGCTTCATCGCCTCAAACGATGTCTCTGTAATCTCAAATCTTGATTTGATTCCAAGCTTCTGAGACGACTCTACATTTTCCTCGATCCATTTCATCATCTTTTCATCATAAAAATCCATCCATGATAAATTGATTGATATCGGAATATTTTTCTTACCGTCTTCGCATCGCTTCCGCATGAATTCAAATACTTTTTTTGTCACATAAAAATCCAGTTCTGAGATATGACCACTCTCTTCTAATGCCGGAATAAATATGGCAGGTGATACGAACCCTCTCTTTGGATGCACCCAGCGGATCAGGGCTTCTGCAGACCGGATCTCTCCGGTCTTCGCATCTACAACCGGCTGATAATATACTTTGAACTGTTCCTGTGCCAGTCCGTTTCTGAGTTCTCCTGCAAGTTCCGCACGATCAATGTAATATGATTTCATCGATGCATCATAGATATTATATGGTTTTACATATTCATCTGTAATATATTTTTTTGCAAGCTTCGCACGGTCGATCATACCATTGATGCTCATTTCTTTATTTTCAACAAAGAAAATTCCGCAACCGCAGAAGATGTGCATCGTCTTTCCCTTCTTTGTGAAATTCCACTCGCAAAGTCCGGAAAGCGCATCAAAATCCAGATTCTTTTTCTCTACCAGACAGGTGAACTGATCAGCCTCCACTCTCGCCACTACGCATGGCTTCAGGCTGGATGATCGCATATTCTTATAAATTGTGCGCAGTACACTATCACCAGTATCAATTCCAAAAAGCTCATTTACTGCTTTGAAATTGCGGACGTTAAAGTACAACACTGCATAATCGGTCCTGTCGGCACAGTGCCGGAATATGTTTTCCGAATTATGGATGAATCCCCGTCTGTTGTACCCGCCGGTCAGCATATCTGTACCGGAAAGCTCTGTAATATCTTCTGTCACAGCCAGAATGATCCCCAGTTCTTTGAACAGATACATGAAATTAAACTCTTTCAGGCGTATCTCTCCATCCTCACTGATCTGATGGACTGTAAAGGAATAACGGCCATTTTGATTCAATTCCCTGCATATCTTTTCTATGTCTGTATTTTTCTTCAGATGCTCTTTTTCCTGCTCCGGAACCATCGTACCCAGGATCTCCCGGCAATACGTATTATAATCGATCTTCGTATGAAGATATCTGTATGCATTAAAATCTTCTGTCGATTCCATATTGATCAAATTTCTGCGAGCATCGATCAATGCAACCTTTTCAAAATTCTTCTGGTAAAGAAGCTGTGGGATTTTTTCTGCCAGATAACTTTCGGTTATGTCCTGAAAATAAAGCAACCCTTCAATGTCATCTGTCACAGAGTTCCGGATCATCTCTATCGTAATGCGGAACATACGAATCTTCTCATCCTGATCTCCCTGAGCAACTGTTTCGAGCGAAATAATTGTTCTCCCAGCTGCAAATTCTTTCAGTAGATTTTCCTGTACAAACAACTGGTTTGCTTTTACTCTGTCTTCACAGCCGATCGCATACATCGATATTCTTCTTACGTAATCGTCCAGATTTTCCTTTTCTCCCCTGATTCTGATATTCTTATTCTTCACTGCACAGGAGATACACATTCCCTTACTTACATTTACGGTCACCGTTCCCAGTGAATCCGTCGTCTTTCTCATGACTTCATCCAGCTGTTTCAGATAGTCATCATTAATATCCCTTACATATAGCATCACGATCTGATTATCATCTTCGTATTCCTCACTGCATATCATTGTAAGTGATACCCACTTGAATTCATCCTTCACTTTCCGACGGTAACGGATCATCTCTTTTCTGTTTCCTCCTGCGAACGCTTTTCTCAGACGTTTTATATTACAAAACTCAAGATATTCTTTTTTATCATCTTCATAAATGCAATCCATGTCCGCAAAGCCGCGTAGTCTCGCTGAAAAGGAGGTCAAACTGTCGAAATATTTTTTCTGATCATCAAATCCGTCTTTCAATATCAGATAACTGTCTGTTGTCAGGTTGACTTTCAATATTACATAATAGAAATCTGACAGCATTCCCAATGTATCCTGAAAATTTCCCATGGATTTATCATGCAGTGCAATCGTGTTATGCACTCTTCTCAAAACAACAGCCGCATCAAATGGACGTGAGAAATAATCGTTTACACCAAGCTTATATGCGCGTCCGATATTATCATCAGAGGAATCTGCCGAGATACTGATAACCGGTATACGATCCAGCCATAGTCTTTCTTTCATAACCTGCAGCACTTCATATCCATTCATTACAGGCATATTCATATCCAATAACAGCAGGGATAATTCCATATGGTGTTCTGACATAATATAAACCGCCTGCTGTCCGTCCTCTGCCTGTATCAGATCATATTCGTCCTCGAGCATACTCACCAGAATCTCACGGTTCATTTCTGAATCATCGACGATTAATATCTTCTTCCTCTGTTCTTCCATACGTTTTACCCCCCCAAATATTTGTTCGTTTTTTTACTTCCCTCATCATAATCTATATTTTATCACTATAATCTGTCTGAATCCAGTACAATTGTAAATGGTCCGTCATTTACCAGACTCACCTTCATATCCGCTCCAAACATTCCCCGTTCTACTACCGGTATCTGTTCTTTGCACTTACTGATAATATATTCGTAAAGTTCTTCTGCCATGTCCGGTTTCCCTGCTTCGACAAAACTTGGCCGGTTTCCCTTTTTGCAGTTCGCATATAAAGTAAACTGCGAGATCAGAAGGAGTTCCCCTCCCACCGCATCCAGTGAAAGATTCGTCTTTCCTTCTTCATCCTCAAAAATACGTAATCCAGTCATTTTCTTAACCATCTTATCAGCAATCTCTTTTGTATCCGAATCAGCCACACCTATCAGGACCATAAATCCTTTTCCTATCTGTCCGATTACTTTTCCATCCACTTTTACGCTGCTTTCTGTAACTCTCTGAATCACAAACCGCATTTTCTCTCCTCCTGTTACCCATTATTTTTTATCCGGAAGCTGTGCCAGTATAATTGCCAGAAACATCAGTATACACCCTAACGATTCTCTGAATGACAAACGTTCTCCAAGTATGATCCAGCCCGCAAGTACCGAAAAACAGGATTCCAGGCTTAAAATCAGCGATGCTACCGCCGGATTCACATTCTTCTGCCCAAGTATCTGTAATGTATATGCAACACCACAGGATAATACACCTGCATACAGAAGCGGCATCCATGCAGCCGCCACAGCTACAAGTCTTGGTGTCTCCAGCACAAACATAAATGGTAATGACAGAATTCCACTCACGAAAAACTGGATGCAGGACATCTTCACACCATCCACTTTCGGAGAGAAATGATCAATCACCAGAATATGCACAGAAAAAACAAGTGCACACAAAAATACCAGAATATCTCCCTTTCCAATAGAAAAAGACTCCGTAATACACAAAAAGTACAATCCGACAAGTGCCAGTAACACTGCCATCCATACCTTCCATTTGATTTTTTTATGAAGGAAAATTCCAAGAACCGGAACGATCACGATATAAAAAGC
>RRZU010733079.1_pt1 | contig 13835 bp, 12 predicted proteins | sample 2165561 | NCBI WGS metagenome assembly RRZU01 (sample SAMN10456909, study PRJNA506462) | wastewater metagenome | isolation source: wastewater sludge | place: USA: Moscow, Idaho
ATTATCTCTTTTGAAGCTGCAAAAGCACCAACAGGCATTCCAGCACCAATTACTTTTCCAAAAGTTAAAATATCAGCTTGAACATCTAAAATTCCACTTGCACCTTTTAAACTAGCTCTAAATCCACTCATAACTTCATCAAAAATTAGTAAAGCCCCATGTTTATCACAAAGTTTTCTACAAGCTTTTAAGAATTCATTTGTAGCTGGAACCAATCCCATATTTCCTGCTATTGGTTCAATAATAATACAAGCAATATCAGAACTTTGTTCAAAACATTTTTCTAATTGTTCGACGCTATTATATTCACACAAAAGAGTATGTTTTGTTAAATCAGCAGGAACTCCGGGACTACTTGGTGCACCAAAAGTTGCCATTCCTGAACCAGCTTGAACTAGCAAAGAATCAGAATGTCCATGATAACACCCTTCAAATTTAATAATATCATTTTTACCAGTAACACCTCTTGCAAGTCTAATAGCACTCATTGTAGCTTCAGTTCCTGAACTTACGAATCTTACTTTATCGATATTATCAAACATTTCAACAATTTCTTCTGCTAATTTTGTTTCAAGATTTGTTGGTGCTCCAAAACTCAAACCTTTTTTTGCTGTTTTAATAACAGCTTTTTCTATATCTTTATTGCAATGTCCAAAAATAAGTGGTCCCCAACTTTGTACAAAATCTAGATATTTATTTCCATCAATATCATATAAATATGCACCTTTTCCTTTTTTTATAAAAGGCGGTGTTCCACCTACACTTTTAAATGCTCTTACAGGAGAATCAACTCCACCTGGAATTACTTCACAAGCTTTTTCATAAGCTTTAATAGATTTTTCAAACATCTTTAATCCTATATTTTGTAATAAGTATAGATTTTACAATAATTTATATAAGCAAAAGATTATTTAAATTTTTAAGTAATTAAAATAGTATATTTTTAACTTTTTTTACTATAATTCGCGAATGAAAAAGATATTACTGGCTATACTAATTTCATTGTTATTACACTTAACATTTCTTTTTAATTATAAATCAAGTGATAAAAATCATAGCGAAGAAGAAAAAAAGGTTGAAAAAACAGATATTAAGTTTGTAAAATTAACTGAAATTAAAGAACAAAAAGTCTTAATTGAGAAATCTAAAGATACACCCCTACCTGAAAAAAAAGTAGAAAAAATTATTGAAAAACCTAAAGAAGTGAAAACTCCAAAAACAATAGATAAACCAAAAAACAATCCTGAAAAAATTGTAAAAAAAGAGATAAAAGAAGCTAAAGAGTCCCAAAATAAGGTTTTAAAAGAACAAGTTGTAGAAAACAAACCAACAATTCAAGATAAAACTTTAGAAAATTTTTTAAATCAAAAAGAACCAGTAAATAAAGAAATTTTAACGCAATTAGAAAAATTATACGGAAAAGAGTATCAAAATTTTACAACTGTTCAAAAAGCTTATTTAGAAAAAAATTTAAATAATTTTCAAGTAATTACACAAAGAGTTTTAAATCGTATGGGATATCCAAAACTTGCTGAAAAATTAAGAATTGGTGGAGTTAATATAGTGGAATTTATGTTTCATCCAGATGGAAGTATTAGTGGATTAAAAATTACTAGTTCATCTGGATATACAATATTAGATGATTACAGTTTAGAATTAATAGAAATAGCCTATAAAGATTATCCAAAACCAACAGAAAAAACAAAAATTAAATTTCAAATTTTCTATAGAATGTATTAATTATTTTAAAACTATCTATCATAACTACTATACATATCTAAATATCTAAATGCTATCAAATTTTCCAAAATAGCAAAAGTTATTATAAAGTTTATAAAGGAACTTCCCCCATAAGAGAAAAGTGGTAATGGAATTCCAACAACTGGAGCAAATCCAATAACCATTAAAATATTTACGCTCATGTTTAAAAATATTAACAATGCAAGTCCAGACGCAAATACTTTGACTACATAATCATCTTTAAAAAAATAATTTATGGATAAAAGATGTAAAATCAATAATGTATATAAAACTATTAACCCTATCGCACCTAAAAATCCATATCTTTCAACTAAATAAGCAAAAATAAAATCACTTGTTGAAATTGGCAAAAATTTCAATTGAGTTTGAGTTGCTTCATCACTTTCTTTTCCAGAAAATCCCCCTGAACCAATAGCAATAATTGATTGTTGAACATGATAGCTTGGCTTTTCAGCAACTATAAAATCATGTATTCTTTTCTTTTGATAATCTTTTATTCCATAGGTATAAATAAAAGGAGATGTAATACCTAAAACAATGATTATAAATGCCCAAATTTTCCAGTTTACACCAACTAAAAATAGTATTCCATAACCAACCAGTAATAAAACTAATGCTGTACCTAAATCAGGCTCTTTTGCTACTAGAATGAAAGGTAAAAGAATATAAAAAGAAAAATATATAAAATCTTTTACCCCATAACCTTTTTCTGGTGGTTGTCTAAGTTGAATCAAGTATCCCAACATTAAAATAAATATAGGTTTAATAAGTTCTGATGGCTGAATTGTGGTATTTATGAATGGTAACTCAATCCATCTTTTTGCACCTAATTTTACAACTCCAAAAAGCTCAACAGCCACCAACAAAGCAATTCCTATCCAATATAAAAAAGGAATAATTCTAAGTCTTCTCCTAATAGGTAGAAAAAACACAATAACAAATACAACTAATGAAAGTGAGTAATACATTAATTGTTTATTCGCTAGTGATTCGTTTGTTTCACTAATTAAATGGTATGATAAAGCTATCAAAGGTAAAACGAATATTATTAACAAAAAATCAAAGTGTGAAATAATTCTTTTATCTAGTAAACGCATAACAAAAGAGTATCATAATATGTATAAATATTTTATTGCAAAAAATGAAGAAAGACTTGATAAGTTTTTAGCATCAAATATAGATGCTTCAAGAAATCAAATAGAACAGCTAATTAAGAAAGAATTTGTAAAAGTTGATGAAAAAATAGTAAATAAAACTGGTTTAAAACTAAAAGAAAATCAAAAAGTTGAAGTGTTTTTTCCTGAAACAAAATTCTCAAATGTTAAAGATGAAGAATTTATTCAAGATTCTTTAAAAGACAAGAATATTGAGATAATTTATGAAGATGAAGATATCTTAGTATTAAATAAACCATATAATTTAACTGTTCACGATGCACCAAGCGTAAAAGATGCAACTTTAGTAGATTGGCTAAAATTAAAAAAAATTTCACTTTCGACAATAAGTGGTGAAGAAAGACATGGAATAGTACATAGATTAGATAAAGGAACTAGTGGTCTTATAGTAATTGCAAAAACTAATGAAGCACATACTTCTTTAGCTAAACAGCTTGAAGATAAAAGCATGGGAAGATATTATTTAGCAATTACTGATATGCCGCTAAAAGATAACTTAATAATTGAAAGACCAATAGCAAGAAATCCCAATAATAGACTCAAAATGGATATTATTGAAAATGGAAGATATGCAAAATCAGCTTTTTTAAAAATTTCTTTAAGTGATAATGAGAAATATGAATTAGTATCTGCTAAACTTTTTACAGGGCGTACACATCAAATAAGAGTTCATTTGAACTCAATAAATAGGCATATTCTTGGAGATACTTTATATGGATTTAAGGGCGAATTAAATAGAATAAATAGATTTTTTTTACATGCTTATATCCTATATTTAACTCATCCAACAAAAAATATAAAGATGAGCTTTTGTGCAAATTTACCAGATGATATGAGTAATTTTTTAAAAACTAATTTTTCTAAGGATTTTTCAAATGAAAAGATTAATACAAGCAACATCATTAACAACTTTTCTTCTTTTATATAGTGGTTGTAGCAACGTTATTGATTCACTTTCAACAACAACGGCTCCAAAAGTAAATCAGTCTGCTCCTACTGTAAATTACTCTTCTATAAAATCTCTACCTGATATGACATCAATAGGTTTCGAATGGCAAAAATTAGATGATCCAAGAGTAGTTGGATACAATTTTTATAGAACAGAAATAAGCAAAGGTGAAAAAACTTTAAAACTAATATCAAAAATTGATAGTAGACATGCTACTCACTATGTAGATAAAGGTTTAGAACCAAAAACTAAATATGCTTACCAAATTTCATCTGTATTAAGTGATGGAACAGAATCACCAACAACGGAAGCATATATTGCAGAAACTCTTCCTAGAATAAAACCTGTTGCTTTTGCCCAAGCTGTGTCAAATCTTCCAAAAAAAGTAAAACTTCTTTGGGAACCACATCCAGATCAAAGAGTTAACTATTATAGAGTTGAAAAATATAACGATACTTTAAATGAATGGATATATTTAGCTACAGTTAATCAAAGATTATCTGCTGAATATCTAGATACTGGTCTTAGCAACTCTTCAAAGCATAAGTATAGAGTTAAAGCATTCACTTTTGATGATGTAGAATCAGCTCCTACAAAAGTATTAGAAGCTGTTACAAAACCTGCTCCAAAAAGTGTAACTGGGTTAAAAGCATCTAATAATATTCCTAAAAAAATATTTTTAACATGGAGTGCGTCACCAACAAACGATGTTGTACAATATGAAATACATAGAAGTAATTATGAATCTTTTGGTTATAAAAAGATAGAAACTGTAAATTCAAATGTTTTAGAATATACTGATGACTTAAAAGAAGATGGTTTAAAATATTATTATAAAATCATTGCTATTGATAAAGATGGTCTTGACAGCACTTCAGACTTAAAACCTGTTAAAGGTGAAAGTTTAGGAAAACCTACAAAACCAAACTTATCTCAAGCTTCTATTCAAGGAGGAGTTGCTGTTTTAAATTGGTCTAGTACTCCAAGAGCAGTTTCTTATACAGTAATTAAAAAAACAAAGCAAAACTTTTTTCAATATAAAACTACAAAATTTGAAAACATTTCAGGAACAAGTTTTCAAGATAGTGATATTGTAAGTGGTATTGATTATAAATACTCAATTCAAGCAATTGATGAATTTGGAATAGCTTCAGAATCTTCAAATGAAGTAAGTTTAGTTAGAAAATAAAAAGATATAAGAGAAATTATGCCCCATATAGTATTTGAAAAAAAAGATTTAATAAGTACACCATCTTCAAAAGATGGTGTAGATTTTCAGTTTATAGCACAATCATATGATTTTACAAAAAGTAATAGAAAAATAGAATATAGAGTTGCTACAAAATATAACAATAAAGAGTTTTTATTAGCAATCAAACCAAAAGATGAAAATCTTATGATTAAATCTGATAAGGTTACTAGATTATCTCCTGTTAGTTTAATAAAAGATAGTCTAAATGCTTATGTTAAAGAAAACTCTTCTAGAATAATATTTTCAAATACAAATAGTTTTAAAGCGGAAAAAGAACAAAAACATAAATATCTAAAAGATATAAACTATTTTGTTGATGAATTTGAAACAAATAAAGAGATTCAAATTGAAATAGGATTTGGAAGTGGTAGACATTTATTACACCAAGCAAAATCGAATCCAAATATTCAATTTATTGGTCTTGAAATTCATTATCCATCAATAGAACAACTATTAAAACAACTTGAAATTCAAAATATTACAAATGTTTTGGTAATAAACTATGATGCAAGACTTTTTATGGAGTTTATTGAATCAAATAAAGTAGGAAAAATATTTGTTCATTTTCCTGTTCCTTGGGATAAAAAACCACATAGAAGAATATATTCAAATGAATTTGTAAATGAAGCATTTAGAGTTTTAAAGGTTGGTGGAACATTAGAATTAAGAACTGATAGTAGAAATTATTTTGATTTTTGTCTAGAACTACTTACTAATTTACCAAAGGGAAAAATAAATATTGATATAAATAAAGATTTAGAAGTTAGTAGTAAATATGAAGATAGATGGAAAAAACAAGGAAAAAATATCTATGATTTAACACTAACTTCATTAAATGAAGACAAAGCTATAGATTTGTCATTTGATTTTTCTTTTGAAAATAGTATAAATTTAAAAGATATAATCTCAAAAATTCCAGAAAAAGCAATTATAGTTAACAACTATTTTGTACATATAGAAGAACTTTACACAATTTTGGGAAAAGAAAATTCAGGATTAATAAAAGTTACTATGGGGAATTTTGACCGTCCAATTACAAAATACATATTAATACAAGAAGGAAAAGCATCATATTACCAAGGGAATCCTCTTCCTACAAGTTCAAATATAGATGCTCATAAAAATTTAAAAGAGATTTTATTTAAATGATCGAAGCAACAAATATCTATTTAACTTATGATGACAATAAATATATTATTAAAAAAGGAAATTTTTCTATAAAACCAAAAGAGTTTATCTTTATTGGTGGAAATTCAGGAAGTGGTAAATCTACTCTTCTTAAATCTTTTTATGGAGAAATTCCTATAAAACATGGCAATTTAAAAATTGCAGGACAAGAAGTTTTTGGAATTGGTGGAAAAAAGTTAAGACTTCTTAGAAAAAACATAGGAATTATATTTCAAGATTACAAACTTGTAAATGAATTTACAATTGAAGAAAATATTATGATTCCTCTAAAAATAAATGGTTATTCTAATGAGGTATCAAAAGAGCAAGCAAACAAACTATTAGCTCACGTAAGACTTAGTCATAGAGCTGGATATTATCCAAATGAATTAAGTGGGGGAGAACAACAAAGAGTTGCTGTGGCTCGTGCGTTAGCTCACAATCCAAAAATTATTATTGCAGATGAGCCTACAGGGAATCTTGACGATTATTCTGCAGATTTAGTATGGAATCTATTAAAAGGTGCAAATGAACAACTGGGTATTACAGTTGTAGTTGTAACTCACAGAGTTCCTCGAAATTTGGGTATAAAATTCAGACAATTATCAATTGATGATGGGATTATTTATGAAGTCTCTTAAAAATATTTTTGCATTTTTAATACCGTTATTATCAATGTTAATTGCATTTGCTATATATTTATTAATAAACAATGTAGTTGCTAGTTATCAAAGTAAAATATCAAAAGATTATTCAATTGTTGTAGTGTCTACTTCTGTTTTAAGTAAAGAAGAGATGCCAAAACTTGCTGGTATTAATATAGATACAATTCAAACTTTATCAAATGATAAAATAATTGACAATATAAAAACAAATCTTTCTGAAAATTCTATAGAACTTTTAAAGCAAAAATTGCCAAATTTTTATCAAATCAATCTAGAAATTTTTCCTACAAGTAGTGAATTAGAAGATATAAAAACAACTCTTTTAAAAAATCCAAATATAAAAAAAGTAGAAGTATTTTATAAAAATCATAACCAAATATATCTTCTCTTACTTTTATTAAATAGTGTATCTTTTATTCTATTTTTTATAATTGCTATTTTTGCAATTATAATTATTGCTAAACAAATAAAATTATGGTTCCATGAGCATCATATTAGAATATCAATTTTAAGACTTCATGGTGCATCTATAATATATAGTGCAACTTCTATTTTAAATTATGCAATGCTAAGTGCTTTATTATCTTTTATTATAAGTTCAATTTTTTTATACTATGTTTCATACAATATAGAGGTGTTATTTCCTCAAGAGTTACAAGACATTGTTGATATACAAATTAATTTATGGTACGAAATACTTAAGCTGTTTTTATTATCTTTTTGTATATCTATTTTTACCATTTTTGGTGTTTTACTAAAGTATAAAATTAACAATGATTAAGATAATTATAATTTTATTATTAAGTTTTTGTTTTACTGAAGCTTCAAGTATTGATAAGAAGATACAACAAAATAAAAAACAATTAGATAGTACTAAACAAGAAGAAGAAAATAAAAGTTTAAAAATAAAAGAACTTGCAGACAAAATTGAATCTCAAAATGAAAATATATCAAAATTAGAAAAAGATATTAAAGAGGTAAATAGCGATATTGAAGAACATCAAAAATTACTTGAAGAATCAAAAAATAAGCTAACAGAATTAAAATCAAAATCAAATAAATTAATTCAAGAAAAAACTTCAAGTGAAAGTCAAATAGTTGACACTATTGTAGAAGAATTTTCAATTTCAATAGCTTTAAAATTAGCTTCTGAGAATTCTCTTCAAGAATTGGTTGATAATGAAATATATACTCTTTTAGCACAACATTCTAAAGATAAAGTTACAAAAATAAACAATAATTATAATTCAATTACAAATGATTCTACTACAAATCAAAAGGATATTGAAAAAATATCTTCGTACATAAATGATAGGCAAAAAACAAAAGATAAATTAACAAACTTGAAAAAACAACACTCTAACTCATTAACTGATTTAGAAAAACAACATAAAGCATACCAAGAAGAGTTAAACAAAGTTGTTAAGAATCAAGAAAGTATTAAAAATCTACTATCTCAACTAAATATTTTAAAACAAGAAGAGATTAAAAAAGCAGAAGAAAAAGCTCTTGCAAAAGCAGAAGAAGATAAAAAAAGAAAACTTGAAGCATTAATGAACAATAAAAAATCTTCAGAAGAAAGTAGTATAACAGAAGAAGATGAATCACAAGTTCAAACATCTGATACTAGAAATCAAAAATTTGCAAAAAATTTAAATTTAGATGTAAAAAAAATTGGTTCATCAACAGATGGAGTTACTATCACAAAATATAAAGGTGAAAAAACTATTGCACCTTTAAAATCATTTAAAATTGTAAAAAATTTTGGTACATATTATGATCCAGTTTATAAAATCAAGTTATTTAATGAATCAATTGTTTTAAAAAGCACAGAACCAGAATCAAAAGTTGTATCAGTTCTTAGTGGTAAAGTTGTTTATGCAAAGAAAAATGCTGGGATGCTTGATAATGTAGTAATAATTCAGCATGAAGGGGGAATACATACTATCTATTCACATTTAGATGATATTGCGCCTACTTTAGTAGTTGGAAAATGGGTCCAAAAAGGTTCTGTTGTAGGAAGAGTAAATGAAACTTTATCTTTTCAAGTTACAAAAGATTCTGCACATATAGATCCTAAAGATTTATTCAAAATATGATTTTAAAAAAAATTATTATTAAAGATCAGAAAGAACTTTTTAGACATAAAAACTATCTTTTATCTCTTGATTTAGAGTTTGATAGTTTAAAAAAAGAGTATTCAAACAGTAGCCATTTAGATTATAACGTTGAACTTGAATTAGTTGATTTTTTAAAAAATCATGAATTCAAATATAGTTTTGAAAATGAAGAGATTAAAGATTCTAAGAAAATTATTTTAGCTTCTTATAAAACTATCTATATTGATGAAAATACAATTTTTATTAATGAAAGAAAAAGTGATAAAAAGTTATATTTTTTAAATAAAAATGATAACAATATTTTAATAATAGATTTAAAAAATGAAATTTTTAAATCATACAAAATTCCTAATAAAAATGAAAAAATAGAAAAGTTAAGTATTCAAGTTCTTGAAATCTTAGCATCAAATGAAGATGATTTCAAAGAGCTATTTACAATATTCTCTATTTTAGAAAACCAAAATAGTCAAGATTTACTATTTTTAGAAAAATTAAAAAAATTTAAATATTTTTGTATTGCAAAAATAAAAGATTTACAACGAGATATGTTTTTATGTAACTGTGTTCCAGGATTTTTCCCTGAAACAAATTTTTATATAAAAGGCGATAGAGTTTTCTCCGATTACACAAATTTCTTTTTACCATTTGATTTAGAAATTAAGATTTGGAAATATTTATACAACAATAGAGAGCTAATTGGTTTCTATAAAGAACCAACTCTCTATGAATTATTTATTGGAAGAAAAATTTATACTTTAAATGAATACTCAGAAAAAGTAAAAAGATTAATAGTGAATGCAGAATTCAATCAAAAAAACAATATTCAAATAACTCTTTCAAATGGTGTCACAACTCAAAAAATTTCAAAAGAGTTCACAAAAGAGGAACTTTTAAAAAGAGTAATTGAAGCAAGAGATTAATTTAAAGAAGTGATTTAAAATTTTTTTCTATAATTTTATAATTCGGACAAAATTTTTGAACTAAATTCCAGAAATCTTTTGAATGATTTTTATGCTTTATATGAGCTAATTCATGAACAACAATATACTCCATAATATACATTGGATATTTCATAAGTAAAATATTAAAATTCAACTCATTTTTATAATTACAAGATCCCCAAGTTCTTTTATTTTTTCTGTATGAAATCTTTGTAGGATATAATTGCATAATATTTGAATATTTTTCTACTAATAGGGGAATTATTTTTTGAATTTCATTCTTATAAAAATTGTCTAAATTTTTTATTTTAAAATTTTTCAATTCTTTTTTTTCACCTAAATATAAAAAGAATCCTTCCTCAATTGTTTTATTTTCAACTCTTTTTATATTTTCTAAAATCCACTCTTTTTTTCTATTAATTAAATCTTTTGCATCATAAATTGTAAAATATTTATTTGCTTTTATTTGCAATAAATTTTTAGATAGGATTCTCAAATAACAGTGTTTTATATGCTTTTTATTTTGTAATTCAACACTTATTACATTTTCATTTAAACTAATTTGAAAATTCAAAAAAAACCTTTAAGTAAATTTTAGATAAAATCCGCACGATTATACCATAAGTGTAATGATAATTTAATTGAGGATAACTATTATGAAAATTGCAGATAGAATGGAGAAACTAGCTCCTTCACTTACTTTATCTATAACAGCTTTAGCAAATGATTTAAAAGCTCAAGGTAAAGATATTCTAAGTTTTAGTGCAGGTGAACCTGATTTTGATACGCCACAAGTTGTAAAAGATGCAGCTATTAAAGCAATTAATGAAGGAAAAACTAAATACACAGCTGTTGAAGGTATTAAGCAAACTAAGCAAGCAATTATCAATAAGTTAAAGAAAGACCACAATTTAGATTATAAGTTAGATGGTATTGTAATAAGTAATGGAGCAAAACATTCACTATTCAATTTAGCGCAAGCATTAATTGATGAAGGTGATGAAGTAATTATCCCAAGTCCATATTGGGTTACTTATCCAGAATTAGTTGTTTATAGTGGAGGAATTCCTGTATTTATTGAAACGGATGAACATACAGATTTTAAAATTACTGCGAAACAATTAAAAGAAGCAATCACTCCTAAAACAAAAATATTAATGTTAAACTCTCCTTCTAATCCAACTGGCTCAGTTTATTCAAAAGAAGAGTTATTAGAATTAGCAGAAGTTTTAAAAGAAACTAATATCATCGTTTTATCTGATGAAATGTATGAAAAACTAATCTACAAAGGTAAAAAATTTACTGCTACTGCTGAAGTTTCAGAAGATATGTATAATAGAACTGTAACTATAAATGGTCTTAGTAAATCTGTTGCAATGACTGGTTGGAGATTTGGATATGTTGCATGTCCAGATGCAAAATTAGCAAAAGCTATGTCAAAACTTCAAGGTCAAGTTACTTCAAATGTAAACTCTATGACTCAGTATGCAGCTATTGTAGCTCTAGAGGGTGATGCTGATAAAGATATCGAAATGATGAGAATCGAATTTGAAAAAAGAAAAGATTATGCAGTAAAAGCGATAAACGATATTGAAAAATTATCATGTTTTGATCCAGATGGTGCTTTTTATTTGTTCATCAACATTAAAAAGTTTTCAAATGACTCTATGAAATTCTGTGCTGATTTACTAGAAAGTAAAGGAGTAGCACTTGTTCCTGGCCTTGCTTTCGGAATGGAAGGATATGTTAGACTATCTTTTGCCACAAGCATGGAAAATATTAAAGATGGAATAAACAGAATTAAAGATTTTGTAGAAAATAATTAATATGTCTCCTCAAAAAAAAGCAACCGTTGTATCTTCTACCGTTGCAGCAATTCTTACTATTATAAAATTAGCAGTAGGGCTATTTAGTGGCTCTGTTGCTGTTTTAGCCTCTGCCATTGATTCAATTTTAGATATGTTTGTATCAATTTTCAACTATTTTGCTATTTCAAAATCAGAGAAACCAGCTGATAAAACTTTTAACTATGGTAAAGGAAAGATTGAAGCTTTAGCATCTGTAATTGAAGGAACAATTATTTCAATGTCAGGGCTTTTTTTATTATATCAAGCATTTTCAAAATATAAAAATGGAGAAGTATCAAGCTACCTAGAAATTTCAATTTATGTAATGATAGCTTCTTTAGTAATTACAATTGGACTTGTTTTATACTTAAACTACATAGCTAAAAAAACTCATAGCATGGTAATAAAAGCTGATGCTCTTCATTACAAAACAGATGTTTTCAGTAGTATTGCAGTTTTATTGTCACTTTTATTAGTGTCTTTAACAGGATATGAACTTTTCGATGTAATAATTGGTAGTTTAATAGCCTTATATATCATCTATTCAGCTTATAATTTAATTCATAGTGGAATCATGGTATTACTTGATAGAGCGTTGGATGAAGAAATGGTAATAAATATTATTTCAATATTTATGAGTCATAAAGATGTTCATAGTTTTCATCATCTAAAAACTAGAGAAGCTGCAAATAAGATTTTTGTAGAAGCTCATTTAGTTTTTTCGGATACATCAATATCTTTAGTAAAAGCACATAAAATTAGTGATTTAATTGAAGATGAAATAGAAAAATTAAATGACAAAAAAGAGTGGCATATTACAATACATTTAGATCCTTATGACGATTCAAAAGTTCAAAATGAATAAGTTTTAATACTTTTTATTTTGAATTACCTCTTCAAATAAACAATCCACATTATTATTTTATATATTTATAAAACATAATTAATATACATCGACTAATAATAGAAAACTTTACAAATAAAAAAGCCCAAGATTAAAAATCTTGGGCTTCAAATTCTTTTAATATATAGAAATTATCTAGAAGTTAAAAGAGTTGTTAAGTGGTCTGCAGTTACTTGATGGAAGTTTAAATATTTATAAACGTTATCTTTGTTACTTGCATTTATTTTCTTAGCAACTATATCTAAGTATTCTTGAACAGTTGGAATTCTTCCTAAAAGTGCAGCAACAGCAGCAACTTCAGCTGATCCTAAATAAACTTTAGAGTTTTTACCAAGTCTATTATCAAAGTTTCTAGTACTTGTAGAGAATACTGTTGAACCTTCACCAACTTGTGCTTGGTTACCCATACATAATGAACAACCTGGAATCTCAATTCTAGCACCAGCAGCAGCAAATGCAGCATAGTATCCCTCTTCTGTTAATTGAGCTTCATCCATTTTTGTAGGAGGGGCAACCCATAGTTTTGCTTTAGCAACACCCTCACCTTTTAATACTTCTCCTAAAGCTCTGAATAATCCAATATTTGTCATACAAGAACCTACGAATACTTCATCAATATTTTTTGGTCTGTTATCATCAGCTAAGATTTCAGATAAAGTAGCAACATCATCTGGATCATTTGGACAAGCTAAAATTGGTTCTTTAATTTCATCTAAGTTAATTTCAATTGTAGCCAAATATTCAGCATCTGCATCTGGCTCTAATAATTGAGGGTTTTTAATCCACTCTTTCATTTTATCAGCTCTTCTTTGTAAAGTTTTTTTATCTTCGTAACCTTCTTCAATCATTTTTTCAATTAATGCAATATTTGAAGATAAGTACTCAATAATTGGTTCTTTATTTAATTGAACAGAACAAGCTGCCGCAGATCTTTCAGCAGATGCATCTGATAATTCGACTGCTTGCTCAACTTTTAAATCTGGTAAACCTTGGATTTCAACAATTGTTCCAGCACAAATATTCTTTTTATTTTTCTTAGGAACTGTTAATAATC
>RRZU011038105.1_pt1 | contig 13834 bp, 9 predicted proteins | sample 2165561 | NCBI WGS metagenome assembly RRZU01 (sample SAMN10456909, study PRJNA506462) | wastewater metagenome | isolation source: wastewater sludge | place: USA: Moscow, Idaho
TAAATCCCATCGAGATCATCCGAAATCGTTGTCAGATAACAGCTAGACAACTGGCTGCGGCGGGTGCCGGAGTTAAACAGGGTTGGTGTCGATGACATAAAATCAAACGACGACAACACCTGATAAAACTCAATCGCGCGCGCGTTGCGGTCGCTTTCATTCAGCGCCAGCCCCATTGCCACCCGCATAAAGAACGCCTGTGGCATTTCAATACGCTGACCGTCGATGTGTAAGAAATAGCGATCGAATAAGGTTTGCAGGCCAAGATAGCCAAATTGATTGTCGCGTTCAGGGTGTAACGCCTCGCCTAAGCGGGGCAAGTCATATTCGGCCAAACGTTCATCTAACAACTCGGCCTCAATACCGCGACGGATAAACGACACGAAATAATCGGGGTAACGCGCAGCCATATCAGTTGGGCTGATGGTTTCGCCCAAAATATCAAGGCGGATGGTGTTCAGTAATAAACGGGCGGTTACTTTGTCATAGGCTGGGTCTTGCTCAATCATGGCGCGCGCCGCCAAGATCGCCGATTTATTGACCTCATCTACCGACACGCCGTCATACAGGTTATTCAGTGTTTCACTGAGAATATGCTCGGGTTGGGTTTCGGCTTCTAAGCCTTCACAGGCGGCAGTAATCAGAGCGCGCAGTTGTGCGATATCCAATGGCTGGCTTTGTCCGTGATGATCAACTACATGTAACACTGGCACTTCAACCGGCTCGGCGGCTTGTGCTTTTTGTTGGGCACGCTGGCGTGAGCGTTCTTCACGATACAACACATAGGCACGAGCCACTTCATGTTCTCCTGAACGCATCAGCGCCAGCTCAACTTGGTCTTGAATTTCTTCAATATGAATTGCACCGCCTTCGGGCTTACGCCGCAACAACGCACCGACCACTTGTTCGGTTAATACAGCCACCTCATCCCGAATACGGGCACTGCTCAGCCCGCGTTGACCGCTGACGGCAAGAAAAGCCTTGCTCATCGCCACGGAAATTTTCGAAGGTTCAAAATCAACCACCGCGCCATTGCGACGAATGGTTTTGTAGTTGGCATACGATTGACGTGCGGAATCGGCAACAGACGTGGACATGCAGCGATCTCTCTGAAATAAAGGCGAAAAAGGGGAATTAAGCTAGAAAAAAACCGCAAAAATTCAGGTAAAAAAGCAGTTTTTAATACGGCAGAGCGCAACAAAAAAACACAACATATAGTTGTGTCCTTGTTTAATGGCACAAATTGTAGTGGGTTGCGCGGCACAACACAATCTTGACAGACAGCGTAAAATTCGCCATGTGCTGAAGTTGCTACAACCGATCCCAACACGCTAAGCAAAGTGGGTTATGACACCGCAGAAAAAGTTTTCTTTGCTGTGGCAAAACAATAAAACGGCATAATGTAAGTATCTCAAATTGTAAAAGCATGGCAGGACACCTCATGATGATGTTAAATTGTCGCTCTACCTTTTCGCTTTAAGCAGCGTATTAGCATGCTTGTTTCTCTACGAACCCTCCCCCTACGACGTGGGCTGACCTTGGCTACGATCGTACTGACTTTGTTTGTCACTGTGCTCTATGGGTTGTGGCTCTACAGCAGCCGCCAGCGTGATATTAGCCAAGCCTATGCCGGTGCCGCCAACCTTTCGCTCACTTATCAGGCCTTTATCGAACAATCATTCGATGGTCTCGACAGTGTGTTAGAAATCACCCAGCGCCACGTTCGCAATCAAGATGTATTGCATGTCACCGAGGCGATTCGAACCGCGATTGATGTACGGATACAACAAACCCCGTATTTACAGCATATCGTGGTGATTGATCGTGATGGCTTTGCGCGTAATTCTGCCTTGGCCGAACAACAGATCAATCTACAGCAGCGCCCTTATTTTGTTTTTCACCAAAAAAACACCCTGTTTAAACCCTATGTCAGTCCCGTGTTTAACTCTGCCTTACGGACTGGCGCTAAGGTATTCACGATTAGCCGCCGGTTAGAAACCAGCGATGGTGAGTTTGCTGGTGTGGTAGTGGCGGCGATTGACATCATTAAATTGGCCTATCGCCTCGATCAGTTACGCGGCTTGCCTGATGCCGCTGTCGCATTAGCCCATCACGATCGCACCCTAGTCACCCGCACACCACTGGTGTTATCACGCATTGGTACGCCACTTATCGGGCCAGAAAGTTGGTTTCAACACCAAAGCGTGCAGTTTGAATTGGATCAGGGACTCGATGGCAAAGTGCGGTTGGCGCACATGCAACGCATCCAGCGTTATCCATTCTTTATGTACGTTACCCGTGAAAAAGACGTGATTTTGCAGAACTGGCAGCGCAATGCGTGGATTGTCGGTTTTGGTTGGATGATTTTTATCATCTCGATTTGGCTTGCCCACTATTTGCTGCAAAAGCAACTCTCACAACGGGATGAACAAGAACGAGCATTGCGCAATAACGAAGCAGCACTGTTGCGTGCCAAAGAAGATGCTGAACATGCAAGTCAAGCCAAAGGCGAGTTTTTAGCCAATATGAGCCATGAAATTCGCACACCGATGAATGCCATTTTGGGCTTGGCGCAGTTGATGGAAGATGGCGAACTAGGCCAACGCGAGCGCGATTATCTCGACAAAATTCAACGCTCGGCTCGTTCGCTGCTGGGGATTTTGAACGATATTTTAGATTTCTCGAAAATCGAAGCGGGGCGTTTGGAATTAGAAGATGTGCCGTTTGCGATGGATGAGTTGTTACGCAATTTAAGTGCGATTATGTCCACCAATGCCCGCGACAAAGGCATTGAAACCATCTTTCAAATCGATCCCGATGTGCCTCGACAGTTGGCAGGTGATGCCCTGCGCTTGCAGCAGGTGCTAATCAACTTAACCGGCAATGCGATTAAGTTTACTCATGCTGGAGAGGTGGTGCTCAGCATTAAATTGCTGCGGCAAGAAATGGATCAGGTCGAATTGGGCTTTGTTGTTCGTGATACGGGTATTGGGATGAACCCAGAGCAATTACGCAATCTGTTTAATGCCTTTAGTCAGGCCGACGCTTCCACCACTCGCCGCTTTGGGGGGACGGGTTTGGGGTTGGTGATTAGCCAACGACTGGTACATATGATGGATGGTGAAATTCTGGTAGACAGTCGGCTTGGTCAGGGCAGCACTTTCCGCTTTAACGCTCAATTTCGCCGTGTTATTGAAAGCGGTACTGTCAAACCTGTGGCAACACATCATGAAATGCGTGATCTTAAAGTGTTGATTGTTGATGACAATGAAACCTCGCGCATGGTGTTACAACAACTCTGTCACTCGTTTGGTTGGTTGGCCGATTTAGCAGCCTCGGCAGAAGAGGGGCTGTCTTATCTCAATCAGGCACAGCAAAGCTATGACCTATTATTTTTAGATTGGCAGATGCCGGGGATGGATGGCCTCGAGATGATGCGCTATGCAAAACATCATCACCCGAACCAACTCCCACCGGTGATTTTGATGCTGACGGCGGCCAATTTAGAAGAATTAGAACAAGCCGCCGGCGATTTAGAACTCAACGGCCTGCTATCCAAACCGGTTACCCCATCGATGGTGTTCGATGCCGTGATTCGGGCGCGCAATCAAGACCAACATCTCCGCAGCCCCGATACCCCAGCCAAAATCAGCCAGCTCGAAGGCCGCTTACAAGGTATGCACGTCTTATTGGTTGAAGATAACGAAATTAATCAATTGGTCGCCTGCCAATTATTAGGCCGTGCTGGTGCGGTGGTGGAAGTGGCAGAGAATGGCCGTGAAGCGGTGCAATGTTTGAAACGCAAACCGACCGCATTCGATGCGGTGTTAATGGATGTGCAAATGCCGGTGATGGATGGCTATACCGCCACCCGCGCCATCCGTCAGGGTTTGGGTTTAACCGAGCTGCCGATTATTGCCATGACCGCTAACGCGATGGTCAGCGATCGGCAAGAGGCACTGGATGCTGGCATGAATGCTCACGTCAGCAAGCCGGTGGAGGCGGATATTCTGTTCCAAACCCTATTGGACAGCACCGGCTTTCAAGTACAACCCCTGCTGCCAGTGGCAACAACCGCCAGCAAAACCGAATTTCATCTACCAGATAAATTGGCAGGCATTGATGTCGCAGCCTCGCTGGCGCGGGTTGGCGATGCCCGTTTATTAGCGCAATTACTGGTGCGTTTTGCTGAGACACAGCAAGACAGCATTGAAGATGCTCTCCAACATTGGGAAGCCGGCCGCCAAGAGCAAACCGTACAGATTTTGCACCGCCTACGCGGTGCGGCGGCTAACCTCGGGGCGGTGCATCTTGCCGAGTGTGTGGCACAGGCGGAGTCGGCTGCAAAAGCTGCCGCCCCTTTCCCTCGCGCCCAAGATTGTTTCCGCTTGCGAACGGCATTAGAAGAAGTTGTACAATCAGCACACTTTATTCAACAACAGCTAAAAAATGAGAATAACTCTCATGCAAATGATGAGACTCATGCCACTTTCAATCACACAGAAATAAATGCCTTACGGGCTTTGTTACTGGAATATAATCTTGCCGCGCTAGAGATGATTCGCAACGATTTAGCGCGCTGGGAAGCCACATTAGGCAAACCTGCTGCGGCAGCCTTGCTCGGTGCGGTGGAATCGCTGGACTTTGAAACTGCACTGAATCAACTTCCTGCTGCTTGATTGTAATCTGTTGTTAACCCGACTTGCCGAGAGCCTTTCTGATGCCAACTTCGTTTTCGACAGACCTGCCTTTACGCGGCCGTATTCTGATTGTGGATGACATGATGGAAAACGTGCTGGTGTTGAACAATATCTTGAAGGAACAACACGAGGTGTTGTTTGCTTTGAAGGGCGATAAAGCAATTGAGTTGGCACAAACACGAGCGCCAGACCTGATTCTATTGGATGCGGTGATGCCAGAGATGGATGGTTACACTGTCTGTTCCACCTTGAAACAAGACTCGCTGACGGCAGATATTCCCATTATCTTTATCACGGCATTGACCGATGCCCAAGATGAAACACGGGCACTCGATATTGGCGCGGTGGATTTTATCAGCAAGCCAGTCAATCCTTCGATCGTACAAGCGCGGGTGCGCACTCACCTAACCTTAAAACGGCAAACCGACTTATTACGCCGTCTCACCTTGTCGGATGGGCTAACCTGTATCGGTAATCGGCGTTGTTTTGATGAACAATATCAGCGCGAATGGCAACGCTGTCAGCGCAACCAACGCCCCTTAAGTCTGATGTTGATTGATATCGATCACTTTAAACTTTACAACGACCATTACGGCCATCAGGCAGGCGATGAGGCATTACGCCGTTTTGGAGCCTTATTAAGTCAAACCATCCAACGCAGCAGCGACCTTGCAGCACGCTATGGTGGTGAGGAATTTGCTGTCCTGTTATCCGAAACCGATACCGAACACGCGATGGTGGTTGCCGCTAAGATTCATCAAGCCTTAGCAGAAATCGCCATACCGCATCACACCTCGCCTACCGCGCCGATGATTACCGCCAGCATTGGCTTAGCCTCGTTGGTGCCCGATGGTGGCTTGGCCCCTGATAGTTTGTTAGAACGCGCCGATCAAGCCTTATATCGTGCAAAACATTCTGGGCGTAATCGGACTGAGATTGGCTAAATCCCTTGCCGCTGGTTGCGTTAAACTTGTGCTTTTGTCAGGAATTGCACATGTCTACGCCAGAAGAAGTGATTGCCGCAACCAAAATTTGGTTAGAAAAAGCAGTGATTGGGTTAAATCTGTGCCCATTTGCTAAAGCGGTGTATGTCAAAAACCAAATTCGCTTTGTGGTCAGCCAAGCGCAACATCTCGACCAGTTTTTAGAAGAGCTGGATGATGAGTTAGCGCTATTGGCAGCGACACCGACCAGCGACATCGATACCACCTTATTGATTCACCCGACGCTATTCCCTGATTTCTTAGAATTTAACGATGTGCTGCAAATCGCCGAAGCGGCGCCAGCTGATCAGGGTTTAGAAGGGGTGATTCAAGTGGCCAGTTTTCATCCCGATTTTCAGTTTGCAGATACCGAGCCAGACGACATCAGCAACTACACCAATCGTTCGCCCTATCCCACGCTGCACTTAATTCGTGAAGAAAGTATTGCGCGGGTGGTGAGTCAAATTGACAACCCCGATACTATTTTCGAACGCAATATCGCCACCATGGAAAGCCTCGGTTTGGCAGGTTGGCAAGCACTCGGCATTCCAACAGGGAAACCCTCGGCATGAGCGACAAAAAGAAAAAAAATACCCCCTATCGGCCAGCAGTATTACCGCCGGAAGTTCGCGAGGGGCAATCGGTTGAATTATTAAAAGCCTTACACATTCTGACCCGTGATGGCCAGCTCAACCAAGACAGCCGCCGTAAACTGAAGCAGGTTTACCATCTCTATCAATTTATCGAGCCGTTATTACAAGAGCTGGCAGATGCTGCCACACCTTGTACCCTTGCCGATCACGGCGCAGGGAAGTCGTATCTCGGTTTTATTCTGTACGATTTGTTTTTCAAACAGCGTGAAATCGGCCATATTTTTGGGATTGAGACACGGCAAGAGCTAGTACAACGGTCGCAAGAATTAGCCGAGCATTTGCAATTCCCTCGGATGAGCTTTCTCAATCTCAGCGTGGAAGCGTCTATTACTTCACCAGATTTGCCAGCACAAATCGACATGGTCACGGCGTTACATGCTTGTAATACTGCCACCGACGATGCCATCCGCTTTGCTCTGCATAAAAAAGCCCGTTTTATTGTGTTGGTACCCTGTTGTCAGGCCGAGGTTGCTGCTGTGTTACGCCAACATAAAAACAAAATGTTAGGGCAAACTTCATTGTCTGAAATTTGGCGCCATGCCATCCATACCCGTGAATTTGGCAGCCATCTCACCAACGTCTTGCGCTGTTTGGCGTTAGAGGCCTATGGCTATCAAGTTACAGTCACCGAATTGGTGGGTTGGGAACACTCGATGAAAAACGAGCTGATCATTGCCCGCTATACCGGACAACGGCGCGGTAATGCGCGGCAACGTTTGTTAGCGATTTTGCAAGAGTTTGGATTAGAAGAACTCACCCCGCGCTTTTTACCCGAGATGCCGGCTGCCGCCCAAGGTGAGCAAGAAGCTGTATAATCGGGCGCCATGACTGCTGCTGATTTCCTCCGCCCCCTTGCCGTTGCCACCTTAGCCTTAACTGTGCTGTATGGGTGTGCGTCTTCAACCACGCCTTCTGCCGGTGTCGATATCAACGCGCCGGTTGAACCGGGCTACTATCGCGTTCAAGCGGGTGATACCTTATTTCGGATTGCAAAGCGTTGGGGGCAGAGCGTCAGCACGTTGGTGAAGTGGAACAATCTTGCCGACGCCAGCCAAATTGAAGTGGGGCAGGTGTTGCGCGTAGTTCCGCCGACAGCGGCAGCAAGCTCAACCCCTCCCCGTGCCCCAGTATTACGTCCTACACCCAAAGAACCTGTTGCCGCCCCTGCACAAGCGGGCATCCGCTTAGCCATGCCGGTAAGCGGCGGCAAACTCGGAAATTTCAATACGACAACCAATGGGGTGGATATTGCAGGGGCGGTGGGGACACCGATTTTAGCGGCGGCCCCTGGCAAGGTGGTATATGCCGGCAGCGGCATTCGGCAATACGGTAATATGTTGATTATTAAACATAATAAAGATTACCTGACTGTGTATGCCCACAACAGCAAATTATTGGCCCGCGATGGGCAAACCATCAGCACCGGACAAACCATCGCCGAAATGGGCAGCCACGGCGGTAAACCTCTGTTGCATTTCGAGCTGCGCTATCGCGGCAAACCGATTGATCCTAGCGCCTACTTCCAATAACACGCTCTCGGCCATACATCCAGCGTTCTGCCTGTCGCCGCACGACATCGCTAAGCGAGTGGGTGCGAGCATAGGCTTGACGTAGCCAATCGCTATCAGAATCTCGCGCTAGCGTGCGTTCGCGCAAAGCGGCCAAAATACTGTCTTCTTCCACCGATTCTGATACCCCGCGCAGTTGGTCGAGCGTGACCAAAATATCTTCCAACACCGAAGTTTGTGTGCCTTCTAATGGCTTGACCAATACCCCTTCAAAGCCAAAACGGCAGGCTTGAAAACGGTTATAGGTATAGGTCAAATAGCTGTGGGCATCGGTGGGCTGTATTGGCTGGGCAAAACAATGTTTCGCCAATAAGCGAATATAACCGGCCAATAACACCGCGTTTTCAATACTCAGTGGCGTATCACAAATCCGCACTTCCACTGTGCCATATTCCGGTTTTGGCCGAATGTCCCAGTAAAAGTCTTTCATGCTGGCAACAATGCCAAGCTTCGCCATGTTTTGAAAATATTGATTAAAGCTGTCCCAATCGTTGACACACGGCATCGAACCCGACAGCGGAAAGGCGTTGACGCTGGTTAAGCGTGAGGTTTGAAAACGGGTATCGACGCCTTGATAAAAAGGCGAGGAGGCGCTCAAGGCGATAAAGTGCGGAATATAGCGCGATAAATAATGGGTTAAACGCACCGCCCAATCACCGTTTGGACAACCGATGTGGACGTGTTGACCATAGACCGTAAATTGTTTGGCAAGATAACCATACAGCTCACCGACTAAACGATAACGCTCTTTTGGGTAAATCCGTTGGTCATCCCAATGTTGAAACGGGTGTGCGCCGCCACCGGCCAACGCCAAATTCAACCGTTCTGCCGCCCCAACCAACAGCGAGCGAATAGCGCGTAATTCAGCCAATAAAGCATCGGTTGAGGTATGAATCGCCGAACCAATCTCAATCATGCCCTCGGTGATCCCTGGCTTGATATCGTAGCCATGTGGCTTGCGGTTAATTAAGTGCAGCAAATCATCCGATCCCCGCGTCAAATTAAAGTCGCGGACATTGACAATCATCAGCTCCAATTCCACGCCCATGGTCAAGGGTGATGAAGATTGAAACAATAGCATCGGTTCAGGGTCAACGGAGGGAACGGTCAGAGAAGGCAACATCGCCACAGTATGGGTTAAATCAGTCACGGGTTTCTCCTGATGCGATTAAACCGACCCGCGCCACAATCGGGCCCAGTAAATCTGAACACAAAACCAAGGCCAACATCAGACCAGACAATTGCGCACCAAACGCTGGGAATAAGCTGCCAATGTGCAACATCAGCAATAACGTACTGCTGGAAACCGGAAATAGGGTCAAGCCCAAACAGCCACCGCGCCGCCATGACAGGCCATTCCAACGTGAAAACGCCACCCCGCTGCCCATCAACACCACCGCCCGTAAACCCAAGAAAGCCAATGCCACCGGCCACATGGCAATAAAGTGTTCAGGGACCAACACCGCACCGGAATAGACAAAAAACACCAAGAATAAAATATGACCCAAGCCTTCTAAATTGGGCTCGATGATGTTGTAACCGCGATCTAACACACGGCTAAGACAGCCCAACGCCAATGCGGCAATCAAAGGCGATAACGAAAACTTCACTGACAAGCCGACGGTTAAGGCAATCAAGGCCAATAATAGGGCGTTTTGTGTAATCGCTTCGCGCCCTAACCAGCGGCTTAATGGAATCGACAGCAAGGCCATCACCACGCCAAGCCCTAACGAACCGGCCAATAACCGTAGGAAATCAGTGAAAGCGGTGGTGGCAATGGCAAATTCGCCAGCCAGTTGTAAGGCAGAGATGCCGGCGGTGAACAACACCAAAGCAAATAGATTATTGACCGCCGTAAACACTAAGGTACGCTCACTGACTTGCCCCTCGGCGCGCATCTCGCGAATCAGATGTAACAGAATCGGCGGTGAACTGGCGCTGCCCATTGCTGCCGCTAAGCTAGCCAAACCCGACGGCAAGCCCAATCCCATCATCAGCCCAAGCAGGGCAACAAAGACTAATGTGCTAGTGAGGAGGCTCGACCACAATAAGCCACGATCATGCAGCAACCACCGCACATCTAAACGCCGTCCTAGCTCGAATAAAAACAGCCCAAGGGCCAAATCGACAAACAGCTGAATATCACCCAACACCGTTCGTGATAATAGGTTTAACCCAGCAGGGCCAAGTAATAATCCGGTGAGTAAATAGCCGGTTAAGGCGGGAAGATGGAGCACTCGATGTACCAATTGTCCCCCGAGCACGCCAAGCGCTAACACCAAACCAAAGGCGCCCAAGGAATCCAAGGTCAACGCCCCAGCCCACCATGAGTGTTCTTCACTGAACATACGGTATTTCTCCACTCATTCTTTGTGAGAGCCGCTAAGGCTGCCTGATCTGTATAACAGTAGTCAATAAAAAACTGTTATACCGTTAACATTTATTAAGCTTTTTTCAGAAAAAGAAGCCGAAAGCTGTTGACAAACGGTGATTGGATGTCTATTATGCCGACCTATCGATGCACTGCAACGATTCCTCGATAGCTCAGTCGGTAGAGCGCCGGACTGTTAATCCGTAGGTCCCTGGTTCGAGCCCAGGTCGAGGAGCCAGAATTCAAGAGAGCCCCACAGAACTGTGGGGCTTTTCTTTTTTATCAAGTCAACCAGCGGTCGAACTGATAAAAAACGGGCGCGATAATGCGCCCGTTAGCTATTTTCATACCGCAAAAACCTCAGCCCATAGTTTTTGCACTGCGGCATAGTGTTGCCGTAACACCTGATCGACTTCGACCTTTGGCGCTTCGTTCAAGCGTTTGGAATGCTGTAAGCGGCGATAATGGCGATAAGCCGCTTGCCCTGCTTCGGCTAACTCGCGGTCGATTAAATCGGCATTCGCTGCCAACCCCAACAGCGCAATATTGCCAATATTACCCGTTAGTTCGGGGAAATAGTGCGAATGCGCCAGCACCAGATATTGCACTAAAAATTCAAGATCGATGATGCCGCCGTAGGCATGTTTGATGTCATGATCGACAGCAGGGTGGCTATCACGCATTTTTTCCCGCATCCCCAATACTTCTTGCCGGAGCACTTCGCGGTTGCGTGGCGCGGCGAGGACTTCAAAGCGGATTTTTTCAAACTGGTCGCCGATATGCACATCCCCCGCCACAAAACGGGCACGAGTCAGTGCTTGGTGTTCCCATAGCCATGCTTTTTTCTGTTGATAATTACGGAATGCCTCTACCGTACTGACCAGCAAACCAGATGCGCCATCTGGACGCAGCCGTAAATCAATGTCATATAATACACCGGCAGGGGTGGTTGCCGTCAGCCAAGTTGACAGTTTACGCGCCAGCCGCGCATACAAATCTGCTGCATCGGGGTGGTGATCATCATACAGAAAAATAATATCTAAATCAGATACATAGCCCAATTCTTTGCCGCCGAGTTTTCCATAACCGACAATCGTAAATTTCGGCACCTCGATATGGCGTTTTGAAATATCTAACCAAGCATGTTTCAGCGTGGCAGCTAATACGGTATCAGCCAACAGCGAAATTTGGTCTGACAGCGCCTCTAATGGCCACATCCCTGCCAAATCCTGCGCCACTAAACGAAATTGCTGCGCATGTTGGAAATGGCGCAGGGTGTCCATCTTCGCCTCCACATCTTTACCGCAGGCCGTCAGTTTTTCGTCAAGTTCAGTAGCTAACTGTTCCCAGTTTGGTTCAGCGTATAGCACTCGCGCATCGAGCAATTCATCCAGCAAAATCGGGTGGCGGTTGAGATAGTTCGATACCCACGGGCTGGCAGAATAAAGGGTGGCTAAGCGGCGCAGCGTTTGTGGATATTCATTCAGCAAAGCCAAATATGGCCCCCGCCGGCTGATGGTTTCCATCAAACTTAAAATACGCACCAAGGTTTCATCGGGGTTAGCAAACCCCGCTGCGACCTCAATAAGAGAAGGAATCAACCCATCAAAACGCTTGCGGTTGGTGTCTGGCAACTGACGATAGCGTTGGCTATTTGCCAGTGTTGTCAGATGACGGGCGGTTTCACGCGCATGGTGATAACCCAAAATCGCCAAGCGGTTTTCTTGTTCATCACTCGGTTCGCCGCCGGCATCCTGCCACAAGCTGGTAAGCGGATGTGAACTGTGGTCATCCGACGGCAGGACAAAGACTTGTTCAAAGTGACGGTGGACTTGGTTACGCAAGCGATTTAACGAGGCAATAAAACCATCCCACCCCGGATAATCCATGCTTTCCGCAATTCGGGTTTGCATGTCGGCTTGGGTAGGTAGGGTCTGTGTTTGCTGATCGTCTAAATACTGTAAGCGATGCTCTAAATCACGCAGAAAACGATAGGCTTGTTGCAACTCGTCAACCGTATCGGCTTCCAACAATTTCAAATTGGCTAATTCTTGCAAAGCGGTACGAGTCGAACGGGTCTGTAACCGAGGCTCACGGCCACCACGAATCAACTGAAATACTTGGGCAATGAACTCAACCTCGCGGATACCACCGGGCCCGAGTTTGATATTGTCGGCCATATCACGCCGTGCCACTTCACGCTGGATTTGGGCATATAAATCACGCATCGCACCATAGGCGTTGTAATCGAGATATTTGCGATAGACAAAAGGTCGCACAATATCGGATAGACCTTGATCTTCACCGCTGATAATCCGGCCTTTGATCCAAGCGTAGCGTTCCCATTCCCGTCCTTGGCTGAGCAGATAATTTTCAAATGCATTGAAATTCATCACCAACGGCCCCGAATCGCCATAAGGCCGCAGCCGCATATCGACACGGAACACAAAACCATCGCCAGTTGGTTCAGCAATCGCAGCAATCAGACGCTTACCCAAACGGGTGAAAAATTCTTGATTGGAGAGACTGCGCGAGCCGTTGGTTTCGCCGTTTTCTGGATAGAGAAAAATCAGATCAATATCCGAACTGACGTTCAGCTCATACCCACCTAGCTTACCCATGCCGACCACAATCATCGATTGAGGTGTGTTGCTGTCACTGCCAATCGGTTGACCATATTGCGCTAATAAGGTGGCCTCGATATGGCGGTGGGCGGTATCAACAGCGACATCCGCCAGCAGGCTAATGGTGGTCAAAACTTTTTCGATAGCTGCCACGCCACCCGCAACCCACACGATCAAACGCGCCATCACCGCCTGCCGCAATTTACGCAAACTGCGCTTTAAGGCGTCTTCATCATGAGCAGGAATGTCTTGTAACCGCGCCAACATCGCCTCTTGGGTAAAAGGCTGGTCGTGATGGCGCAGAATATCTTGTGCAACATCTGGGGCAGAATCGAACAAGCGTCGTAAGTAGTGGCTATGACCAAGGGCACGGCTGACAGCAGGGGCATAAGACATCGCATTCTCCTAGAAACTCATAGCATTTTCGCACGAATGCTGAAGCAATAAATGAGATTCGTCTGCTTGATGAGACACAAGTTAGCGCCGAAACACCCAACGGCGGGTATCAGACGCATCAGGGGCAAATTGATAGCCTTCGCGGTCAAATTGTTTGAGCTGTTCAGGGTTTTGAATACGGTGGTCAATAGCAAAGCGCACCATCAGCCCCCGCGCCCGTTTCGCGTGGATAGCAACGATTTTATAACCACCATTTTTTTGCTCTTCGAACACCGGCGTGATGACATCAAAAGCCGGATTAGGTGTCACCGATTTGAAGTATTCCTCAGAAGCGAGGTTAACAAGTTCCATACCTTAACCGAGCTGGGCTCGCAGCAACTGATTAACCTCGCTTCTGAGGAATACTTCAAATCGGTAACACCTAATCCAGCTTTTGATGTCATCACGCCGGTGTTCGAAGAGCAAAAAAATGGTGGTTATAAAATCGTTGCTATCCACGCGAAACAGGCGCGGGGGCTGATGGTGCGCTTTGCTATTGA
>RRZU011923652.1_pt1 | contig 13834 bp, 9 predicted proteins | sample 2165561 | NCBI WGS metagenome assembly RRZU01 (sample SAMN10456909, study PRJNA506462) | wastewater metagenome | isolation source: wastewater sludge | place: USA: Moscow, Idaho
AATGGCCTGTGCCCAGTTTTGCGGCAGATGATGCTGCGCCTGCCACGGGTGCAGCGGCAGCGGCCAATAATGTTGCGGTTGCAGGTGTTGGCGCGCTAAGGCGGCGCACCATTCGGCATAAGCATCGGCAAAGTGGGCGGCAAACCAGTGGCCGAAGTCGGCACTGTCGGGCATCGAATGCACCGCCATACAATCGCGCCGCACCGCCGCCAGTACCAATTCGATTTGAGCATCGAATTCCGGCGCCCATGCAATCACTTCAGCCACCGCCATGCCGAGGCGGGTTTTGTAATTGGGGTGCCACGGATGGCCGAGCGTGCCCCATTGCTCTAATAATAAAGTGGGCTGAGGATGGTTTCGGCACAGCGCCGGCAGCCAATGCCCGCCCTGGTTGGCGGCTAATTGAGTATTCCAATAATGGTGATACGCCAGGCACAGCGCATCGTTTAGGCAGCTGTTGTCCAGCTCGGCGACCAAGCGTTGGAATTGCTGCGGGTGGATTTCGGGGCCGAGCAGTGCTTGCAGATGATGCAGCAAAGCGGCGGGGGACAACACCATTTGCACTGCGCCGTGGGGCGGCTGCCAGTACACATCGCCGTTGAGCGTCCACGCGGCCATCGGCGCGGCGCTTAGGCCGTGAAAATACAACGCGGCTTGTTGCGGCAAGACCAGCCGCGCTTGTGTGTCGGTTTGCCATACCAAAGCGCTGCTGTCCAATAGTTGCTCGCGCCACAAGGCCTGCAATAAACGGCCAAAACTGCGCCGCCGCGCCTGCACCAAAGCGGCTTCTAAATCCGGCAAGCGGATTGAGGCTGCCTGAAACGCAGGCGTGGCCAGTGCGTGTTGCCAAGTTTGTTGGCATTGCTGCGGCCAGTGGTCGGGAAAGGGCGTGGGCATGGCGCTGCCTTTGCGGGCATGGGAAAAGGCGGATTATAGCTGAGGATTATTTCTGTTTTGGGCGGAAAGCTTGGCAAACCTCAGCATCGGTTTCGATAAAACCGCCGCCAATCAAATCCACGCAATAGGGAATGGCGCTAAACAGGCCGTGCACCACCACTTCGCCCGCAGCATTGCGCACGCCGCCCAAGGTTTCGGCAATCGCTTTGGGGCGGCCGGGCAGGTTTACGATTAAGGTTTGGCCGCGGATGCCCGCCACTTGGCGCGACAAAATGGCGGTGGGCACATAATAGAGGCTGATTTGGCGCATTTGCTCGCCAAAGCCGGGCAGGGTTTTGTCCAATACCGCCAGCGTGGCTTCGGGGGTAACATCGCGTGGTGCCGGGCCGGTGCCGCCGGTGGTAAACACCACATCGCAATGCTCGACATCGGCCATTTGCTTAAGGGCGGCTTCGATGGCGGCCTGCTCGTCGGCAATCAGGGCGTCAACAAAACGGACAGGATTGCGCACGGCAAGGCCAAGCCAGTTTTTCAGCGCCGGAATGCCTTCGTCGGCATACACGCCGCTGCTGGCGCGGTCGCTGGTGGAAATCAGGCCGATGGTGATGGGGGTAAGTGTGGTCATGGTTTTGGTTTTATTAGGTTGGATGAATTTAACTGAAGATACACATTCGTCTATAACGGCTGCCTGAAAGGTATCATTCGGGCAGCTTTCCTTTGGCTTATGCCGTTAATCAAGCATCAAGCCAAGCCAACTATGTGTTTCAGGCAGCCTTTTTTAAAGTACGGCGGCAGGGTAATGCAAAGCTGCGGTGGCGGGATTCAAGCGTCCGGGTGGTGTCCTGAAAAGTATGCTGCTGAAAAAAGCAAGAACCAGCAAGGTAAAAATCATGGTTTAAGCAATATAGAAACTATAGATAAACAAGAGGTTTTTCTGTTTCGCTTATGTAAATAATGGCCTTATTTTTTGCCTAAAATATAGGCAGCATACTTTTCAGGACACCGCCAAGCGTCCGATCTACGCCCTGAATGATACCCCCGTATCAAGTATCGCTATTTTGTTTAAGCTGCCTGAAGCACGCAAATGGATTGCCGAATCAAGTTCGGCAATGACGGTTGTTTTACTCTTCAGGCAGCCTGAAGCCGGATTACAACAACACCCGCTCAATGCCGCCGTTGGCGGCTTTGGCCACAAATTCGTCTTGCCATTGGCTGCCGAGCAGGTGTTTGGCCATTTCAATGACGATGTAGTCGGCGCTGATGCCGGTGTCGTCTTGATAGCGGCTTAGGCCTTGCAGACAGGCGGGGCAGGAGGTGAGGATTTTCACCGGCTCGCCCGCGGGCAGTGCGGCCTTGTTTTTTTCCAATTCTTCCTGTTTGCGGAATTTCACTTGGGTGGCGATGTCGGGGCGGGCGGTGGCGAAGGTGCCGGATTCGCCGCAACAGCGGTCGCTTAAGGGCACGTTTTGCCCCATCAATTCGTTTACCACTTTAATCGGCTGGGTGGTTTTAATCGGGGTGTGGCAGGGGTCGTGGTAGAGGTATTGTTGGCCGGCCACGCCGTCTAATTTCAGGCCTTTTTCGAGCAGAAATTCGTGGATGTCAACAATGCGGCAGCCGGGGAAGATTTTGTCGAATTGGTAGTCGGCCAATTGGTCGTAGCAGGTGCCGCAGCTCACCACCACGGTTTTGATGTCTAAATAGTTGAGGGTGTTGGAAACGCGGTGGAACAGCACGCGGTTTTCGGTGGTGATTTGGTCGCCTTTCTCTTTGTTGCCGCCGGCGGTTTGCGGGTAGCCGCAGCACAGATAGCCGGGCGGCAATACGGTTTGCACGCCCACATGCCACAGCATGGCTTGGGTGGCCAGCCCCACTTGGCTGAATAAGCGCTCGGAGCCGCAGCCGGGGAAGTAAAACACGGCTTCGGTGTCTTCGCCCAATTGCGGATTGCGGATGATGGGCACGGTTTTGTCGTCTTCAATGCCCAAGAGGGCGCGGGCGGTTTTGATGGGCACGTTGCGCGGCAGCGGGCGGTTGATAAAGTGCACGATTTGCTCTTGGATGGCGGGCTGCCCCAAGGTGGCTTGCGGTGCGGCTTTTTGTTTTTTTAAACGGCCGAGGCTGAAGCGTTTGCCCAATTGGTAGCCCCAGTTTTGCGCTTTGAAACCGGCTTGGATAACCCCGGCTCGCAAGGCTTTGATGGTGTTGGGGTCTTTGGCGTTGAGAAAAGCCATGCCCAGCGCCACGGCGGGGCGGAATTTTTTTTGTCCGGCTTGGCGCAGATAGTTGCGCATGGCAATGGTGACATCGCCAAAGTCGATGTTGACCGGGCAGGGTTTTTCGCAGCGGTGGCACACGGTGCAGTGGTCGGCCACGTCGTTGAGCTCGTCAAAATGCTTGAGCGACACGCCGCGGCGGGTTTGCTCTTCGTATAAAAACGCTTCGGTAAGCAGGCCTACGCCCAAGATTTTGTTGCGCGGGCTGTAGAGCAGGTTGGCGCGCGGCACGTGGGTGCTGCACACGGGTTTGCATTTGCCGCAGCGCAGGCAGTCTTTGATGGAGTCGGCAATGGTGCCCAGCGCCGATTGCTCCATAATCAGCGATTCCACGCCCAGCAATTCAAATGAGGGGGTGTAGGCTTGCGCCAAGGTGGCGCCCGGCATCAGCTTGCCGCGGTTGAAATGGCCGTGCGGGTCGACTTGGGCTTTGTAGTCCCAGAAGGGCTGCATTTCGGCATCGGTGAGGTATTCGAGTTTGGTGATGCCGATGCCGTGCTCGCCGGAAATCACGCCGTTGAGGCTGCGGGCAATGCCCATAATGCGGGCCACTGCTTTATGGGCGGTTTGCAGCATGGCGTAATCGTCGGAATTAACCGGGATATTGGTGTGCACATTGCCGTCGCCCGCGTGCATGTGTAAGGCCACGAATACGCGACTGCGCACCACTTGGGCGTGGATTTTTTGCAGCTGCTGCATAATCAGCGTGTCGGCCTTGCCGCTGAAAATTTCGGCCAAGGGCTGCATGATGTCGCGCTTCACCGATACCCGCAGCCGGAAGTCGCGCATGGCGATAAAGGCGCTGCTGTTGCCGGTGGCGGCATCGTCTTCGCGTTTTTGCGGAAATTGCGCCAGATAATCGGCCAGCGGGGCGTCCAGATTGTCCAGCAGCCATTGCCAGCGCCGGTGTATGGCATCCACATGCACCAAGGCGTGTTGGGCGCGCTCGCCCAACAGCTCTTTGCTGGGCAGGTCGGTGCCCATTTTATCAACCGGCAATTTGGTTTTCAGGTAGCCTTTAAGGGCATCGCACAAAGCCAGCTTGTTTTGAATCGATAATTCGATATTGATGCGCTCGATGCTGTCGGAGTATTCGCCCAAACGCTCCAGCGGAATCACCACGTCTTCGTTGATTTTAAAGGCATTGGTGTGCTTGGCGATGGCGGCGGTGCGGCTGCGGTCGAGCCAGAAGGTTTTGCGCGCTTCGGGCGTTACCGCAATAAAGCCTTCGCCGCTGCGGGCGTTGGCCAGCTTAACAATATGCGCGGCGGCGGCTTGTACTGCGTTTTCGTCGTCCGACACAATATCGGCCAGCAACACCATTTTGGGGCGACCTTTGCCCGCCGCTTTGGTGGCATAGCCCACGGCGCGCACATAACGCCAATCCAGATGCTCCAAACCGGCCAGGCGCACGCTGTCGTGGCCGAGCATATAGTCGCGGATTTCCACGATAGACGGGGTGGCGTTGGCCACGGTGCCAAAAAATTCCAAACACACGGTGCGGGTGTGTTGGGGCATGGTGTGCAGCACAAAGGCCACGCTGGTGATGATGCCGTCGGTGCCTTCTTTTTGCACGCCCGGCACGCCGGCGAGGAATTTGTCGGTAACGTCTTTGCCCAAGCCCACTTTGCGGAAACGATGGCCATCAATGGCCAGCCGCTCGGTTTTGGCGATGGTGTGGCCGTCGGCTTTGAGGGTGTGCACATCAAAGAGTGCGGTGGCTTCGTCGTGGATTTTGCCGAAATTGTGGCTTACGCGCTCGATTTTAAGCCATTCACCTTGTGGGTTCACCATTTTCCACCACGCCAGATTGTCCAGCGCCGTGCCCCACAACACTGCTTTTTTGCCCCCCGCATTCATAGCCACATTGCCGCCCACGCAGCAGGCATCGGCCGAAGTGGGGTCTACCGCAAACACGAGCTTGGCGGCGCTGGCGGTTTCTTCTACCCGCCGCGTGACCACGCCGGCACCGCAGTGAATCACCGGATGGGTGCCTTCCAGCCCGGGCAAGGCCACATATTCTACGCCGTGGTGGCGGTCGAGTTTTTCGGTGTTAATCACGGCACTCATGGCGTGTAGCGGCACCGCGCCGCCGGTGTAGCCGGTGCCGCCGCCGCGCGGGATGATGGTGAGCTCCAGCTCAATCAGCGCTTTTACCAAGGGCGCAATTTCGGCTTCGGTGTCGGGGTTGAGCACCACAAAGGGGTATTCCACCCGCCAGTCGGTGGCGTCGGTTACGTGGCTCACCCGCGCCAAGCCGTCAAACATAATATTGTCTTTGTGGGTGATTTTGCTCAGGCGCTTGAGCACTTGTTCGCGTTTTTGGCGGGTGAAATCAAAGCTTTGGTCAAAAGCATCTACCGCGGCGGAGGCTGCCTGAAGCAATTGCGCCACTTGGGCGTTGTCGTCGCGCCGTTTTTGGATTTCGGCCAAGCGGTGGCGCATTTCTTTAACCAGCGCGGCGGCGCGGTGCTTGTGCGCCAGCAAGTCGTCAACCAAATAGGGATTGCGCACCACCGCCCAAATATCGCCCAGCACCTCAAACAACATGCGTGCCGAGCGGCCGGTGCGGCGCTGGCCGCGCAAGTCTTGCAGGGTATCCCACGCCGCGCTGCCCAGCAGGCGGATGACGATTTCACGGTCGGAATACGAGGTGTAGTTGTAGGGGATTTCGCGGATGCGTTGGGCGGCTTCGATGCTCATAAGGCGGGTTCCGTGTGCGCGTGTGCGCTGCTTTTATCAATTGAGGAATCAACAAATCATTAAAAACCATGCTTTTTGCAGCATAAGATGGGTTTAATGGTGCAGGGCACAATGTAGAACAAAACGCGGGCAAGGGCAATGAAAAAAGCACGGAAATAGAGTGTGGCACTTGTTGAAGGCTGCCTGAAAGGGTGTTTATACTGCCGTATTCTAAAACCGTGAATAAGGAGTGATGGAATATGGCCATAAAATCTTGGATGAGTGCGGGGCTATTGTTGTTGGCCACATCGGCTTATGCCGCCGATTCAGACCGCTTTGTATCGAAGCTGGCATTGCCCACAGGGCAAACGGTGGTGGTGGCCGAGGGCGATTTTGAAGCCCGCTCCATCGGCAGCTTTAGCGTGCGGCTGTATGAGGCTGCTGCGGCGCCGGACGAAACCACTTTTTTTAGTTCCGGGCTGATTCGCCCTCGTGATGGGGTGGTGGAGAAGGTGATGCTGGCCGATATTGACGGCGATAAACGGCAGGAAGTGGTGGTGTTGGTGCGCTCTGCCGGCAGTGGCAGCTACCTTTCGGCACATGCGTTTACGCCGACAAAAAACAAGCTGGTTTATCGGGGTGCAGTGATGGGCTTAGCCGCCGATGCGGATCCGATCAAAGCCTTGCGCCGTTTAGGGAAGAAACGTTAAGCGCTTGGTTTGCCGTATCCAAAAAAACCGCAGCCCCAAACAAGGCTGCGGTTTTCTTTTCAGGCTGCCTGAAAGGCAGACTGAAGAAAGTCAATCAATCCCAGGCTGCCTGAAAGGCAGCTTGAAGAACATCAATCCATCTCAGGCTACCTGAAAAGCGGCGTGAAGAAAGTCAATCAATCCTAGGCTGCCTGAAAGGCGACAATTAGGCGGCTTTTTTACCCACCAATACCTGAATGCCGAAGAACACCACCGGCCACACCAAGGCGGCAATCCACCAAATAAAGTTGCCGGTAATCAGCGCTTGGCCGATAAGGCCGGCCTGAACCAGATAATAAGTCATCGGGATCAGGGTTTTGCGAATCACTTCGCCTTCGCGGTTAATCATACCCACCACCGCGGCGGCGGCCACCACATTGTGTACGGCAATCATATTGCCTGCCGCACCGCCAATGGCTTGCAGCGCCACCACGATGGAGGAGAGGTCGGCATTGAGGCCGATTTCTTGGGCGGTGGAAAACTGGAAGTAGGCAAACATCATATTGCTCACGGTATTGGAGCCGGCGATAAACGCACCCAGCGCGCCAATCCACGGCGACACATTCGGCCACATGCCGCTAAAGGCGCTGGCAGCACTGTGTGCCAACACCATCGGCATGGCGCTTAAGGCACCGGCGGCATTCATATCGGCAGAGCCGGAATTGATAAATACCTGCACCATCGGCACCGCCAGCAGCAGTGCGGGTGCGGCGGCAATCATGGTTTTGCCGGAGTTGCCCCAGCCGCGCATAAATGATTTGATGTCCATTTTGAAAATCCAGATACAGACAATGGAAGTCAAAATCAAAATGGTGCCGGGTGAATAGGCCAGCTGCACTTTGCTGGTGATTTTGGTGCCAAATAGCTCCGTGAGCGCCACGGTGGTGTAGTCACCCAGCAAAAAGGCTTTTAGCTCCGGAATGGTACGGGTAATCAGCAGCAGCGCAATCACAATCAAATAAGGCGAAAACGCGCGGAACACCGAAAATTTGGGTTTGCTGGTGTCGCTGTGGTCTTCTTCCACGCTGCCCACCCATGTGCTTTCCCACTGATCACGCGGCGGAAAATCAAACACTTGCTTAGGCACAAACCAGCCGCGCTTGGCTGCGGGTACCACAATCATCAGGCCGATAAAGCCACCCACCAGCGAAGGAAATTCCGGGCCGATAAAGTGTGCCACCAGATAATAGGGCAGCGTAAAGGCCACACCGGCAAACAGGGCGAATTTCCACGCTTGCAAGCCTTCGGCAAACGAGCGTTTGGCACCGAAATAGCGGGTGAGCAAGCACACCAGCAGCAGCGGAATCAATACGCCCACCAGTGCATGCAGCAAGCCCACATTGGCCACGATGTGCAGCAGATATTGCTCCGGGCTGGCTGGGGCAATTGCCGCAGCCACATCTTCTTTATTGCTGATGCCCGACCACACGCCCAGCAACATGGGTGTACCCACGGCGCCAAACGACACCGGCGTAGACTGAATCACCAATACCGACATCACCGCCGCCATGGCCGGGAAGCCCAGCGCCAGCAGCAGCGGTGCGCCCACAGCAGAGGGCGTGCCAAAGCCGGAAGAGCCTTCCACCAGCGAGCCGAACAGCCACGCCACAATAATCACCTGTACGCGGCGGTCGGGCGAAATATCCATAAAGCCTTGGCGAATGGCGCGGATGGCGCCGCTTTCTTTGAGGGTATTCAGCAATAAAATGGCGCCGAATACGATATACAGCACCGTGAGCGCCACAATAATGCCGTTCACGGTGGCGGCGGCCACCATGGCGCCGGAAGCCTGCCACACAAACAGCGCCAGCAAGGCGGTAACCAAATAGGCGGCGCCCATCGACAACTTGGCCGACAAGCGCATCACCACCAGCAGCAAAAACACCGTCAAAATCGGTGCCAGAGCCAAAAAGGTATGCATAGTGTTTCTCCAGAATTCATTAAACAGATTGCTGCCGGGTGGGGCACATTAAAGTGCGGTTGGCCGGGGCTTGCTAGCGAGCGCAGTCTTTTGTTATGCTGCACTTGTGCTTAATTGGTAATACCAATTTACCAATAGGCTATTCACTTTAAAAAAGTTTTTTCCGGTGGTCAATGGCTGTTGTTAAAAAAAGATAAGCCCAAATGAGCGGCCATGGTGCTTGTTGCTATGGATATGATTTATTGGCCGGCGTTTTCTATTTTTAAATAAAAATAAAACAATGGTTTGAATTATTTTTTAACACAAAAAATATATTTTAATGTTGATATTATTGATGGGTGATTAGGATGGAACGTAAACGGATTAGCGCCCAAAAATTGTCGGAACAGATTGCCGAGGTGCTGGAAGAGCGCATTGTCGGCGGCGTGTATGCGGTGGGTGAGCGCCTGCCGCCGGAGCGGCAATTGGCTGCCGAATTCGGCGTGTCGCGCCCGCCGCTGCGCGATGCTTTGGGTGCGCTGGCGGCGCGGCAATTGCTGCACAGCCGCCCCGGCGGCGGCCATTATGTGAGCGAATATGTGCAAAGCGATTTTATGGGCGCTTGGCAGGGTTTATTGGGGCGGCACGAATATTTGCGCGATGATGTGCTGGATTTTCGCCGCTCGCTCGAAGGCACGTTGGCATCGTTGGCGGCGCAACGGCGCACCGACGAAGATTTGGCGCGCATGGGCTTTTGGCTGGCTGAGCTGGAAACCGCCAATACACGCCGCCAAGTGGAAAAACAATCGCAAGCCGATGTGGGCTTTCATCAAAGCATAGCCGAAGCGGCACACAATATTTTATTCGCCCAGCTTTCAGGCAGCCTATTGCGTATGCTGCACCAGCACACTCAACAAAATTTGGCCAATATGTTCCGTGTGGCCGATTTAAAGCCGGAATTGATGGCGCAACACCACGCGCTGTTTGACGCGATTAAAAAACGCCAGCCACACAAAGCGGCGCAAATGGCGCATGCGCATATTGATTTTGTGGAGCAGTCGTTGAAACAGGCGGCCGAACAGCAAAAACGCAGCGAACGCGCCGCCGAATTGGCCGAGCACGATCGCCAGCGTTTGCGTGGGCGCTAAGAATATTGGTTTGATTAGGCTGCCTGAAAAGCAATCTAATACCAATTCTAAAAAATAAGATAACAAGGCGGAACTGATTTACTTGGTGCTTTAGCACCCTAGTAAATCGTTCTCTTTGAGCTGAGCCGCAGACAGTACACCTAGTACGGAACAGAGTTTGTTGGTGCTTTAGCGCCTTACAAAATCGTTCGCGCAGCGCGTAGGCGAGTCAACGCAGTTAGGTTATTTTTTAGAATTGGTATAACTTTGAATCAACGTGGCGCGGCAGAGCCGCCCGTTTGCAATTGCTGCAAGGCTTGCTCGCTTTGTTGCACCGCCGCTTCCAGCCCGGCAATGCGTTCCAGATATTTAGCGTAGTTGCGCTCATTGCCGTAACGCACTTGGCGGCCTTCATCCAAGGCGCGGCGTGCTTCGTTTAGCCGTTGTTGGGCGGCTTGAATTTGGCTGTTGTCTGCGGCGGCAGCGGTTTGGTTGTCGGGCGCAGCATAACTGCTGCTTACCGGTGCCGTGGTAGGCGCCGGTGCGGCGGTATAAAAACCGGCCGAGCCCAAATTGGCGGCGCGGCAATTTTTGCCGGGCGTTTGGCTATAGCTGCGTTGGCCGCGGGCGTCGGTGCATTCGTATACCGGTGCGGCCACTGCGCTGAAGGTGAGCAGCATTAAGGTGGAAAAAACGGCAAGGGAGCGGGTGTGCATGGCAGGCCTCATGTGCGGATATCAAACAAGGATGCAGCCAAGGCTGTTCAGGCAGCCTGTAGCCGGATGTAGTTTTGCGCTTTACCGTATCGGGCGCATAGACGATAATACACCGGATTTGCCTTTCATTATGATAAAAAGCACCACAGGAACCTGCACCATGCCTTTTTTAAAACTCACCGACCAAGATTTAAGCGCCAAAACCATTTTAATTCGTGCCGATATGAATGTGCCGCTGCAAGACGGCATTATCGGCGATGACACCCGCATCCGTGCCTCGTTGGCCTCCATCCGCCACTGTATCGACCAAGGCGCCGCCGTGATTGTCATGACTCACCTAGGCCGCCCCACCGAAGGCGCCCCCAAACCTGCCGACAGCGTGGCGCCGGTGGCCGAGCGCTTGGGTGCCTTGCTGGGGCAGCCGGTGGCGGTATTGGAAAACTGGCGCGACGGCAAGCCCAACCTGCCTGCCGGCACTGTGGCCATGCTGCCCAATGTGCGCCTGAATGTGGGCGAAAAGAAAAACGATCCGGATCTGGGCAAAGCCTATGCCGCCTTGTGCGATATCTATGTGAACGATGCCTTCGGCACCGCCCACCGCGCCGAAGCCTCCACCGAAGCCGTGGCCAAAGCGGCGCCGCTGGCCTGTGCCGGGGTATTGCTGGCCGCAGAGCTGGATGCGTTGGGCGCGGCATTGCAACAGCCCAAACACCCGTTGGTGGCGATTGTGGCGGGCAGCAAAGTGTCCACCAAGCTCACCATTTTAGAGAGCTTGGCCGATAAAGTAGACCAATTGATTGTGGGCGGCGGCATTGCCAACACCTTTTTGCAAGCCGCCGGACACAACATCGGCCAATCGCTGGCCGAGCCGGATTTGCTGGCCGAGTCCAGCCGGATTATGGCCAAAATCGCCGCCAAAGGCGGCCAAGTGCCGCTGCCCACCGATGTGGTGGTGGCCAAAACCTTTGCCGCCGATGCGCCCGCCACCGTAAAAAACATCAATGATGTGGCGGATGACGACCTGATTCTGGATATCGGCCCGCAATCGGCTGCTGCCTTGGCCGATTTGCTCCAAGCTGCCGGCACCATCGTGTGGAATGGCCCGGTGGGCGTGTTTGAATTTGACGCCTTTGCCAACGGTACCCGCACCTTGGCGCAGGCGATTGCCCGCAGCCAAGGTTTTTCGATTGCCGGTGGCGGCGATACTTTGGCGGCGATTGCCAAATTCGGCATTACCGATGACATCGGCTACATCAGCACCGGCGGCGGCGCTTTCTTGGAATTTCTGGAAGGCAAAACCCTGCCCGCCGTGGCGGTGTTGCAGCAATGTGCCAAGGCTGCCTGAAAACACACAGTGCCATAAAAAACCGCAGCTTTTGGCTGCGGTTTTTTATGCGTTGATTAAAGCCGAAGATCGTGACAATGGGGTTTGCGCTTATGCAGCGGCCAAGGCTTGGCTTAAATCGGCCAGCAAGTCGTCGATGTGCTCAATGCCCACGCTTAAGCGCACCATGTCTTCGCTCACCCCGGCAGCGGCCAGCTCGGCGGCATTGAGCTGGCGATGGGTGGTGGACGCGGGGTGGGTGGCCAGTGATTTGGCGTCGCCGATGTTCACCAAGCGGGTAAACAGTTGTAAGGCGTCGATAAAACGGCCGCCGGCTTCGATGCCGCCTTTAATACCAAAGCTGAGCAAGCCTGAAGCTTGGCCGCTGCAATCGCGCTCAATCAGCGGTTTATAAGGGCTGTCGGCCAGGCCGGGGTAATTTACCCACGCCACTTGCGGGTGTTGTTGCAGAAATTCGGCCACGGTTAAGGCGTTGCTGCTGTGGCGCTCCATGCGCAGCGCCAAGGTTTCCAGCCCTTGCAGGATTAAAAACACATTCATCGGGCTGATGGCGGCGCCGGTGTTGCGCAGCGGCACCACGCGGGCGCGGGCGATAAAAGCGGCGGCGCCGAAGTGTTCGCTGTAATTTACGCCGTGGTAAGACACGTCCGGGGTGGTGAGCACCTTGAAGCGCTCGCCTGCGGTCCAATCGAAACGGCCACCATCGATAATGGCGCCGCCGATGCTGTTGCCGTGGCCGCCAATGTATTTGGTGAGCGATTCCACCACGATGTCGGCACCCAGTTCGATTGGGCGGCACAGCGCCGGTGAGGCCACGGTGTTGTCTACCACCAAGGGCAGGCCTTGGGCATGGGCGGCAGCGGCAAAGGCGGGAATGTCGACCACATTGATGGCGGGGTTGCCGATGCTTTCGCAATACACAAGCTTGGTGCGCTCGTCGGTATGGGCGGCGATGTCTTCCGGTTTGGCGGGGTCGATAAAGCGCACTTCGATGCCTTGCTTGGGCAGGGTGTGGGCAAACAGATTATAGGTGCCGCCGTACAGGGTTTTGGTGGCGATGATGTTGTCGCCGGCTTCGGCCAGGGTTTGCACGGTATAAGCAATCGCGGCCATGCCGCTGGCCACGCATAGGGCGGCAATGCCGCCTTCGATGGCGGCCAGGCGCTGCTCCAGCACATCGGTGGTGGGGTTCATGATGCGGGTATAGATATTGCCCGCCACATTGAGGTTGAACAGATCAGCACCGTGTTGGGTGTTGTCAAAGGCATAGCTGGCGGTTTGGTAAATCGGCACCGCCACGGCCTTGGTGGTGGGATCGGGGCTGTAGCCGGCGTGGATGGCTTGGGTTTCCAGTTTCATGTGTTTTCCTTTGTTGGGTTTGGCTGTTGGTTATTGTAACGAGGTGTTCAAGGGTTTAGGCTGCCTGAAAGCAGGCTTTTACATTAAGGCTGCGGTGCGGGATAAGCCTCCAGCAGCACCTGCCCTTGCTGGTTGCTTAAAATCAGGCGGCTGCCGGGGGCTTTGGTGGCGGCGGTTTGCCAGTGGTGGGTTTGTGCCAGTGCAGCCAAGCCCGGTGTTTCATCGGCATTGTCGGGACAGGCCATCATGGTGCTGGCCACATCGCTAAAGTTTAACTGGTCTGCCTGCTGCTGGTAGCCGCCCATAATGCGGTTGCAGCCGAAATAGGCGTTAAAGCGTTGCGCAGCGGGGTCGAATGATAAGCGGTAATCGGGTGCAGCGGGCTGGCCGTTGATGCGGATGATTTGCCAGTCTCCGTTTAGGGTTTGGCGGTAGGCGTCATTTGCTTGCACAGTGGGTTGGCCGGGGGCGGCGCAAGCGCTCAGAGTGGCCAGCAGCAAAGCGGTGAATAGGGGTTTTAGCTTCATGGGTGTAGCTCCTTTAAGGATTGTGGTGCAAGTTTAAGGTGTGGCTCAGCCGTGTTTCAGGCAGCCTTTGCCAATAAGTGCGTATCTCCAGTTAATCCTCTTGCTCGGCCTTATGCGCCCGCAGCCACGCCAGTGCGGCGGCTTGTTCCGCTTCGCTGCCGTAGCGCAAATCGCGCTGGGCGCGGCGGTAGGTGGCGCGGGCTTGGGCTTTGTCGATTTGCTGTTGGGCAAAGTCGGCTTGGTTGGTGGCTTCGGT
>RRZU010534300.1_pt1 | contig 13831 bp, 13 predicted proteins | sample 2165561 | NCBI WGS metagenome assembly RRZU01 (sample SAMN10456909, study PRJNA506462) | wastewater metagenome | isolation source: wastewater sludge | place: USA: Moscow, Idaho
AGGTCAGCGCGGTTACTTGGTGTTTGCCTTGGGTACCTCGGTGGCTAATGCTACTGCTGCCACCGCTTGCAGCGCGGCCAGCGCTGCTGGTATTGGTGCGGGTAGGCTTGCAGCTAACGCTTTCCAGGTTGATGCAACCAATAAAGATGTGGCCTACATTCCCGTGGTCGATGGTCCTCTGACGCTGGCGACCGGCAGCAACCTGACGACCTTGGGTCCCACCAGCCTGACGGCGGCGACTGGTGCTGCGGCCGTGGGTGACGTCATGAACATGCGCTATTTCATTGATGGCGCCCCTGGTGGTACCGACACGCTGATTGCTGTGTGGTCCACGGGTGACCAGCGCGGCACCCATACCGTGAACATGTTCGACGACAAGCAGGCTCGCAAGTCTGTCAACTTCAAGTTGGATCACCAGGAGTTGGACTGGTTCAACCCGGAAACGATTACTGGCCGTCCGGCTGGCTTTGTTGATGGGTTCATTGAGTGGAATACTGGTGTTGTGCCTGGCGATTACCCTGGCGCTGTTCCTGCCAATGCTTTGGCAACCGCCGGTGGTTCTGTGTTCACGTTCAGCGTCATCAATTCGCCTGCCTTCGGTGCGGTGCAGACCGTGCTGGGTGCTCACCACGCTCCTTAATGGAGTGATTGGCGAATGATGCCTTGGCCTTGCGTCAAGGTATCTTCTGAGATGGCAGTTGCATAAGATCGGCAGCGTTCTGATAAAGAACCTGCCGATTTCCTTTTTGCGCCATTGGGCGCATGTACTCTTGGTGCCCATGATGACGTGTTGTAGGCTCGTATGGCTTGGGGTGCTGTCGGTCGTTCTGGCGGCATGCCAAGGCTCATCGGTGACGACGCCGGCAGCTCAGGTTCAACGCCTGACTGTTCCCGCTCCCGAGGCTTGGGGTGGTGAGGCGCGTTGCGGTGTCGCAGGTTGCCGGGTGGCTTTGGTGGAGCACGAGACGGGCTTTGCAGTAGCGCATCAGTTCGAAGAGCGTTCCCTGCGTGAGGTGGGGCGCCACAAGGTGGCCTACCACCCAGATTCCGCAGCCTGGCTGGCAGACGACCTTTTCGCGGCTGCAGTAGAGGGATCGGCAGGCCTGGATATTTTTCGGCTCAGTGGTCTGGGCTTGACGCGTGTGCAGCAGATCAATGTGGGTTTCGCGCCGCGCGATTTGCTCGTATTGAGCGCCGATCAGGGCCGCTATCGAGTGCTGGTCACGCCCTATAGCGGTCATCAAGCGGCGTGGGTGGAATGGGTTGAGGGCGGCGGCCAGCCGGCTCAGGTGCAGCCTCTTGATTTGTGTAGATCGCCATGGCATCCGACCCATGTGGCGCGTGCGCCCGGAGCGCCGGTCGCTGGCGTCGCCGTGGGGTGCCTGGACGATCGGCGGGTGATCTGGGTGTCGTTGGCCGAGCAGTCGGCGCAGCCGCGGGTGCTGGCGAGCTTCAACGCCGTGCCGCGGCAGGTCAGCCCCTCTCCATCGGGGCAATGGCTGTATGTGTCGCTGGAAACCGGGGGTCGCAACGCCCGCATCCACATGGATACGGGGGAACTACAGTACGTCAAATCTCCTCTCACGGGCTCCGTGGCGGTGGCTCCGGTGTCTGACGATCTGGTGATGTGGAGCGATAGCGAGCGCATCTACCTGCAACGTCTGGATGCCCAAGCCAATGTGATTGCGACACGCTGGCTGACCACCAGTGGTTTTTCAACCAAGTTGCAGTTGATTGATTTGGATGGCGATGGCGAGCGTGACGTGATCGTACTCAATTCTGCGGGGCCGACATTTGACGTCATCTATGGTCCGCTGTGGGACCAAGCCAGTGAGCGGCAGCCCTGAATCAATCAATATATTTCAAAGAATCGAGCATGAATCAGATGAGTTTGTTTTTCGTGGTTTGGCATCGCTGCCTCGTGGCTGTGGGGGTGGCGCTTGCTGCCCTCGCGCCGGCAATCGCCGCCGCAGACGTCGCAGAACCTCTAGCCAGATTCAGCAATGGCGAAACCATTTCCAAGCAGGATCTTGATGCCTATGTTGGCAGGCGACTTGACCTGCGGGGGGTCGTGAGAAATTTTTGGGGTGCTGAGTCGGTGGTGAAAGAAATGGCGCTGACTCGTACGCTTGTGCTCGAGGGTGAGCGGCTCGGGGAGAAGCGGGTTGGCGATCGAAACGCGGATCGCTTCGATGACATATATGGCCATGCCGTGTACCAAAAGCTGGCGCGATCATGCGAGCGGCCTGCCGATGCGACCGCTGCGCGCAAGTACTTTGACGATCATCCCGATGCGTTTCGAATTCCTCCTTCGGCGCGTTTAACGCGCGTCATGCTTCCGGCTAACGAAAAGGTGGAAGGGGAAACGGCGATGGCTTGGCTCATGGAGCAAGCTCAAGCGGTCGCCTCGAACAAGGCCACGGTTCAAAGCATTGTTGACCGTGCCACCAAAGTGTACAAACTTGAGCCGCAGGGCGACATCGGATGGGCGTTGCTGGATGGTGACAATTTGGTGATTCGCGCTCTTGCGGGGGCCAAGTCGGGCGAGTTGTTGGGCCCTGTGCGCGAGGGTGATTTTGCATATCTCTACCATATCGTCTCCAAGCGCGAGGGGCGCCAAATGACCTGGGCCGAAGCCGCTACTTCTGCGCCCGCGAGAGTGTTCAGTCACTGCCGGGAGCAGGCTAACCAGAACCTGCGTGACGATATGTTTCGCAAATATGGCGTCAAGATTGACGAACAAGCCGTTCGCAGTCTGTTTTCATCAGTGGATAGCAGAAAGCGCTGAAACGACATAGTCGTCTGGTGACTGGGTGGTCGGGCGGAGTGGGGTGTGCGTGCCGGGCATTTCTGTAAAGCTGTCAGCCGTATGAGTAAGTGCTGGCACTTTGGCTCGGCGGTCACCAAGAAGTTTGCAATGAGTGGTATTTCTCCTAGTGCTTCAGCTAAAACGACGAATATCCGTGCATCTGTTCTTATTCCAGTAAAAAATGGGGGTGCCCTGTTGGGCGAAGTGCTTGATGCAATTCAAGCGCAGCAAGTGCCGTGGCCGTTCGAAATCATCGTTGTGGATTCAGGCTCCAGCGATGACTCTGTGGGACTGGCCCGTCGCAAGGGTGTCAGGGTCGAGTCGGTCGCGAGTTCTGAATTCGGCCACGGCCGCACACGCAATCTGCTGGGATCGCTATCAAAAGGTGAGTTTTTGGTGTTCTTGACTCAGGACGCCAAGCCAGCCACTGAGCATTGGCTGGCCAATATGGTCGCGGGCTGCGATGCCGCACCAGATATAGCCGGCGCTTTCGGGCCTCATTTGGCCTACACTGAAGCTAGGCATGTGACGCATCGCGAGTTGTCTCAGCACTTTGCGGGTTTTGGCAAGAACTTGTCCGTGGTTCGATTGGAAGATCCGGTACGTTTCATGAACGACCCGGGTTATAGGCAATGGCTGCATTTTTTCTCTAATAACAATTCTTGTATTCGTCGCGCCGCATGGGAGAAAGTGCCGCTACCCGATGTGATGTTCGCTGAAGATCAGACGTGGGCACTTCGTGCGATAGAGGCGGGCTATGCCAAGGCATTCGTGCCTAATGCGGTGGTTTACCATTCGCATGACTTCGGTATTTGGGAGACGCTGCAGCGCAATTTTGATGAAGCCCGTTCGTTCGATCTGTATTTTGGGTATCGGTTGCAAAGCAGCTTGTCAGGGGCATTGGTTTCCGGCGCTCAACTGGCCAAGCGTGATCTTGCTTGGTTGCGCGAGGCCGGCTTGCGTGGCTGGCGTCTGACCAAGAATGCGGGTTACATGGCCGGAATCGAAGGTGCACGCGTATTGGGCCAGTTTCTGGGTACTCGCCATGCTCGTCTGCCAGGGTGGTTGTTGCGCATAGCGTCGCGCGATCAACAGCTACAACGGCAGGGAGCGGACTAAGAGATGGCTTTGTTGTTGGGGCATCGCGTACGCCAGGTGCGTGATCTTGTGCGCCGGGACGGTGTGTGGCGTACGCTGGGCATGATCTGGCAACGCATGCGTCATGGGCCAGGGCAATGGCGACGCGTGGATGTGTTGGCGCACTACGGTTTTGTTTATCCTCATGTATTGATGCCGCAGTCAGGTCGCATCGAGCCGAATAGCCTGCTTTGGTTTGTGCCGGATTTCAATATCGGATCTGGCGGGCATTTGAATATTTTTCGTACCATCTGGCATCTCGAGCAGATGGGCTATACGTCCAATATCGTCATTGTTCGCCCGGCCATGCACCAAGATGCGGAAACGGCTCGCGCTGACATCGTTGAGCATTTTTTTCCGCTTCGTGCATCCGTGTACATGGGGTTGGCCCATTTGCCTCCGTCAGAATTCGCCATAGCGACCAGTTGGGAGACGGCTTACCCCGTGCGGGCGCTTACAGGATGCGCACGGAAACTGTACTTCGTGCAAGACTACGAGCCGTATTTCTATCCTGTGGGTACAGAATCGATACTGGCAGAAAATACCTATCGCTTCGGATTTTTTGGCATCACTGCGGGAGGCTGGTTGGCAGAAAAGCTTGCGCGCGAATACGGCATGCACACTCATGCAGTCGGGTTTGGTGTGGAGTTCGATCGCTATCGGCGGTTGCCTCGGCGTGAGCCGGAAATTCGACGGGTGTTCTTTTACGCTCGCCCTCCAACGCCGCGGCGCGCGTTTGAGCTCGGCCTGTTGGTGTTGAATGAAGTATCGCGGCGACGGCCGGATACCCAATTCGTGTTGGCGGGCTGGGACACTGCGGACTATCAGATTCCTTTCCCTCATCTGGCATGTGGCACGGTGGTGTTGGATGACTTGCCTGATCTGTACAGCCAGTGCGATGTGGCATTGGTGCTGTCGTTGACCAACTTGTCGCTGTTGCCGCTGGAGTTGATGGCTTGCGGCTGCGCCGTGGTATCCAACCGAGGCGACTGCGTCCAGTGGCTGCTGACGGACGAGGTAGCAGTGTTGACCATGGCCTCGCCTGAGGCGCTGGCCGACGCCGTATGCGATTTGCTTGAAGACGACGACCGGCGTCATGCGCTGACTGAGCGCGCGGAGGCGTTTGCGCGGTCCCAGGCATGGGATGTCGTTGCCAGAGCTTTTGAGAGCGGGTTGCATGCCGCTCGAAGGGACGGCTGATGCGTTGTGTGATTCTGGGTGGTGCCGGTTTTTTGGGGCGCCATATCGGCCAGGCATTGGCGCACGCTAAACATGAAGTACGGTCTGTCGACTGTTCGCCGGCGTTGCCCGAAGGAATCGCCCCCTGGCTAGCGGAACAGGTGAATGCGGAATATGCGGATGTGTCGAGCTGGTGGCGTCGTTGCGGTGGAGCAGACGTTTTGATTCATCTGGCGTCGTCCACTGTGCCAGCGACAGCCAACGCTGCACCGCTTGAAGACGTGCAGCACAATTTGCTGGGCACATTGCGGCTTCTGCAAGGTCTGAGGGATATGGATGCTCGACCCCGGTTGCTGTTTGCTTCGTCGGGCGGCGCTGTATACGGTCGACCCCAAACCGTGCCGATAGGCGAAGATCATCCGACGCTGCCCATGGGCGCTTATGGTGTCACCAAGCTGGCCATCGAGCACCACTTGCGCATTGAAGAGGCGCAGCATGCACTGCCATACAGAATTCTTCGTCTCAGCAACCCCTATGGTGAATGGCAGCGCCCACAGGGCGTTCAGGGCGTGATCGCTGTGTTCGCGCATCGTGCCTTGCATCGAGAGGCACTTAATGTATGGGGAGATGGATCCGTAGTGCGCGATTTTGTGCATGCCGCTGATGTGGGTCGCGCGTTTTGCGCTGCCGCCACGCATCAAGGCGACGATCGAGTTTTTAACGTGGGTGCAGGCAAAGGTCTTAGCGTGAACGAGATCATTGTGACGCTAGAGCGCTTGTTGGAGCGCCGGATAGAGCGTCGAGTGCTGCCAGGGCGCCCATTTGACCCGCCTGTCAACGTGTTGGACATATCGCGCGCGCTCCAAGAACTGAACTGGCAGCCGGCACTGCCGTTTGAGGCCGGCCTCGCGCGCGCGCTGCAATGGTTGCGGACACTGTCATGACCGCCCAGGACGTCGCTCAGATTCAAACCCGATTGAACGCCATGACGAACACTCGACGGTTGTGGGTGTTATGGCGCTATTGGCTGGTGCGCGAATTCAAGACACGCTATGCCGGGTCTGTACTGGGTCTTGCATGGGCAGTGATCCAGCCCTTGGCGACACTTGCGATTTTTTATGTGCTTTTTGGCTTGGTGCTGGCGGTAAGAGTGCCGGGGCTAGAGGCCAGCAACGGATATTTGTTGCACTTGTTGGCAGGGTTGGCCGTTTGGTTGCCCTTTACCGATGCCATCGGACGCGGCGTCGGATGTTTGGTGGCCTACGAGGATTTTTTACGCAAGCAACCCATGCCGGCGGAAATCCTTCCAGCGGTTGCTGTGGGCGGCAGTCTCTTGACGCTGTTCATTGGATACGCGCTTTTGCTGATGCTGTGCGCGACGCAGGGCTTGGGACCCAGAGTGACGTGGGCGTGGTTGCCTTTGCTGATATTGGCGCAGATTGCGCTTACGCTGGGGCTGACCATGCTGTTGTCCATGGCTCATTTTCTCTGGCGAGACGTCGGCTCGATGGTGGCGTTTGCATTGCAACTTTGGTTTTACTTGACGCCTATCGTTTATCCGCTTTCGCAAGTACCGGACAGGTTTCATGGGTGGTTTTTATTCAATCCGATCGCTTGTTTAGCGCTTGCAGTCCAGACAGCGATACTCGGAACGGCCATGCCTGCCGGAGCTGTTTTGGCGTTGATTTTTTGGGTTTTGACACTCGGCGGTGGTGGTTGGTGGTTTTTCCGTTCAATGAAATCGGCGCTCGGCGAAGCGTTGTAAATGAGCATCCGATTTAGCCGTGTCGAAAAAGCCTATGCGGTCTATGCACGCCCTCAGGATCGGTTGCTGGAATGGTTGACCAGGCGTCAGCGACATCGTGTGCATTTGGCGCTTGCGGGTATTGATTTCGAGGTGCGCCGTGGTGAAACCTTTGGCTTGGTGGGTGAGAACGGGGCAGGAAAAAGCACTTTGTTGAAGATTGCCGCAGGCACGATTAGGCCAACGTCTGGGGCCATAGAGCGTGATGGGCGAATTGCCGCGTTGCTGGAATTGGGCGCTGGATTTCACCCGGAGGAGTCAGGCTACGACAACATGCGTTTCATGGCAGCTCTGCATGGATTGGAAGGCGCGGAAATGGATGCTTTCGTGGCTCGAGCCGTGGCATTTTCAGAGCTTGCAGACGAGTCGTTGCGGCGCCCGGTTAAAACTTATTCGTCGGGGATGTTCATGCGCTTGGCGTTTGCCGGGGCAACTGCAGTTGAGCCAGAGATCTTGATCGTGGATGAGGCGTTGTCTGTAGGCGACATGCATTTTCAGAAGAAAAGTCTGAACCGAATTTTGGCGCTTCGGGGGCAAGGGGCAACGGTATTGTTCTGCTCACATAATCTTTATCAGGTGCGCAGCCTCTGTCAGCGCGCTGCGTGGATTCATGGCGGACGAATCGAGGCGCTGGGAGCTACGGAAGACGTTGTGACGGCATATGAAGCGCATGAGCGTCGACGTTATGTGCACTTGAGAGAAAATACGCCGACTTCCAGCGAAGCTGTGACGGCTGCGGCGTCGGTATCCAAGGCAGAGGAAGAGTCCGGAACTTCGTTGGTCAAATTCATGCGGCTCGTGGTTGAAACAGCTGAAGGATTAAATCCTGCGCATATTGGCTCATTCGAGGACATAGCAGTCGAAATCGAGTTGGAGTCGTTCACGAATGCACCGTTTCACGTGGGGCTGGCGATTGTGCGACCCGATAAAGACAATGTGTTCGGTACCAGCACGCAATTTCGATCCCATGGACAGCCATTGCATGGTGTGGGCGAACACCGCGTTCGAATACGATTTCCCCGATTCATCCTATTGTCAGGGGAATATCTGTGGAATGTCTACGTCTTGGATGATTCAGGCCTTCAGGTTATAGATATGGCTGAACTCATTCAGCCATTTACTGTGCTCAATCAAAAAAATAGAGAATTTGGGTTGGTGTATCTTGAGCATGAATGGTCGCTGGTTCAATGACTAAAGATAGGTATCTAGACCATATATATCCGAGTGTAGCGCATCTGCCGACGACGTTGCCTTGGCGGTTGGCGGGCTGGTTGGGTGACAAACTTCCGCGACAGCAGGCGACGCTGAAATTTTGGTTGGCAAGCCATTTTTCCCGAGTATTTCCGTTGGCCACATTTGCACAGTGTCATGAATGGGCGGGAGCGCATTTGCGCATGCTGGCGGAGGAAAAGGTAGATGCCATGGCGTTCCATCGGTTGGGACACAACGGTGGCCCGACAGTTGACCTTCAAGGGGCCGGGCTTGCGCAAGCGCTGGCGCAGCGTAAGCAAGGTTTTATTCTTGTGCTCAATCACTTTGACCGCCTTTTAACCGCTCCTGTGGCGCTGAGCCGATTGGGTATCGTCACGCATGCGCTGACTATGCCCGTGATGAACAACCCAGAGTTAGACGGCTCTCAACGACGATTCATCTTGCAAAAAATACGACGCTATACCGAGGCAACCGGGGGGATTTGGCACACCACCGACGATGGAATGCGTCCCGTTCATGATAGTTTGAGATCGGGGCAGGCTTGGGTCATTCTCGCGGATGCGTGGGGCTCCCACTTTGGCAGAATGCGCGATCACGCGTTTCTTGATGGGTGGCTCAATCTTCCAACCGGGATTGAGCGTCTGGCGAAGTCTACCAACGTGCCGTTGCTCCAAGCGACTACTTATACAGACCAACCGCACCGGTTACGTGTGATTCTGGAAGCCCTGCCGCAAAATCCTCGTGAAGCCATCAACACGGTGATCAAGCGTTTGGATCATGATGTTCGTGAGCGACCCTGGGCCTGGTGGCACTGGGGGCTGTGGGATCGTATGTGGCGGCCTGACAGCAAGGCCTACAGTTCGCCAGGAGACGGTCAATGAGCAGCGTAAACCGGTACGACTACGGGTATGATCCGCGGGGACAGGCTTGGGCCGCTCGTTTGCTGAGGCAAGTGCGACCGGGTGATGCCGTACTCGAATTGGGCCCAGGTCCTGGCGCGATGACCAAAGTGCTGGTGGAGCGCGGACACACCGTCACCGTGATCGAAAACGATCCGCAAGCATTGGCGATGCTTCAGGAGCTTGATGTCGAAATAGTTGTGGCGGATCTGGAGAGTGAGGATTGGATCAAAAAATTACAAGGCCGACGCTTTGACGCCATACTGACCTGCGATGTGCTTGAGCATCTGAGGGCGCCGGAACGTGTTCTGCATTCGCTTCACAGTTTGATGGCGCCTGGAGGGCGTTTGGTTTTATCGATACCCAATATGGCCTACGCAGGCGTAGTGGGGGCTCTGCGGTTGGGAATTTTTGACTACGCAGACAAAGGCCTGCTCGACCGCACGCACATGCGATTTTTTACTCGACGAAGCATGGAGAAAATGCTACTTGGGTATGGGTGGGCGCCGCGCCACTGGGATGCCAATCGGGTTCCGATAGATCAAAGCGAATTTGTTTGGTGTTGGCGAACGCTGGCAGAAGATCAGAGGCGCAATCTTCTGGAGGGGTGGCTTGATTTCGATGTGTATCAGTGGATGACAGTCGCCACGTCCATGCCCGATGCAGCGGTTTCCGAAATAAATGAAGCTCGCGATGAGGCTGCACTTGTTCGTCAGGAACTGCACGAACTTCTGGTGCGTTATCAAGGTGAACATGAATCGCTGCTGGATCATCAAAAGGCATTCGCGGAGGCGAAGGAAGTCATTGCACGCATGCAGACAGAGATCGCAGGCCTAAAGACGGAGCGCGAAGGCGGCGTCTTGAAGTTTGAGGAGCAACAGCAGGTTTTGGCACAGCTTGTTGCCGAGAAAGCCAGTTTGATTGACCAATTGTCGCAGTCGCATGGACGCTATTGGCTGACGCGTATTTGGCAGCGGTTGACTCGCGGCTAAGGATTTGAAAAGCGTGGCGCGGTTGCTTGGCGTACCTGAGGTGTGCGCTTTTCATGAGGGTATCGACGTCTTAGGCGATGGGTGCAGGATTGATCCGTCCGTGTCTGTGATGCGCTGGGGTCAGCGCGCTGAGGTACTGTGTCTCGCCGAGCAAGTCAGCCTTTATGCGCATACGCGCCTGGTTCTGGGAGATGTGGACGCCGCGCCTGAGGTGCGTATACGCATCGGCACACGAACCATTGTGAATGTGGGGTCATACCTGTCTGGAGAAGGTGGCTTAGAAATCGGCGCCGACGTGTTAATCGGCGCGCACGCCAAGTTGCTTTCAGCGGGTCATGCCATCGATGAGGGCGACGAGATCATCGCTCGCAACCGGATCACACGTGCATCCATCGTGATTGACGATGGGGCATGGGTTGGCGCTGGCGCAATCGTGTTGGAAGGCGTGAAGATCGGTCGCGGCGCGGTGGTCGCCGCCGGTGCATTGGTGCGCACGGATGTTCCGTCCGGCATGGTGGCTGCGGGCATACCGGCGCGCATTGTCCGTGCCAGGCGATTGGCTGGTTCATCGACAATGTCGACATCGATGGCGGCAGAGCCGACGACATGGCTACAGAAAGTCAAAAGTCGCTTCAGAATTGGACGGTGACATGATTGAGAGCAATAAGTCGATGGTCGACTGGCGATTGATGTGCGCGGACGAAGCGCGGACCATTGGCCAGCTAGCAGCACGCCTGGTTGGGATTGGCATATTTTTGGTTCATGCGTTTCCTGTCGCCGCTGGCGAGGTCTGGCAAATTGTGGATGGAGACGGGGTGGTCCACATGGGTAACGCCGCGCTCGCGCGAGCCGACGACAGGCCGCAAAGCGCCTTGCCGGAGTCGGAGAACGCACCGGAATTTGCGGCGGAGCGAGGCCTCACGTGGATCAACCACACATGGCGGCTGCGCTATCCAGCTTATGACCCGGTACAGAATTTGGTGCCCCCTGCCTCAGTTGCCGTGGGTGCTGGTTCGGGGTTCCGCTGGTCACGCGGCTATGAGGCGGTAAAGCCCTATCTTGAGGCTGCGGCCCGCAATCATTCGGTCGAGCCCGCGTTGGTGATTGCCGTGGCGGCGGCCGAATCGGCATTTAACGTCGACGCGGTATCGCACAAGGGTGCGCTGGGTTTGATGCAAATCATGCCCGGCACCGCCGAGCGCTATGGGGTGTCATCGCCAGCGTCGCCGGGCGTGCGCCACGCAGTGCTGGAGCCACAGATCAATGCGCAAGTGGGTAGTCGATATTTGTCAGACCTGCTTCGCATGTTCGGCGGTGACAAATCGCTGGCGCTGGCCGCCTATAACGCGGGCGAGGGCGCGGTCGCCAAATACGGTAACCGCATCCCTCCTTACCCCGAAACGCAGCAATACGTGGAGAAGGTGATGCGGTTTTATCGGACCTTGTCCCAGTGAATGCCACTCATTGCTGCGGGCGAGTGTTTCCTCCGCTAACATCAAGCTTGACTTCCGCCGATCAGACAACGGGACTGGTCGTCGTGAATGTGATGCATGGCCAAGGCAGCCTGCGGGGCTTTTCATGCTTTGGCTAAGTGTCGTTGCATTTTTGATGGCTGTGTTGGCCGCAGGCGCCATCGTGCGCTGGGCACGAAGTCATGCAACCGCCTATGAGAATGGGCTACCGCAAAGGTTTCATCGCGGAGATGTGCCTCGGCTCGGGGGCTTGGCCATTTTTGCGGGTATCGCAACGTCCTGGACGCTGGGGTTCGTGCAGACGCAGTACTGGGGAGATCCTGGTTCGCTTGGCTTGAACGGCTGGATCTGGCAATGGCTGCTTGTCATGCTGCCGGTGGTGGTTGGCGGCGTTGCGGAGGACATGACGCAGCGCTTGTCCGTGCGCTATCGGTTGGCCTTGACGGTCGTGGCTGGAGTGCTGGCTGTCGTTTGGCTCGGGCTCACGGTTCGCCATACCGCCATTCCCAGCATCGACGCGTTGCTGGCTGTCGCGCCATGGCTTGGCGCGGCCATTGCCTTGTTGGCCATTGCTGGATTGCCCCACGCATTCAACATCATTGATGGCTACAACGGCCTGGCAGGCATGGTGGCTTTGATCGTCTGCATGGCCCTACTGCATGTGGCAATGCAGGTCGGTGATCGATCGCTGGCGGTCTTGCTCATTTCCACTGCGGCGGCAACAGCGGGCTTTCTGATGTGGAACTACCCACGTGGAATGATTTTTTCCGGCGACGGGGGGGCCTACCTGTGGGGGCTGGTGATCGCTTTTGTGAGCTTGACTCTGGTGCAACGTCATCCGGTGGTCTCGCCATGGTTTCCCGTGCTATTGCTCATCTATCCGGTGTGGGAAACCTTGTTTTCCATCTACCGCAAGCTGGCACGGGGCGTGTCCCCAGGGGTGGCGGATGCGCTCCATTTCCACCAACTGATTTATCGCCGGATCGTGCGGGAAGTGTTTCATGACGATGAGGCACGCCGCATGCTCATGCGAAACAACCGTACATCACCTTATCTGTGGGCCTTTACCCTGTTCACGGTGGTACCTGCCTTACTGTTCTGGAACAACACGCCGGTGCTCATTGCGTTTTGCCTGCTTTTTGTCATCTCCTATGTGACTGCGTATCTGGCGATCGTGCGCTTCAAAGTGCCCAAGATCTTCCGCAGTCGGCGTCGATGAATCTCTATCATGTCGCTGCGCATCGCAACCCTCCTTTTCTCCGATTGAGCCATCATGACGATAGAAAACCATTCCATTTCGCCGCGCGACAAGGCGCAGATTTTGGCGCAGGCACTGCCCTACATCCGCCAGTTCCACGGCAAGACCATGGTCATCAAGTACGGCGGTAACGCCATGACCGACCCGGCGCTGCAGGCCGCTTTTGCCGACGATGTGGTGCTGCTCAAGCTGGTGGGCATCAACCCGGTGGTGGTGCACGGCGGCGGCCCGCAGATCGAGACGGCCTTGAAGCGCCTGGGCAAGGAGGGCAAGTTCATCCAGGGCATGCGCGTGACCGATGCCGAGACCATGGAAGTGGTCGAATGGGTGCTGGGCGGCGAGGTGCAGCAGGACATCGTCGGCCTGATCAACCAGGCGGGTGGCAAGGCGGTGGGTCTGACCGGGCGCGATGGCGGCCTGATCCGCGCGCGCAAGCTGAAGATGGTGGACAACAAGGATCCGAGCGTTGAGCACGACGTCGGTCAGGTGGGTGACATCGACCAGATCGACCCGAGCGTGGTCAAGGCACTGCAGGACGACCAGTTCATCCCCGTGGTCAGCCCCATCGGCTTTGGCGAACATAACGAGAGCTACAACATCAACGCCGACGTGGTGGCGGCCAAGCTGGCGACGGTTTTGCAGGCCGAGAAGCTGCTGATGTTGACAAACATTCCCGGCGTGCTGGACAAGGCCGGTGCGCTGCTGCCGGAACTCACGCCGCGGCGCATCGACGAACTGGTGCAGGACGGCACCATTTCAGGCGGCATGCTGCCCAAGATCGCGGGCGCGCTCGACGCCGCCAAGAGTGGCGTCAACGCGGTGCACATCATCGATGGCCGCGTGCCGCACGCGCTGCTGCTGGAGGTGCTGGGCGATGTGCCGTTCGGCACCATGATTCGCTCGCATTGAGAAGGGGCATCCCCCTGAGCGGCTGACGCCGCTTCCCCCTTCTCTCGCTACGCTGCGCTTCGCAGGAAGGGGTACGCACCCAGCGGGGGCGCGCCAAGCCCTTGCAGCGGGCGCCCGCGCATGGCCTGCTCCGCGGCCACTCGACGACGACTCAAATGGA
>RRZU012120398.1_pt1 | contig 13827 bp, 32 predicted proteins | sample 2165561 | NCBI WGS metagenome assembly RRZU01 (sample SAMN10456909, study PRJNA506462) | wastewater metagenome | isolation source: wastewater sludge | place: USA: Moscow, Idaho
CGCTGTGCGGAACACCACCTATACCACACGAGTTAAGCGCTACGATGCCGGCGTCTCGACTACGCTTGACGATGAGAACGCGACGACCTGGGCGGCTGGCGATGAACTCTGCGCCGAAAAGACTGGGCCGGTGATTACAGTGAAGCGGAACGGGACCGCCGTCGCGGGGATCTCGGTGAGCGATGCGACCTACCAAACCGGCTATGCAGGTGTGATGCTGGGCGGGACGAATAGCGCAGCGAGTACGGAAGTCACAAGTTTCACGGCGGGGAACATCGTGGCTGACTATGTGACGAACCTGGATGCGCTGGTAACATCGGGGGGCAACTGGGTCCGATACTGGACGCTAGAACAGTCGGCGTGGTGCTCTGACGCGAATTGCGCGGCCAATACATATATCCGCATCCCCTTTACCCAATTCCCCTGGCAATGGACCGGGACGACCCGCACGGATACCTCGACAGGGACCAGCATTGACGTTGGTGTGTACGATCTGACGCAGCTCAATCAGACATTCTTTGATCGGGTATCTGCCCGTGTGGATGCGGCCCTCTCACGAGGGATCACGCCCATTATCACCATGTTCTCAGGCGGGCATTTGTACTACGGCACGCCCCCTACGTGGAATGCAGGGTTCTCAAACCCGTTCTACTCGGGGAACAACGTCAACGGGATTTCCTGCGATACGAACGCGAACGAGGCCTGTGAGGAGAACCATAGTCTCGCCAATACCAACGTCACCAATGCACAGCGCCAATATGTGAACCGCCTTGTGCAGACCATTGGGAATCGTCCCGTGATCTTAGAGGTCAGCAACGAGGATCAGACCGATTCGACCGACTGGCAAAACATGATTATGGAGCAGGTACGGACGGCGGAAGCCACGTACAGCACCAACGCCCATGTGATCTTTCAGAGCGGATTCGCGTATGGCGGACTCGCTAATAGCAACCATCTCTTTTCTAATAGTCGCAACGATGCCGTGTCACCCTTGTGTACGTCAGACGGCACGGACTGGGATCTCAACCCGCCAGCTAGCGACGGCACAAAGCTGATTTTCTACGACAGCGACCACACTGGGTATGCGGATACGTGCGGCACCTGGACGGCCATTGTCCCGTGGCGCTTGTTCACGCGGGCGATCTATCCGATCTACCTGAGTGAGCGTGAGTCAGGAGCCGTGCAGACCGCCATTAAAGCGGCCATGGCGCAGACCAAGCTCTACAGCACCAAGATCAACCTGGCGACGGCCTACCCGGAGACGGGCACCTCGACGTTCTCAACGGGGTTTGGCCTCTTCACCGGCAGCAACAGCACGACGCCGAATTGCTCAGAATACCTCATGCTCATGCCCTCAGACGGCAGCAGCACGATCAATCTGACCGCCTGTTCAGCTGGGGCCACGTACAACGTGGAGACCCTGAACCTCACCAGTGGGGCCATTGCCTCAGCAGGCACGACCACGGGAGGGGCGGTCCGGTCCTTCAATCCGGCGGGCAGCGACCCTATGGTGATCTACCTGAAGCTCGATAGCGTGGCAGATGTGACGGCCCCGGCCATCATCTCTTGCACGACCTCACCGGCGGGCGTGCTCCCGGCAGGGACGACAGCCGTAGACATCACCTGCACGACCGATGGGAACGCGACGGCGAAGCTCGATACCTCACCAGGAGTGGCCTACGCCTTAATGGCGACCACGTTCGGCACGACCGGCACCACGACCCATACGCAGTCGGTCGGCTCACTTTCTGACGGCACCAGCTATACGCGCTATGTGCGGGTGTCAGACGGCACCAACCCGACGACGACGGATTACCCGGTGGCCTGGAGTGTCGCTGCCGCCGCCGTCTCCACCCCTCCCGCCGATGTGACGGGCCTCCGTGGCACGCTCAACGAATCGACCGGCACGATCTTCTGGCAATGGGATGCCGTGGTAGATGCCGATCGTTACGTGCTGGAAATCAGTGTCGGCGAGACGTTCTTGGCTGCTGTCTACAGCAGCGCGAACAGCGGCACGACCCATCAGCAGGGCAGTCTGACCGCAGACAGCAGCTACAACGCTCGCGTGAAGGCAATCAATACCGCCAATCAAGAGAGCGTGAACTGGAATCAAAGCGTGGCGGTCAATACCACGCTCCCGCCACAACTGACAGGGCTGACGGAAGCCACGCCAGGAGCCTACAGCAATACCGTGATTCTGTCCTGGGCCGCTCCCACGAACAGCAGCCTCGTGAGCGCCATTGAACGATGTACCGGCGCGGCCTGTACGACCTTTGCTTATCACGGCGGGGGCAACACCACCGGCTACACCGATACCAGCGTGTCACCGGGGACCACCTATTGCTACCGTGGAAAGTTCAGCAACCCGGTCTTCGGGGGCACGAGTGCGAGCTGGTCAAGCACCTATTGCGCGACAACGAAAACCATTGTGGCGACGACGGACGGCTTGATCCGCCCCCGCACGCCGCTGCCGTTTGGCGTCTCACGATTACCAAGGAACTAACCATGATTAAACCTGGCGTCGATCTTCGAGGACTCAAGCCGCAGATGGCGATTGCGTATACGATTGCCTGTCTCGTGTACAGCAAGTACAAGGCGCAATGCGTGATTACCAGCGGGAGCGACGGCAAGCATGGCCCGAACTCCCTGCACTACTCAGGGAACGCGCTGGATCTCCGCACCAATATGCTGAACCCCCAAGAGAAAGATCTGGTGCATCGGGACCTGGTGGTGTGGCTCGGGGGGCAGTTCGATGTGGTGCTGGAATCGGACCATATCCATGTCGAGTTCGACCCGAAAGAGGCCGAAAAGTCGGCAGACTTGTAATGCCGTCCAAAAAAGGACAATGCCCCTACTGCGGCAAGATGGTCGATCAAAAAACGGCGCATACGCATTGGTTGCGCTGCGACAAGAAGCCTAAACGGTAAAGGAGAGTCGATGTGGCCGAGCCTCAATCGAGTTTGGAATGGGTGGAGTGGGCAAAGCTCCTGGCGGGGTCTGCGACAACCGCTGTCGGAGCGGCCTGGTCCTTCATGCGTTCCGCTCGGCAAGAACTCGTCGAATCCATTAAAGACTCGCAAGCTCGCATGACGCACATGGAGAAAACGATGGCGACGCAAGCAACAGACGTAGCCGTGCTGAAAGCAAATGCAGAAAACCATGTCGAGCGGCTCGATGAGATCCGGCAGTTTGCAAAAGACATCAATGGCACCGTCAAGGAACTCTCAGGGCAACTGACGGACTTGCTCATTGCCCTGAAGAAACCACAATAACCGACAGAAGGAGGGCCGCATGGATGCAATCGTAACGTGGGTGCAAGAGAATTGGGCGATGCTGGCGACGGTACTCTTAGGAATCAGCGAGGCGCTCGCCAATGTCCCCGTCATCAAGCAGAATAGCATCTTTGAAATCGTGGTGGCGCTGCTTAAAAAAGTTAGCCCTGTGAAAGCCTAGCATGGGCTGGGGTGATGCCATCGCCCACACCATGCGGGCGTTCGTAGAGGTGTTCGGCTGGAAAACAGGAGGGCGCACACAGGACGAAAACAGTCTACGTGCTCGCATGGATGCGGCGCAGAAGGAGCATGATGCGGCGATTGATTCAGGCGATGCGATGCGGATTAGCCGTGCTCGCCATCGTCAACTTGACCTCGTGCGTGAAGCCCAAGCCAAGCGACCCTGACGGGCGCCCCTGCTTCGTGGCCGTGCTGGATTCAGAAACCGCCATGCTGTTGCGGGCGTCCCGCTCCTGGCCGGTCCTGGCCGGGGACCTTATTCAGACGCCGGAATGCGCGATGGAGGATAGCCAGCAGCGGGTGCATCACCTGTATGAGTTGACGCGCTAGCCTCCAGCCTCGCCGCTTCCGCCTCGCACCAGTCGGCAATAGACTTGCCGCACCCATATTCACAGGACGCCGGGCCTCCAAAGTCTCCTGGTAAGTCAGCTTCCTTGCTCATATAGACATTCTTTGCTGCCTTCTCTTTTACCCTCCGCACCCCCACCGCCTGCATCCGCCTGGCCTCGGCTTTGTGATTGGCTAGCGTCCGCTCCAGGACGGCGATGTGCTTGTTTTTCTCTGCCATTTTATCCCAGGCATCGGCTTTAATCGCCTCAACTTCTCCATCCCGCTCCTCCACCACCGCCCGATGCGAGGCGATGAGGCGGGCCAGCGCACACCGTAGATGCTCCTCCCAGCAGTCCGTGTAATGCGTAGCTCCTTCCAGGAGAGGCCAGCAATCAGCCATCTCCTGCACCTGGGCGGGGGTGAGGATGGTCATGATTGGGCCTCCAATTCAACAAATTGAAATTCTGAATACTTTCTTACCCCGCACCCTGGGCAATCAGGGTCTATCACTATTGCTAGATAGAGCACGTCAGAGACTCTCCACCCGCATACAGGGCAGGCCCAATATCTCCCCATCACGCCCCCTCCCGTTGCCTGCGCGTCGGTATCGTTCATAGCGTCACCCCTGGCTTCAGCCGAAGGCAGACCTGCGGGAAGTCACCGTACTCCGCGCACCAGCACGTATCGCCGCATGATTCATTTACTGGCACACGCACGAGCAACCCTAACGCTTCCGCTTTTTCCTGAATACTGCCACCATCCACATCGGCGCACTCGTCACGGTGTTCCTTCAGCACCCATCGACCAAGCTGTTCAAACGCCTGCGCGTCGGGGGTCATGGTTTCCTCCCTTTCTTGTTGTTCCATTCCCGTATCATGCGAGCACAACAACGGAAGAAATACATCCTTCCCTCTCCCAGCCCCCACCGATACACGCCACGGTTACGCTTCACAATTCCGCTCCTTTCTTCGCCAACGCCACCAGGCGGGCGAGGGCGTCGATGTCTACATCTCGATCAAACTGTATCGCCCACGCCTTGTTGATAGCTCGGCGCATAGCGGACGCATCTCGTTTAATCTGCCTCAGCCGCACGGCAGGAGTTACAGGTGTTAACTCATCTGGTGGGTTACACCGTTGGCAGTCACAGCCTCCGTAGCACATTAGGTCTTCCTCCTCTCCAACCGGCACCCGTCCACCAGGCGTACGTCGGGATGATCCATTCTCACCCATTCACCGCTACACAGCCGAAACTGCAAAATGCCGCTATCCAGCACCCACGTATTTTCTACCGGCTCCCACTCCTCGAACGGCTGGATGGGGGTCAGCATGTCAGGAAGAAATGCCCTGCATTCCCCATTTTTGTCGTACATCGTCAGATCTCCGTCAGCACAGACATATACAAACTGAAACTGCTCCCCCGTCACCTTGTGTACATGCGTGGGCTGAAAGTTAGTCATGGCTTCCTCCCGTAGGCAATCCAAATCACAAATGCATTGAAAACGAGTATTCCAAGTCCTATGATTGTTTCGTCACTCATACCCCCTCCTTCCACGTCTCCAGCACACGCTGGGCTTGGTCTTGATAATGCTGATCCTGCACGAACTCCTTAACAATAATCGCCATCCTCCGCGCATCCCGCACACAGCGGGCGTGGTCGGCGTACAGCACGTACCGGCCTTCAGCATTCCCATTTAATGCGCGATTGGGCTATGGGCTCAGAACGAAGTAATCAATAAAATCCCATCGCTTCACCGGTTCCATTAAGCCTCCTTCAGCTTGGCGAGAATGTCGTCGCAGGCTTGGCGATAAGCCTCGCATGTAGGGCGATTAATAAATTGGCTTACCGTTGCCTCTCGCTGTACCTTCTCCACTACCCGCACCGCCCGCGCTCGTTCGGCACGGAGAAGTCGAGCAATGTTCTCGGCATCCCATGAATGTTCAAACCCATTTTCTTCTACTCTTTTCCTCTCCCAATCCGGCTGCTTCGCCATCAGCGCCCCTCCTACCGAGCTAAATCAACAAGTTCTTCATAGTAAGACACGACCTCGCTGAGCCCACTTGAATGACCGAGCGACCATGCCTTTTCAAACAACATCGGCGCTTTTTGGTGCGTATCCATGCCATACTCCCGGTGGAGATCCTCTTTGAATCGAGCCATCAATACGAAATGTTCTTTTTGGTAGGCTTGCTTCGTGTCTTTCGAGTATGGCGTTAGGCACTCGTACTCACCGGCTGCAATCTTTTCACGAATAGTCATCAGCGCACCTCCTTATGTGATGGGACGCAGACCAATTCACGCACATACACATATGCCTCTGTCCCACCTGAAACGTAGAGCATCACCAGAATCCATGTAATCATCGCGTCACCCTCCTCCATGCCAGCTCTCCCAGCCATATGAGCAGCCCCAGCGTGCCTGACACAATCCCCACTATCCACCAAACCACCAAGCCCAACCAATCAACCGTGATGCGTTTCATAATGACTCCCGTTAAGTGGCGCAGGGCCGGACTTGAACCGGCTTACGTGTTTCGGCTTCTTTCGGCTCCTTAGAGCTAGAGGCAGTCGCCGTCCAACGTCCTGTTCTGCCCAGGGAATGTGTTCCCGCCACACCGCCTGCGCCATATGCCAACTACTAAAACCTAGTTACTTTCTGAAAATTAGTACCAGGCCCCACCCAGCCCCCTCGTGAAGCTGGATGGGCTCCCCCTGGTGTCGGCGCTCGTACACACCGCCTGCTTGATTGCAGGGACCAGAAATTATTTCTTTCCTACCGGGATGCAAATGAACACATCGTGGTACGTACTTTTATTCTGCCAAGGATCTTTGCTCGCATTCACAAGCGCAGTTCTCGCCTTCACACAATCAGCAAACGGGTCTTTACCCCTAAAGACCCAATGTGCATATTCATGCCCCGGTACGGACCCTGTCTCAGGGTTAATGTTTGCATTGTCTATCAGTAGCCAAATCAACATCCATTCCATCTCAGCACCCCCTCTGCGGCCCTTGCCGCCCTTCTGCATTACAGTGTGCGGACGATAGGGAACCGTTCATGGATCTCTGCCATTTCTGCCGCCGTCACCTTGCCGAGCGCCAGCGCCAACTCCTTCTTTAACGTCTCCCTCTTGGTCTTTAGATCCTTCATGAGATACCCTAGCCCCTTATGCACCACCGCATTCATATGGTCCTGCACCCCCTTAATGCAGCCGATCAGCCGCACCGCCTCGTACAAGGCTTCCCCGAACTGCGCCCGATCCATCCCGTTCTGCATCTTGTGTGATGTGTCACGGATCAGCGGGTTCGTGCTGGTCTTGACGCAGGTACAGGGGTCCTGCTCGCAACAGTCGCAGGTCATCGTTTCCTCCGCTCCAATCGGCACCCGTCCACGAGGCGCACGTCAGGATGGGGCAACATCATCCATCCTTCATTTTTTAGATGAACTTTTAGAATGCCTTGAACTGTTGACGTAACATAGGCACCATCCACCGGCTCCCACTCCTCGATGGGATGAATGGGGGCCATCACAGTTCGTTTGAACGATCGAAGTTCGCCACTACTGCTATAGTAAGAGCTCACTGACTGGTTAATCTGCCAAGCAAATTCAAACGCTTCCCCTATCTCCTTGTGCTTGTGTGTCGGATTAAATTCCATCATGCCGCTCCTTTCATCTTCCGCTCATAGGCATTCGCCAGCCAATTCCTGAACGCCGATTCAAAGTTTGCATACCGCGCATCATGCGCCAGGCAGTAGTTCTTGAACTTGCCCCATTCATGCCCGACATCCAGCTTCCACTTCGTCGCCAGGTTCCGGCACTTCTCCGTCGGCGCATCCGTCTCAGCAATCGCCCGCTTGCCACGGCCCGCCCTAGTCTTGCGCGGGGCCTGCTCGGTGGACTGCTCTAAGGTGGAAACGCGCATCAACAGGTTGTCCACAACCCCCATTAAGTCCTGTACGATCTTGCAGAGGTCCATATCCATCTCGTGATCCATCATGCCCTCCTAACTGTGATCCCATTGGTGCTCACATTCGTTGCAGCACCGATAATGGCATTCCGGCAATGCGAAGGTGGCAGTATGATGCAGTAGATCCGTGTCCAGGCCCTCACACTTCGGGCACCGGCTCCGCTCCACGGCAGCGTCCAACGGATCTTCTAGGCACTTCGCCACGATCTTTTTTGGGTACTCATTCATCATCCCCTCCCTTTCAGTGCCGCGAGAATGTCAGCTAGGCTGATAAATCGGCCTTTCTCATCCAAAGTAAATCCTTTTGGTCCCACATCGAATCGAGCCGCCTTCTTCACCACCCGCACCACCTTGGCCCGTTCCTGGCGCAGAGCGCGAGCAATCCGAGCAGTCGTAGCGCCTTTAATAATAAAGGTATTTCGCAACGCCACTGCTTGCTTATCTGCCCAATCCCATTTCATCGCCATCATCCCCTCCATTGGTACACGGCAATCCGTCTAGCATGGTTGCTGGCAATGGTGCTCTTGGTGTAGCCGATCACCTGCCAGCCCTTCCCCTTAAACAACCCACCCCAAAAGTTCGGGCTGATCCCCAGATAGCCCACCTTCTCAGCCCACAGCCGCACATCATCGCTACAGACAAAGCCCCTGGAGGTCGCTAGCCGCTTCGCCTTCTCCTGCAAGGCGTCGAGCATCCACGCAGGCATGGCGCTCCTGGCCTGCTCCTGGCCCTCCTGCTTCAATTCCACACCACGGACTGAATCCCACATGATCGGGCTCATAACGCCTCCACGGGGCTAAGAATCACATGCACGCCATATGCCTTACTGACCGTAAAGGTATCGCTCAACCCCTGCACGGTCTTGAGGGAGTCCGTTTCCAGCACCCCCATTTTGACCAGCGCATCGAGAATAAACTTACTCCCGGCCCGGATATTGTCTGGATCTCGCCGTCTTGCCTTCTCCGCCCATGAGAAGTGGACCGTGACCGGCCCCGTCATGGGCCGGAGCTTGGCCTGCTTCGCGGCCACCCTGACCAACTCCGCATAGTTCTTCTTCATGGTGCTGTAGGCCATTGGGTGCGCCTTGCTGGCCTTGATAATCTCGTTCAGGCCAGGGAACTGCACATTGGCAATCCAAAAGTCTTGCGTCATGGCTTCCTCCAGGTTCCACACAGGACATACCCCAACACCACCACGCCACAGAGCCAGATCGGCCCGCCCACCAGCACGCCCGCCCAGAAGGGACTCATGCTAGACGCCCTCCATCTTCACGCTGAGCCGTCCATCCATCTCGATTTGGAGCACTTCAATGGCCTGCTCCCATTCCCCCGCATACCGGCTGCTCGGCTCCTTCTGGTACTTATCGCGGTAGTAGTTCAGCACCCATTCCAAGTCGCCATCCTCCAACTGCGCGGCAGACTTCCCTTTCGACTTGCCGAACGGCACCCGCCAGGGCTCATCAGTCGTTTCGCTCTGCTTGAGAATGTCGCTCGGCTTTTTCGCCGGTTCCTGCCGCAATTCATTGATCTTGGCTTGCGCCGTCTGCTTGTGCTGGGTCGGCTGGTGGCTGGCCGCGTTGCCATCGTCATCCTCTTCGGTCACGAGCCCGGTCATACAGCCCAGTGCATAGCGACGGGCATATGTAATGGCTGACCCCACCCCTTGCGGGTCCTGCTTGGCGAGTGGCATCACGAGCCGAGACCTCATCCATTGGCCAGATTCATGCGCCAACAGTGTCTCCAGGGCGACATGCCCCAGTGGGGCCTCGGCTGGGCATTGGATGATCGCAATGCCGTGATCTCTAAATGGTTTTGTCGCATCCCACACCGATGGCAGATCCGCATACTTCTTATTGAAGAATGGGTTGTTGGCTTCCTTCTTGGCTGGAACGAGGGCCAATTGCGCCTTGACCACCGCCGCGATGAGTTCGTTAATCTGGTCACTTTGCTGAGTATTCATATTTGTCTCCATTTCCAGACGTTAAGGGCGTTCAAGAATGCCGCCCAATCGTGCGGGCTATTCGGCACCAGATGATGCTTCAGAACGCCCGTCACAGGGTTGATATGTAAGAGGACGGCTTGCGTCGCTTCTTCGTACTTATCCAGTCGTCGATACGCCTGCACTTGCACCCGATTGGTGCGGATGATCGACGCGGTAAACTTCAGGTCCAGCACGGTCGGCTTCCCGTTGAGGATCACCAGGGCATCCGGGGTGCCGCGATAGCCGTACTTCGTACTGACTGACGGCTCCTCAATCGTCACGGGACGGAGTTGATGCTGCCGCGCCCAGAGCACGAAGGCCGCATAGGGTTCCTCGTAGAGGAGTGGCACATTCGGCATCTCGCAGACGCCCTCAAGAGCCATCAGATAATCCTGACAGAGTGCGTGCAGATCCGTCCCGCGCTGGGCCGCATGATCGAGTGCGGCTTGCGGCACGCCAAGATAGGCGTCGTCCAAGACCCGCAAGATCGTACTAACCCTGGGCAGCTTATCGTTGGCTGTAGACATACTCTTCCGTGATCTCCACATCGGCGCGGCCATCCAGCATCCCGGTTTTGGCCAGCGCATTGAACTTCGGCATGGACAGTTCAAACAGATCGGGGAACGCGGCCATCAGACTCTTCAGGTCTTTCGGCTTATACACTTTCCGTACCGACCGTGATTGAGTGGTGCCTGCCTGCGTTTCAATGCTTTTCGAGGGAGCTTGCACCACAGGTGCGACCTTCAGCACCGGCTCGATCCCTTTCTTCTCAGCCTTCTCAACCGCCTTCGCGTTCTGTGCGTCGATCTTGGCCTGAATCTTCGCCTGTTCCTCTCGCGCCAGCCTATCCTGTTCCTTATCCCATGCCGCCATCTTGGTTTGGAGGGCCGCTTCATGGCCTTGGCATTCCTTCACAAAGGCATCAAACGGCTTCTTCGCATCATCCCACGCGGTCTTGAGTGGACGGCAAACTTCTTCCTTCTGCGCCTCGGCCTGCTTCCTGAAGGCCCTAATCGCATCCCAGAGGTCAGCGGCTTGCTGTCTCGCACTGACCGTCTGCACGGCTAATCCCTTCGCTTCGTCGATCACTGATTTGGCGGTATCCATCACGGCGGTTGACATACTCATTTCCTTCCTTCGTGCGCCGAGCCTTGCTCCTCCCCATGAGGTACGCGGCTTCTGCGCGGGTGAGGCACTTGGCGATCTCGAAATAGTCGAGGTGCCTGTGCGTGTCGTCAATCATCGCATCTTTGGCATTCATAGCTCTTCTACCAGTCGAACCGCATCATGGTAGAACGGGTCACGACTCTCGCGTGAACGGGCCTCCTTGTCAAACTCAGTAAAGAAGTGTGGCGTCAACGCGCTTGAGGTGTGAAATGTCACTTCTCGCTCTCTACCAGCTATTGATTCTCCATCACTCACGATCCCGCCTCCTCTCGTGGGGTGAAACAAAGGCCCGGCCAGACTATCCTTCTCTCACAACACTCCGCACCACCGGTTGTATCGTTACGTCCGCCAACTTGGCTTGCAGCTTGTCAATATGGCGGCTCATGGCCTCAATCAAATCCCAGTCGTTGTCAACCTGGTAGAACCGATATAATTGCGTGATGTTCGCTGGCGAATTCATAGCTTGTTCCTTTTCTATTAAAAGTCCGTGAATCATCAACATCTTTCGCTGTGCTGGCGTGAATGTCCTCATCATTCGCAACAGTTCAAGAATCACCCTCCACTGTTCACGCCCTTTCGGTTTGCCAGATAACTTCATCTAGCCCTCCTTCCTGTGCGCCTCAAGCTGTGTGAGGAGGCGTTGTGCGAGCCATTCCACCCCTGTCATGTGCTTCAATTCGCCTCGCTCCATTGCTGCTGAGATTTCCTTATTTATGCGCCTCCTCCAACCCCTCCCGCCGCCCTGCCGCGTGGGCCTGGGCGAGGGCGTCTTCAACGAGGCTCGTCATCCCGTCTTGGTTAAATTCAAGAATCATCCCGCCTTCAGCATTCTTTATACTTATCTTGAAGTGGGACACAATCTCCCGTGCCCGTTGCGCGTGGTCGGTCATGGCTGGTGTAGGATAGCCTGTCACTGGATAACAACAATCTCCATCATCACTCATCACATCCTCCATTGTGTGGGAATTACCGTCCACGTCGCTTCTTCGGGGTCTCCGGCAGCTTCTCCCCTTTGGCTCGCACCTTGATATTATCCACCGCGCCTGCGAGGCGGCGAGTTGCTCTGCTAGTGAGGCAATGATTTGATCCTTGTTTACAAACTCCCGCTTTAGCCGCTCCAACTCCTGCGCCTGCTGCTCAATTGTGGCGCGGAGGGCATCAATACCATCCAGCACTTTACATTGCTTCGCACCCTGTTGATCTCCATGCCAATAGACGGCATTGAAAACCTCCTCCACCTGCTCCCGCGTCAACGCGCTTGAGGTGTGAAATGTCACTTCTCGCTCTCTACCAGCTATTGATTCTCCATCACTCACGATCCCGCCTCCTCTCGTTGGGTGATACTTTCTCGAATCGCTTGCAGTTCAGTCCGAAGGCCATCAAGCGTGGCGCATAGATCCCGCACGGTATGTTCCAAACGATCCACACGGCTAGCCAGCGCATGTACCTCATAGCTCTCAGCCTTTCTGTGTACTTGCGAGCGGACTTCCTGAATCTCAGACTGTAATTGCCCAGAAATACTTGCTGGATGATGCAACATCACGCCACCCCCTTCCTGTGCGCCTCAAGCTGGGTGAGGAGGCGTTGGATCTCTTTATAGTAATGACAGTTTTTGCAGTCACAGCCATTGAACGGTATAGTTAAAATGTTGTCGCGTATCCCCCGCAACCCCTCCACCAGCTCCGTGAGGTCAGTTAGGGGGATCACAGGGATAAACGTAATCGGCCCCGTTTCGATGGGCTGTGGTCCATCACGTAGGCTGTACTTCTGTACCCATTTCACGAGGCTCGTGTTCGGTTCCATACTCACTCCTCCCTTGTGGGGCAGGGCCTCTTGCGAGGCTAGACGCCAATCTCATCCCAACCGCGTCCGGTCGAGCATCCGGTCCACCCATTCGTCATATTTATCCCCAGGATCAGGGATGCAGCAGGTCTCTTCTTCTTCTACTGGAGGGACGAACCAGGCTGGCGGCCTTTCATCATCGTCTTCTCCACCCGCCGCAGCATCGCTCGCACGCTCGCCGTCTGCCCCGACTTGACCCGTGAAATGTCCCCTTGCTTCTTCTTGCGCTGCGGCCAATCCCCCAGATCCAGCGGTTTCCGATTCACCCAGTCGCCGCTCGTGTAATACCGGCTGCTCGGTTCTTCCATCGTCCTCTCCTTTCGTGCAATGAATACACACCGTCCGTCCCCATTGGTTGCGCCACCAGTACGCCAGATGCCCACACACAGGGCAGAGCTTCGGCATATCAGACAGATAGTCGGTGCTCTTCGAGGACGCCAGTAGCACACCTGGCCCGTGGTCAATCAGCATCATGCCACCCTCCAAACTCGCACCCCACCGTTCATCACTTTCGTGACAAACTTCTTTTTATTACGTGACCCGTATTGCGATGCACACGTTTGAACCGTACTAGGTCGCTCAATAATAAAGAACGAGTCTCCTATCTCCATGTCTTGGAACGGATACTTCCTATTACCCCCTTTTTCTAAAGGAACACCTTTTTCAATCTGAATGTCCATCATGCCCCCTTATGTAAGTTAGTGATCCCTGAGATGTCATCCTGCGCCAGCTTGGCGAGTCCATCAGTACGGCCTAATTGAAACCGCATCTGCAAGTACGGATCAGGACTGCACTGCTCCGGCGTAATCTCGGCAGCGGATGTCGCATTGCAGTAGCCATGATACTCGGCTCGTGCTCCATACATCCACTTCATCAGCACGGCCTTATGCTCGTCATAGTGCGTCATTACAACCCCGCCCTCGCCCTCCCCCCCGCCCCCCACCCCCCCCCCCCCCCCCCCCCCCCCCCCCCCCCCCCCCCCCCCCCCCCCCCCCCCCCCCCCCCCCCCCCCCCCCCCCCCCCCCCCCCCCCCC
>RRZU011690885.1_pt1 | contig 13826 bp, 6 predicted proteins | sample 2165561 | NCBI WGS metagenome assembly RRZU01 (sample SAMN10456909, study PRJNA506462) | wastewater metagenome | isolation source: wastewater sludge | place: USA: Moscow, Idaho
ATCAGTGGATAATACAGAAAAAGCCCAAGAAGCTATAAAAACTCTAAATCCACTATTTACCCTTACATATTCTGCAACGCACAAAAATCCTTATAATCTTTGTTATAAACTAGGGCCAATAGAAGCCTTTGACCAAAACTTGGTTAAGAGAATTGAAGTGGCTTCAGCCAATGCAGATATAAATTATAATTATCCATATATAAAACTTGAAAAAGTAGATAATAAAAAAGGGATAAAAGCACAACTTTCTATCTTTGAAAAAGGGAAAAATGGTCAAAAACTTGTTAAAGTAACTGTAGAGCAAGGAACAGACCTATTTGACCCAGATGTATCTGGAGAATTGGAAGTATATGCTAACAACTATATCGTTGAAGGAATCAGCTGTGAAAAGGGCAATGAGTTTATAGAGTTTGCCAATGGACAAACTTTGGCTTTGGGAGAAACTTTTGGTGATATGCGTGAAGAACTTATGCGTATTCAGATTTATAAGACTGTAGAGGAACATCTTGAAAAAGAAAAAAGATACAGAGAAAAGGGTATAAAAGTATTGTCTTTGTTCTTTATTGATAGAGTTGCCAATTATCGTTTTTATGATGATAAGGGAGACGCCCAAAAAGGTAAGTTTGCTCAGTGGTTTGAAGAAAGTTATAAAGAGCTAACAGATAAACCAAAATTCGCAATGTTTAAGGTTGAAAATATTGAAGCTATTCATAATGGTTATTTTTCTCAAGATAAAAAAGGTAAATTCAAAGATACCAAAGGGGATACAAATGATGATACCTCAACATATGATTTAATAATGAAGAATAAAGAAAGATTATTGAGTTTTGAAGAACCAATTAGGTTTATTTTTTCTCATTCGGCTCTTAGAGAGGGGTGGGACAATCCAAATGTATTTCAAATATGTACATTAAAAGATGGAAATTCTGTTATAGCTAAAAGACAAGAGATAGGAAGAGGACTTCGTCTTGCTGTAAACCAACAAGGAGAAAGAATAAAACTGAAAGATTATAACATTCTTACTGTGGTAGCCAATGAAAACTATGAAACTTTCGTAAAAACCCTTCAAGGTGAGTATGAAGAGGATTATGGAATAAAATTTGGAGTGGTAGCTAAAACTGCTTTTTCAAAAATATCCTATGAAACAAGCGAAGGAAAAGAAGAGTTTATTGGGGTAGAGGAATCAAAAGTTATTTGGAATGAACTACAAGACAAAGAGTACATAGACAGCAAGGGGAAAATCAAAGATACATTTACTCCTGGAGTTTTAGGTTTTGAACTAAAAATTGATGATAAGGTAGTAGAAAAAATAGGAATACCAAAGGCAGAACTTGTAAGCCAAGTAATAGCAGTTATGCAAAATCATCAGCTTGAAACAAGAATCAAACCTAAAGAAAAAAGAAAAGAGATTAAGCTTAATAAAGAGATATATATGAACCCTGAGTTTGAAAAATTCTGGAATCAGATTACAGGACAAACTACTTATTCGGTAGAATATGAAAGTCCAAAGCTTATAGAGGATAGTATAAAAGCCATAGATAATATGGAAAAAGTAACTAAATTAAAAATTTCATATGAAAAAGCAGGAGTTCAAATTACTACTGCTGGACTAAAAACTAATCTCTTGAAAAATCAAAATGCAGATTATATTGAAGTAAAAAAACTTCCTGATATTGTTGCATATTTGCAGAAAGAAACAGAGCTTACAAGAGATACTATAGTAAAAATTCTTACAGGAAGCAAAAGACTGGAAGAATTTAGACAAAATCCACAACTATTTATGGATTTGGTGGCTAAAGCTATAAAAGAAGTCCTAAACAAAGTAGTTATGGACGGTATCAAATACGAAAAAGTAGATGAACAAAGCTATGAAATGAGACTTTCTAATGTCTTTGAAAAAGAAGAGATTATGGCTTATATAGACAAAATGGTAGAGGTAAAAAACTCAGTCTATAACGCTATACAGTTTGATTCAGACATAGAAAGAGTTTTTGCTATGGAACTTGACCAAAGGGAAGATATTGAGTTTTTCTTCAAACTTCCAGGGAAATTCAAGATTGAAACTCCTGTGGGAAATTATAATCCAGATTGGGCTATAGTAAAAAAAGATGATAATGATGATAGAAAACTTTATCTAATAAGAGAAACAAAGGGTGGAAAAGACAGCTCAAACTTGAGAGAGACTGAAAAATACAAGATAGATTGCGGAAGAAAACACTTTAGAGCCTTGGGAGTTGAGGATTTTGCAGTAGTTACGAGGGCTCATGAGGTGTAGAGATGAATTTCTTAATTAGGAAAGATTTTTTTTCGAAAATACCGAATGAAAAAATAGATGAGGTGCAAAAAGATTTAAAGCTTTTTTCACGGGAACTGATAATTAACAATTTTATTATAACAAAACTAAAAAAAGGATGGAAAGTAGATAAGATAACTGGAACTGATGGTCTCTTAGAATTTAGAGTCAATCAAGGGGATAGAATTATATTTGAACTTACAGCTGATAATTTAGTATTTTGGAATTGGGGAAAGCATGACTATGCTATCACCACAGGAAAAAATATTAATAGGGATAAAGATTTACTAGAAAACTTTAGTATTGAAATTAACCATAAAGCACTTTTAATTGATGAAATATTTCTAACTGAAAAATTATATGACTTAGAAGAGATAGAATTATCTAATGAACAAATAGAAGTCCTTCATATAAAAGAAAATTTACCATGTATAGTTAACGGTGTTCCTGGTTCAGGGAAAACTCTTTTAATAGATCATTTATTAAATAGCATTAATTCTGAAGCCCTTGTTCTATATATATCCTATAATAAGAAACCAATTGAAAAGAAGAATGTCAGAAAAATTACTTTTGAGGAATTATTTGATATCCCTAGGAAAATAATAGGTTTTGATGATTTTTATGAATGGTTTAAGCAAATAAAAAATTCTACTTTTCGTCCTGAAGATGCTTTAGATATTTGGTTTTACATAAATAATCCTAATGAAAAACGGGATAAAGAAGTAGAAAATTTCATTACTGGTATTTATAATAATTGGCTAATAAAAGAGAAAAAAATAGACTTAATTGAATATACTAGGTTAGCTTTAAATATAATAACAAATTCAAGTGATTCCTATAAATATGATTTAGTACTGTGTGATGATATTCAAGAAATTAGTAGTGAAGGAATAAAACTACTTCAAGGACTACTTCATAATGATAGGTGTTTTATAGGATTTGGAGATTCTAATTCTTCCTTGAAATTTAATGGTGAATTTTTTAATTTGCACAATGACTTTAGCTTTAATATTAAAGAGCTTTCAAACAATTACAGAAGCAATAGTATAGTTGTTAATTTTCTGAAGGAATTGTCAAATAGGAAGATTGAAAAGAAAAGTGAAAATGATGTGGCTAGTTCCATCAATGGTATAGTTTACTACAAGGACATAGATAAGGTGATAAATGATATTAGTAACTCTGAAACGATTCTATCACTAGGAAGAAGTTTTATAAACAGTCAAATACAAATTAAAGAGAAAATTTCTGATTTGAAAGATATAGTTGATAAGGAATTTGAAACAATAATATGTCTAGATTTTTTACACACTCTACAAAAAATCGTAAAATCAAAAAATGAAAATCTTTTTAATAAGTACTTATATTTTGTTAGTGGTAAAAGTAAAGCTAATATAATTTTTTTAGAAGATGAAAGCAAAAAAAAAGAAGTTGAAAACATTATAAAGCTACCAGTATATGATTGGGAGTTAATACAAAAAATTATAGTGTATAAAGATAAAAAATTAGATATGCAAGAAGTACTTATTCTAGAAAATGAAGAGAGATTTGAGAAGGCCATTCATATCTACAAGTATTGGAATATGCAAGAAGGAGAGGATATAGCCAAAGGGAATCTACTTATAAAAGAGCAGAAATATCATGAAGCACTATTAATATTTGAGAAGTACGAAATACTTGATAAAGTTGAATATTGCCAAGATATGATTTCAATTAAATCGAGTAGAGATAGATTCAGTTACGAAAGAAATATAGATGAATATATTGAAAACCTTCAAAAAACAAAAAGAATCGGGAGACTTGAATTAGCAAAAACGTATTATAATTTGGGAAAAACTGATACATGTTTTTCAATTTTGGTTGAACTTGTTGATTTTGATGAATTTGAAGGTGAGATAGAGTTTTTATTAGGAGTAATGCATCTAAAAGGTTACGGTACAAAGCAAAATAAAGAACAAGGTGTAGAGTTACTAAAAAAATCTTTAATTAAAGGATATGAAAAGGCAGGGAAATTATTAAAACAATTAAATTTACTATAAGATAGGAGCTATAATGTCAAATAATAATCCAAGAAATAAAAATAAAAAGAGAAAAGAAAAAAAAACACCTAAAAGAAATATAATTGGGAAAATAGAGGCCAGAGTGGTCTTGGACCCTTCTTTAGTTAATGATGCTATTGCAAGAGCTATTTCTTATAAAAGATCTGCTGAATATGATAAATCACTTCGTATATATGAGAGTTTATTTAAAGAGTATGGAAGTAGCTTAACTTCAGGAATATTGGTTGGTTGGGCAAAAACTTTAGCTGTTGCTGGCTTTTATGATGAAGCATTGCAAAAGTATGAATTGGCAATAAAAACAGCAAATTTGGATAAAGAAAAAGAAAAGAAATTAGTTTACACTGATCAAAAAGAAAGATTATTAAGAAGAGAAGAAAATAAAAAAGAATTTGAAGAATGGTTAAAAATGATTAGTGGTAATCATAATTATGTAGTTCAAGAAGAAAAAGAGTATATTAAGGAACTAGATGATATAGATATTTTTGAAACAGATATAAAATTTAATACTGATGATTTGAAGAAATATGAAGAATACAATGACGTTTTAAAGGATATTATTGAAAAAATAAAAGAGTATTCTAACTCAATTGTTAATTTTGAAAATAAAATATTTGATAAAAGTGAACTAGATTTAAAAAATTGGATCTATTATTTTGAAGATGATATTTATTTACCAAGATCCTTTGTTTTAGGAGAGTGTTATTTTTCAGAGAATAATTATATACAAGATTTATATGTTTTGATTGAGAATGCAAATGGAGAATCAAAAGTAATTGAATATATAACTCAACCTAATAAAATTAATATATGGAATACATTTGAATTTGATTTTGGAGTTATAAACATTGATTTTAAAGGTGACTATAAATTTATAGACAGAAGAGGAAAATTTCTTTTTGGACCAGAACAATATAACGGATCAACCAATAGAATCTTTACATACGAAGGAAACGGTCGCTATGAGTTTGTGGACATAGAAGGCAAAAACTTACTATTTCCAAGTCTAAAAAAACCAAGCTACAACATGTATCATTTTGTGTACTTTTTAGGATTTTTTATAAGTAATTATAGTATGAATAAAGAATTTTACTGGAGAGCTATTAATCTTCTTTTATTACATGAAAGTTCTTTGATTTACAATAATATTTTAAGTCCATTTTTAATTAAAGAATTAAGAGAAAAAGATGTTATAACTGATGAGGAACAAAATGATTTAATTGATATTTGGAAAAATGATAAAAAATATTTTCAAAAAGTTTCGCAAGAATGCACTTTAAACAAAAATTTAAATAGAATAATAAGAAAAACTTTTGACCACTTTAATATAGATAAAGATATACTAGAATCAATATTTGGCCTTGCTTATGATGATTATTATGCATATTGTATATATAATAAAATAGAACCATTAAAAATAGAAGATTTTTATGTAGAAGAATTGTATGATGATCAAGATATGTCTAATAATGGCTTCATGGTAGTTAGCAAAAATAAAGATGAATTTATACAGTATTTTAGAAAAATTAATAGAGAGCTTCCCTTAATATCAGAGCCTAAATTAATCAATTTTAGAACAAGAGGAATTACTTTGGAAGAAATTATGGTACCAAGGAATTCAAATGTGAGAAAAAATGAAAAAATTATAGTTATTTCTGGAAAGTTGAAAGATACTTTAATCATGGGAAGAGTAAAAGGATATACAACCGATGAAACATTTTCGGTTAGTGGATATTGGTATAATAAGCCTAGTTTTTTTGATGACGATGCTGATTGGGCATTTGCATGGAAATACGACAACCTACCAAAGATATTTAAAGAAAAATATCCATTTGAAAATTTTTTAATAAAAAATGGTTTTGAAGAACTAGAGAAGTTTGAAAACGCTATGGAAATGATGTTTAAGAATACGCCAAAGTAGTCAAAAAAGGGGGACTAAATGGAATTTGAAAGAGCTAAGGTAAGAGATGAGATTGTAGAGGCTCTAAGAAAAGAGTTGTTAGGGCCAAAAGAACAAGATGAAGAACTTTCTGAGCAACCTGAACAGACATATGTCTTGGGAATGCTTATTCCTGAAGGGCAAGAAAAGTCACAGCTAGAGGATGATTCAACTTCTCATCCAAAGGATGAAAGAGAAGAGTTTATTGATAATGACTCTTTGGAAGACCCAGAAACTATGGCTGATGATGAAGATAATGACCAGTTTAAACTTAGTGGTGATATAAAATTAAAACCATCATCTTTAGGATTCAATTTCTTCCTAAAAAATAATACCAGTGCTTTTGTAGCAAGAATTTCTTGGGGCGAATATACACAGGATAAAATATTCAAAGAAGAGGATGGAAAAACTAAGGGTAAAGGAAAAATAGTATATAAAAGAACTCCAAAGGATTTTGAATTTACAATTAATCTAAACTCCTCTGGAAAAATAGAAGTCTCAGATGGAATTTTTGTAGAGTATGTAAAAAGAAAACTCATAGATACAGATTACTCCATTATTTCAATTTTTTTGATAAATAGAAAAAAATCATTAAACAATAATGAAAACAATATTTACCAAGCTAAATTAGAGGTAGTTGGAGAGTTTTATAGCGAATTTTTGGCAAAAGATAAACAAAGTATTGAGGATTTTTTATATAGAGAAAAACCAGTATTCAGTAGAGGATATAGCTGTGCAGTTATGTGGGAAAATACTGGAGAAATTGCAAATAAAATCTATTCAGAGTTCTTGCCAGAATATGAAATCCCAAGTGTTAGAGCAAATATTGATGGTTTAGATCTCTTTATGAAAAATCTAGGAGATGATAAACCAGAAGAATTTATTCCAAAACTAATAAAACTAAGAGATATGTATGAGGCTTGGATAGGAAATTTGGATAAAAATCTAAACCCTCAACTATACCCTACAGTCTTGGAAAATTGCACAAGAACTCTAAACAGAATAGATAAGGGAATAAAACTTCTAGAAAACAATACCAAGGCTACTATAGCTTTTAAATTTATGAATAAAGTTTTATTTCAACAATTCTGTATGAGAGTTTATAGTAAAAAAAGAAAAACAAATCCAGAAATAGTTTTAGAAGATGTTATCAAGGATGAAAAAGGGCTTGATTGGAGACCCTTCCAACTTGCCTTTATACTTCAAAACTTAGAAGGCCTTGTAAACCCTAAATCTTCCGAAAGAGAAATTGTAGATTTATTATGGTTTCCTACAGGTGGGGGAAAAACAGAAGCTTATTTGGGATTAATTGCTTTTATACTTGTATATAGAAGGCTTACAAAGGACGAAAAAAGTGTTTATGAAAATGATGGAGGAGTATCAGTAATTTTAAGATATACCCTGAGGTTACTTACAACTCAACAAAGAGATAGACTTCTTAAAATGATATGTGCAGCAGAAAGACTAAGAAAATTAGAAGAAATAAAATCTAAGAAACAGATAAGAAAAGCAAACTTTGGATATACGCCTTTTTCCGTAGGATTTTGGGTAGGAAATTCTACTACCCCTAATACATTTAAGGAATTTGAAGAAGCTCATAATCCAGCAATGAAAAATGTAAGAAAACAAATATTATCTTGTCCTTGTTGTGGAGAACCATTGGGAGAAAATAACTATATCCTACTAAAAAAATCTCTTGAAGTAAAATGTACCAATGATAAATGTTTTTATTCTAAAGAAAAAATACCAGTATACCTAGTAGATGAAGAGATATACAATGTGCAACCTTCTGTTATTATGTCAACAGTAGATAAATTTGCCATGCTTCGTTGGAAGAGTGAGATGGCTTCATTATTTGGGAAAAAAGAAAAGACTAAAAATTTCTTACCACCTGAGATGATAATACAAGATGAACTACATCTAATAACAGGACCTCTAGGGACAATATATGGAGCCTATGAAACAGCTATAGAAGAGTTATGCTCCTATAGTATTGATGGTACAAAAATAAAACCAAAATATGTAGTTTCTACAGCAACTATAAAAAACGCAGATAATCAAATAGAAAAACTTTATGCAAGAAAAGAGATGTCACAATTCCCACCACAAGGATTGACTCAAAAAGATTCTTTCTTTGCAAAAGAAATAGCTTTGGAAGATAAACCCTTTAGGAAATATCTAGGAATTGCAGCCTTTGGACAATCTATGAAAACAGCAATAGTTAGGCTTTATGCACTACTACTTCAAACTACAGAAAAATATGAAGACCCTCAAGTTATTGACCCTTATAAAACTTTAATCGGTTATTATAACAGTATTAGAGAATTAGGTGGTGCTGTAATGCTTCTAAAAGATGACATTCCAGCAAGGATAAATCGTCTGAAAAGATTAACTGAATCAGAAAAAGGTAGGTTTTTGAAAACATCAGAACTTACTTCAAGGATTCCATCATATAAGATTCCAGAAGTATTAGCTCAACTGGAAAATCCTTGGGGTTCTGAATCAAAGAACTTCTTAGATGTGGCTGTTGCAACCAATATGATATCTGTAGGAATGGACGTAGATAGATTGGGGCTTATGGTAGTAACTGGACAGCCTAAAACTACAGCAGAGTACATTCAAGCCTCAAGTAGAATTGGAAGACAACATCCAGGACTGGTTATTTGTCTTTATAATCCTTATAGACCTAGGGACTTATCACACTTTGAGAGTTTTTTTCCTTATCATTCATCACTTTATAGATATGTAGAAAGTACCACAGCAACACCTTATTCTGCAAGAGCTAGGGATAAGACTCTTCATGCTTCAATTGTGGCCTTAATGCGTTTAGGAGATGAAGTTTTGTATGAAGGTAGTGATGCGGGGAATATCGCTCAAATGGAAGAAAAGATAGATTATATAAGAGAGCTTATAAGAGAAAGAGTCAAGGTTATTCAGCCTGAAAATTCAGATGAAACCATAAATGAGTTTGAGAGTTTTATAGATGAATGGAAAAAATTAGCTAAAGAATATAAAAAAGTTTATTTTCATTGGCCAGCTGCAGCAAGCAAAGGTCATTTAAGTTTACTCCAACCTTACAACAGAGATTATGGAAAATTTTCTACTCTTCAATCTATGAGAGATGTAGCACAAAATGTACATATAAATTATTATGAAGAAGGTGATGAATAATGGCAAATAGACTAATTGGAGAACTAAGACCTCAACAACTTATTACAACTTTTGGCCCTGGAGCAATTACTGATGGTAAAAATGATTCAATAGTTGTTTTGGACTGTAATTATTGGCCTTCTGAAGGTAAAACAATAAAAGACCCGAGGCTGTCAAAATATATGGGAGTTTTTGATTTTAAAACTCCAGGACAAAAACATTGGGGAGTTCCTGCCATATCCTTTCCTGATTATCATGTATGTTCAAATAAAAAATGCAATAATTTATTTAAATTATCAGAGTCAATTAACTTAGATAAATATACAAAACAAGGGCCAAAATGTCCAAAATGTGGTGGAACTTTTGATGCTTATCCAAGTAGATTTATAGTCTATTGCGAAGATGGACATATGGATGATTTTCCTTGGATGGATTGGGTTCATAACAATGAAGGGCATAGTTGTAAAGGCGATAATTTAACAATTACTTCTATGGGATTTAGCTCTTCACTAGGAGATATAAGAGTTACTTGTAATGAATGTAAAGCCTCTAAAACTATGGCAGGAGTACTAAATAAAAAAGCCTTTGAAGCATATAGTTGTAATGGTAAACATCCCCATAGGCCAAAGGAAAAATTTAAGTCTTGTAAAAAACACAAACAATGGATTCCTTCCCTTAGAGGAGCTTCCAATGTTTATTTTTCAGTAATAAAAAGTGCTATATCAATTCCACCTTGGATAAACCCTATTGATAACTTAATAGATGAACACTATAAACTTCTTCTTGAATATGAAGAAGACTGGGGACAGGCTGGGATAGAAAAACTTTATAATAAGAATTTTTCTTCCAGATACTCTTTTGAAGAATTTAATAGTGCTTATCAAAGAAGAAAAGAAAAAATAAATACTTATTTTAATCTAAAAGAAATGGAATATAAGGCTATTACTAATTTTAAAGATGTAGACAATTTAAAAAATGAAAGAATTTTTAAAGCAAAAGAAGAAGAATTGCCTAATTATCTCAAAAAATACTTTTCTAGGCTTATAAGATTGGAAAGATTAAGAGAAGTAATGGTACTAACAGGTTTTATGAGGGATAGCTTTCCCGAACCGGATTTTGAAGAACAAGAAGGAATTGTTGAGCTAACAAAACATAAAGATAATTGGCTTCCTGCTGTAGAGATGTTTGGAGAAGGAATTTTTATAGAATTTAATAAAAAGTCAGTAGAGGAGTTTTTTTCTTCAAAGGATTTAAAAAGAATAAAAGATGATTACAAAGAATTATATGACAAATTCATTTCTCAAAAAGGTTGGGAACATCAAGTTGAGAGAAATGGGGTTTATGTATTGCTTCATACTTTCTCTCATCTGCTGATAAATCAATTGGCAGGGACTTCAGGTTATTCTTCTACAGCTTTAAAAGAGAGAATATACTTCAGCGAGGATATGTGCGGACTACTGATCTATACAGGTACATCAGATAGTGAAGGTACACTTGGCGGACTGGTGGAAATGGGAAAAAGAGATAACTTTATTGAGACTTTGACAAAAGCTTTAGAGAATGCCCTAGATTGTTCAGCAGATCCTATTTGCTCCTCGAATAAGCCTAATAGCGAAGATAACAGGTTAAATGGGGCTGCGTGCCACGCATGCTCTATGATATCAGAAACTTCCTGTGAAACAGGAAATAGATTCTTGGATAGAAGTTTATTGGTTTCCTTAAATGGACTTAATAGACCAGGATACTTTGATGAATTAGTGAGAATTTTATGCAAAATAGAGAGTTAGAAGTAGTTAGTGATTTTTTATTTTCATATTTTGAAAAATTAAGCGGAGATTTAAATTTTATTGAAGATTCCCCTATAAATTGTGTAAATGTAATAGAAAGAGTTTTTAATACAAAGGATTCGGCTACCGTAAACAACATAATTAATCTTTCATGGGAACTCTATAAAAAATCAAAATTTTTAGATAGTTTTGAATTAGTAACAACCAATCCTAGTTACAAAGAGATAAAAACTAGAAAAAGTTATAGTGTTTTTCACGAAATATTAAATAATGCTAAAGAAAGTATATTGATAACAGGATATTCTATCTCTAGTTTTGCAGAGGAACTCCTAGAAACTTTATTAAATAAAAGTAAACAAGGGATAAAAGTATCACTTTTTATAAATGATTTAGATGAAAAAAAAGAACTTCTAGAAAAAATTTATCTTTTTAAAGGAAAGTATTTAGAACTCTTTGAATTTTATAATGACAAAGATAATAAAACAAGAGCTCTCCATGCAAAAGTTATCTTAATTGATAATAAAATCGGACTTATTTCTTCATCAAATCTATCTTATAATGGACTTATAGACAATATAGAGATGGGGATTAAATTTGATTCTGCCAAAAAAGGAGAAGAAATAAGAAAGTTCTTTCATACTTTGATAAAAAAGAAAGTTTTTACAAGGGTTTAATAACCCTTGTTTTTTATTTTCATTCCTGGTATAATTTTTGTACAATGAAACAGGGAGTAACTTATGAATTTTATAGATTTATTTGCAGGGGCGGGAGGACTATCTGAGGGATTTCTTCGTGAAGGGTTTACTTCAATAGCCCATATTGAAATGAATAAAGAGGCATGCGATACATTAAAAACGAGAACAGCCTATCATTATTTGAAATCAAAAAAAAAGCTTAATATCTACAACTCTTACTTAAAAAAAGAAATATCAAGAGAAGAACTTTATGCTCAGGTTGATAAAAATGAACTAGATGCAGTAATAAATGTTGAAATTTCAGATGATACCATAGGTGGAATTTTTGAGCGAATAGATGGGGAAATAAGTAGGTTAAGCATTAAAAATGTAGACCTGATTATCGGAGGACCGCCATGTCAAGCCTATTCTTTGATAGGTAGAAGTAGAGATCCAAACAGAAAAGAGGGAGATCCCAAAAATTTCCTATATAAGCAATATATGAAATTTCTTATAAAATATAAACCTAAGATGTTTGTTTTTGAAAATGTAGTAGGGTTAAAATCAGCTAAGGGTGGGGAATACTTAAAGGAAATCCAAAAAGAAAGCCTAGAAGCAGGATATATTACAAAATTTAAAGAATTGAATGCTTTTGATTTTGGAGTACTTCAAAATAGAAAAAGAGTTATAATTGTTGGTTGGAGAATGGATTCAGAAATGACTTATCCTGAATTTGAAAAAGTGTCAATAAATAATGCTACTGTTTGGGATTTGTTTAATGATTTACCTCAACTTAAAGCAGGAGAAACATACACAGGTTTAAATTATAGAGACGATTCTTCAGAATACTTAGAAAAAAGTTTTATAAGAAATGAAAAGGATATACTTACTTGGCATATAACTAGGCCTCATTTACCTAGAGATTTAGAAATATATAGTTTAGCAGTTGATGTTTGGAACAAAGAAAAAAGAAGAATTAAATATAATGAATTGCCAAATCATTTGATTAATCATAAAAACATAAAAACTTTTTTGGATAGATTTAAAGTAGTTGCTGGAGATCTAAATCATTCTCATACAATGGTAGCTCATATTTCAAGAGACGGTCATCATTTTATTCACCCAGATATTAATCAGAATAGATCATTGTCAGTAAGAGAAGCAGCACGTATACAATCTTTTCCTGATAATTATTTTTTTGAAGGATCAAGAACAGCTGCTTTTACACAAATAGGAAATGCGGTTCCTCCATTAATGGGGCAAGGGATAGCAAAAAAGATAAAAGAGTATATAGTTTAAAAACAGGAAATTTATTTTTCCTGTTTTTTTTAAGTTTTCACAAAATATTTTCTTTAATATTTTTATCGCTTTAAATAAACTAAATTAAATATAAATGGAGTTAATTAATAATGAGAATTAAAACAAAACAATGAATAACCTCCATTATTCAAAGTTTTATTTTTAAATTAAAATTCATCAATATAATTTCAAACAAGATATTTTTTTCAATTCTATTGTCCGTCATTTTTAACTGGAGGGGATTTTCCCCTCCTAAAGTTTTTCTATACAGGGGTAGCGCCAGCATTTCCGACAAAACCCACTCTAAGGAAAAAATGGGCAAAACTTTACTTTCTTACCCACTTTAAGTCTCAGATATATTCAATGGTCTAAACTCATCTTTCTTTAGAATGTCATTAGTGGCAAACCGATACTCTCCCAACAGATTAATATGTTCCCAACTTAATGGAGATATATGTTTTAGTAACCTTTCATTAAAAGTTTGTTCCTCTGTGCTAACTCTGGCATAACCAATTTTCACTTTATCACCCCATACAATAGTACTCTAAAGGTTTAAATAAAGCAATAAAAGCACTTTGAAAAAAGTAATAGTTTATGAATTCTTTTTTAAATGAATTTAGGTTGAAAAAT
>RRZU013018220.1_pt1 | contig 13823 bp, 12 predicted proteins | sample 2165561 | NCBI WGS metagenome assembly RRZU01 (sample SAMN10456909, study PRJNA506462) | wastewater metagenome | isolation source: wastewater sludge | place: USA: Moscow, Idaho
CCCCTGCGGCCCCTGCACCGAGATTTTCTACGATCACGGCGATCATATTTGGGGTGGCCCGCCCGGCTCGCCCGATGAGGACGGCGACCGTTTCATCGAGATCTGGAACCTCGTCTTCATGCAGTTCGAGCAGTTCGAGGACGGCTCGATGCGCGATCTGGACATGCAGTCGATCGACACCGGCATGGGGCTGGAACGGATCGGCGCGCTGTTGCAGGGCAAGCACGACAATTACGACACAGACCTGATGCGCAGCCTGATCGAGGCATCCGCGCATGCAACCTCCAGCGACCCGGACGGCCCGGGCAAGGTGCATCACCGTGTCATCGCCGATCACCTGCGTTCGACCAGTTTCCTGATCGCAGATGGCGTCATGCCCTCGAACGAGGGGCGCGGCTATGTGCTGCGCCGCATCATGCGCCGCGCCATGCGTCACGCGCATATGCTGGGCGCCAAGGACCCGGTGATGTTCCGGCTGGTCCCGGCGCTGGTGCGCCAGATGGGCGAGGCCTATCCCGAACTCGGCCGCGCCCAGCCGCTGATCGAGGAAACCCTGAAGCTTGAGGAAACCCGCTTCAAGCAGACGCTGGACCGCGGCCTGCGCCTGCTGGACGACGAACTCGGCAAGCTGCCCGAGGGGGCGAACCTGCCTGGCGAGGCGGCGTTCAAGCTTTACGACACTTATGGCTTCCCGCTGGACCTGACGCAGGACGCGCTGCGCGAAAAGGGCCGTGCGGTCGATACCGCCGGCTTCGACAGCGCCATGGCCGAGCAAAAGGCCAAGGCGCGCGCCGCCTGGTCCGGCTCGGGCGAGACCAAGGATGCCGCGATCTGGTTCGACCTGGCCGAAAAGCACGGCGCGACCGAATTCCTGGGCTATGACACCGAAATCAGCGAGGGCCAGATCCTGTCGCTGGTGCAGGACGGCGCCGCGGTCGAACAGGCGGGCGAGGGCCAGCAGGTCCAGATCGTCGTGAACCAGACGCCCTTCTACGCGGAATCGGGCGGTCAGGTCGGCGATACCGGGCTGATCAAGACCGAAACCGGCGCCGCGCGCGTGACCGATACCCGCAAGTCGGGCGGGCTGTTCATTCATGTGGCCGAGGTCACGCTGGGCACGATTTCGCGCGGGCAGGGCGCGCAGCTTTCGGTCGATCACGACCGCCGCTCGACCATCCGCGCCAACCACTCGGCCACGCACCTGCTGCATGAGGCGCTGCGCCGCGCGCTTGGCGATCATGTCGCGCAGCGCGGCTCGCTGAACGCGCCGGACCGGCTGCGTTTCGACTTCAGCCATTCCAAGGCGATGACGCCCGAAGAACTGGCCCAGGTCGAGGCCGAGGTGAACGGTTTCATCCGCCAGAACACGCCGGTCGAAACCCGCATCATGACCCCCGACGACGCCCGCGCGCTTGGCGCGCAGGCGCTGTTTGGCGAGAAGTATGGCGATGAGGTGCGCGTGGTCTCGATGGGTGAACTGTCCGGTTCGGGCAAGGGCGCCAACGGCCAGACCTATTCGCTGGAACTGTGTGGCGGCACCCATGTCGCGCGCACCGGCGATATCGGCATGTTCGCGTTGACCGCCGAGACGGCCTCGGCCGCCGGTATCCGCCGGATCGAGGCGCTGACCGGGCAAGCCGCGATGGAGCAGCTTCGCCGCGTCGATGGCGAGCTTTCCGAGATCGCCGGCATCATCAAGGCGCAGGCCGGCGATGTCGTGGCGAAAGTTCGCGCGCTGGCCGACGAGCGCAAGGCGCTGGCGAATGAGGTCGCGACGCTGAAGCGACAGCTTGCCATGGGTGGCGGCGCCGAGGACGCGCCCAAGGATATCAATGGTATCAAGCTGATCGCCCGCCGCGTCGACGGTGTTTCCGGCAAGGATCTTGCGCCGCTGGTCGAGGAAATGAAGCAGCGGCTTGGCTCGGGCGCGGTGGTCGTGCTGACTGAGGCGGACGGCAAGGCGACCGTCGCCGCCGGCGTCACGCAGGACCTGACGGCCCGCGTCACCGCCGTCGAACTGGTGCAGGCCGCGACGGCAGCACTTGGCGGCAAGGGCGGCGGTGGCCGACCCGACCGCGCGCAGGGCGGCGCCCCCAGCCTTGCGGCGGCCGATGCCGCCATTGCGGCGGTCGAGGCGCTGATCGGGGCCAAGGCATGACCGCGCTGTGGATCGCGCATGTCAATGTCATCGACCCCGAGGCCTATGGCCGCTATGCGCAGGCCGCCGGCCCGGTGATCGCGGCGCATGGCGGGGTCTTTCTGGCCCGCGGCTCGCGCTATGTGCAGCTTGAAGGGAACGACCGCGCGCGCAATGTCGTGGCGCGGTTCCCCAGCGTCGAGGACGCGGTGGCCTGCTACAACTCGGCCGAATATCAGGCGGCGCTGGCGCACGCCAAGGGCGCATCCCAGCGCGATCTGGTCGTGGTCGAGGAAAATCCTGCCTGAAAGCAGGGGGTGATTCGTTAAGCTTTCCGTGCTAAGCCAAGGAAAACGTGCAAGACGGAAACGTGTAATTCGGGGGCGGGCATGTGTCGCTGGGCAGCCTATATCGGCAGTCCGATCTATCTTGAGGATGTGATCTGCCTGCCGGGACATTCGCTGGTGCGTCAAAGCCATGGCGCCACGCGATGCCATACGCCGGTCAATGCCGACGGGTTCGGTATGGCTTGGTATGGCGAACGCGCCGAGCCGGGGCTTTACCGCGACATCATGCCGGCATGGTCGGACAGCAACCTCAAAAGCCTGACCGCGACACTGAAATCGCATCTGTTTCTGGCGCATGTGCGGGCGTCGACCGGCACCGCGACCAGCCGCAACAACTGCCATCCCTACGCGGTCGGACGGTGGAGCGTCATGCATACCGGCCAGTTCGGCGGCTACGACCAGTATCGCCGCCATGCCGACGCGCTGATCCCCGACGATTATTACCCGCATCGCAAGGGGGCCACGGATAGCGAGGCGCTGTTCCTGATGGCGCTGGCCGAGGGGCTGGACCACGACCCCGCCGGCGCCATGGCCCGCGCCACCGCGAAATTCGAGGCTCTTGCCCGGCAGCGCGGCACGGCGCCCTTCGTGCGACTGACGGCGGCCTTTTCGGACGGCCAGCGCCTTTACGCGCTGCGCTATGCCAGCGACGATCTTGCGCCGACGCTTTATCACCGCTGGTCGGACGGGCGCGGCGGCCGCGCCGTCGTCTCGGAGCCGCTGGAGCAGGACGAATCCGATTGGCTGGAGGTGCCGCCGCAAAGCTTTTGCGTGTTCGAGGGACGCGAGGTCAGCATCCGCCCCTTCCTGCCCGACGCCGCCCGCGCCGCCGCCTGACCCGATGCCCATGCGGCGGGCTGCATCGGTGTCGGCGCGGCTATCCCGACGCCGTCGCCGGATCGGGTGCTTGCGTTGATGGCCGCCCAGTCACCCGTGCCGCAGCCTGATCCAGCGCCCGCCGCCGTCTGACCTGCCGCTTGTGGCGCGACTTGACCTGCCATCGTCGCTGCTGCCAGACCCGGCTTCCCCGACACCGCTGCCTGATCGGGCGCCCGCATTTATGCCTGACCCGGCGCCCATGCTGCGGCTTGCCTTGCGCCCTTGCGGGCTACCTAACCCGCCGCCTGCGCTGCCGCCTGACCCGGTATTTGACGCTGAGATACCTCGTCGTTGCTCAATTCCCATTCCCATCTCTGCCGGGCAGGCCGCGGGGCGGTGCAGGTTCAGGCGGGCGTCAGACCGCCCTCGCGCAGCAGGAATTCGACGACCTCGGCGACGCCCTTCATCATGGCGCAACTGTGCCATGATGAGGGGCGCCCCACCCGCCCCGCGCATCGCTTTCCAGAATCCGGGTGTCGACACCGACATGCGGCGCAAGATCGGTCTTGTTCACCACCAGCAGGTCGGCGCGGCCAACCCCGGCCCGCGCTTGCGTGGAATGTCCTGACCGGCGAAGGTGTCGGTGACATGGATGGTCAGGTCGGCCAGTTCCGGGGCTGAAGGTCGCGGCCAGACTGTCGCCGCCGGATTCGATCGGGATCGGATCAGGATTCGGGTGGGCGGTGCGCATCAGCGTCCGGATATCGTCGCGGGTGTAGATATCGCTGTCGATGACCGCCATCGACGGGTGGGGCGCGGACGGCGGCATCGATCACCTTCCCGGGGGGGGGGGGGACGGCCCCTGTTCCGGCCCGCAGGAACAGGCAAAGCCGCTGGTCGGAAGGCAGTCATTGATTCAGCGGCAGGCGGTCCAGCGTCGGCATCAACGCGCGTGAAAACCGGTCTCGTGGTCGTGGCCCATCGTGCGGCCACGACCATGCGCCCCGTTGAGATTGAAGGGCGTTATTCGGCGCGGGGCGGGGTCAAAGCCATTCAGTCCTCGGAAAAGCGGGCGTCGGTTGGCACTTGCAGGGCGGTCGCAAGCGCGTTGGTCTGGCTGGCCATGGCGATCACGGCCAGAAGTTCGGCGTGCTGGGCCGCCGTCATGCCCTTGGCCCGCGCCGCCGCCGTGTGCGAGTGGATGCAATAGGCGCAGCCATTCGCGACCGAGACCGCGACATAGATCAGTTCCTTGGCCAGCGGATCCAGCGCGCCCGGCGCCATGACGGTGGCAAGCCGTTCCCATGTCGCGCGCAGCAAAGGCGGGTCATGGGCCAGCGCGCGCCAGAAGTTGTTGACATAATCGGTGCCACGGGTGGCGCGGATGGCGTCGAAGACGGCGCGGGCCTCGGGGGCGGCGTCCTGATCGGACAGCAGGGGGACCGTCGCCATCAGATCACCGCCATGATGCGGGCCGGTCCGCCGGTGCCGCGCGCGTGTTTCGGCGCGCCGACGAAGATCGTGCCGCCCTTGGCGGGCAATTGCCCGACATTGGCAAGGTTCTCGATGCCGTAGCGCCCGCCCGGCAGCCACGAATGATGCACCGCGAAATCGGCCGAGTTGCCGGGGTCCAGCGACAGCGTGTCGGTGGCGATGGCCGCGACATTCATTGTCGCCAGCATGTCCGTGGCCGAGGTGGCAAAGCCCGGAAAGGCGAAATTGCCGTCCGGCGTATTGCGAAATTCGGGCGTGCCCATTTTTGCCCCCCAGCCCGAGTTCATCGCCACGCAGGCCCCCGCCGGAATGTCGCCGTTGGCGCTGATCCAGGCCTCGACATCGCCGGCCTCCAGCATGGCATTGGCGTCGTCCTTCGCCTTGGCGGTGATGTCGATGACGCAAAGCGGGCAGATCAGCGATTCCGGCGCCAGTTCCGCGACCGAGGCCCCATCGCGCGAGAAATGCAGCGGCGCGTCGATATGGGTGCCGGAATGTTCGAATATCGTCAGCTTCCAGATCTGGTAGCCGCTCTTGTCGAAATTCACCGATTCCTCATAGGCGATGCCGGGAAGGCCGTCGAAGGTGGGGAAGGCCTCGTCCAGCACATAGGTCAGGTCCAGCACCTTGCCCTGCGCCGCCGCAAGGGCGGGGCGCGCGCTCAGCATGCCCATGGCGACGGCGCTGGCGCCGGTCGCGGCGGCCCCGGCGAAAAGCTGGCGGCGGCTCAGCATCCCGTGTTTGACGTTTTCGATCAGGCAGGCATTGCACATCTGCGGTCTCTCCTGTTCCGGCCGGGACAGTCCCGGTCGGTCCAATGCTCCCATGAGGCTGCCGTTGACGCCAAAGGTTTTTCGGCGGCGCCGATTGCGGGTCAGGCGGAAATTCCGGGCGGGTCGCGCAAATGCCCGGCGCGGCGGAATGCGCTTTCCCCCGCGGGCCGGGGCCATTATACCCTTTTGCGGCATTCATGACCGCGGAAGGGAAACCAATATGGCCAATGTGGTGGTCGTCGGCGCGCAATGGGGCGACGAAGGCAAGGGCAAGATCGTCGACTGGCTCAGCGAACGCGCCGATGTGATCGCGCGCTTTCAGGGCGGTCACAACGCCGGGCACACGCTGGTCATCGGCAATCAGGTCTACAAGCTGTCGCTGCTGCCCTCGGGGATCGTGCGCAAGGGCAAGATGGCGGTCATCGGCAATGGCGTCGTGCTGGACCCGTGGGCGCTGTTTGCGGAAATCGACAAGCTGGCCGGGCAGGGCGTCGCCATCAGCCCCGAAAACCTGATGATCGCGGAAAACACCCCGCTGATTCTGCCGCTGCACCAGGACCTGGACCGGCTGCGCGAAGAGGCGGCGGGGGCGTCGAAAATCGGCACGACCGGGCGCGGCATCGGCCCCGCCTATGAGGACAAGGTCGGCCGCCGCACCATCCGCGTCGCCGATCTGGGCGATGAGGAAACGCTGGATTCGCGCCTTGACCGGCTGCTGGCCCATCACGACGCGCTGCGGCAGGGCCTTGGCGCCGCGCCGATCGACCGCGCCGAACTGCGCGCCAAGCTGCTTGAGGTCGCGCCGAAGCTTCTGCAATACGCCCAGCCGGTCTGGAAGGTGATGAACGACGCCCGCAAGGCCGGCAAGCGCATCCTGTTCGAGGGCGCGCAGGGCTCGTTGCTGGATATCGACTTCGGCACCTATCCCTATGTCACCAGCTCGACCACCATGTCGGGCATGGCCGCCAGCGGCACCGGCATGGGGCCGTCGGCCATCGGTTTCGTCCTTGGCATCGTCAAGGCCTATACCACCCGCGTCGGCTCGGGTCCGTTCCCGACCGAACTGGACGACGAGGACGGCCAGCGCCTTGGCGAGCGTGGCCATGAATTCGGCACCGTCACCGGCAGGAAGCGCCGCTGCGGCTGGTTCGATGCGGTGCTGGTGCGCCAGACCTGCGCGATTTCCGGCGTGAACGGCATCGCGCTGACCAAGCTGGACGTTCTGGACGGCTTCAAGACGCTGAAGATCTGCGTCGGCTACGAAATCGACGGCGTGCAATACGACCACCTGCCCACCGCCGCCGCCTTGCAGGCCCGCGTCACGCCGATCTACGAGGAGATGCCGGGCTGGCAGCAATCGACCGCCGGTGCGCGCAGCTGGGTCGAGCTTCCGGCCGAGGCGATCAAATATGTCCGCCGCATCGAGGAACTGATCCAGTGCCCGGTCGCGCTGCTGTCGACCTCGCCCGAGCGTGACGACACGATCCTTGTGACCGACCCCTTCGCGGACTGAGCCATGGATCTGAAATCCCGCAAACGCTGGTCTTTGGTGGTCCTGCTGGTCGGGCTGCCGCTGTATCTGGTCGCGGCATGGTATGTGACCAACCTGATCTATGACCGCTGGGGGCGGATGCCACTGATCCTTGAATTCGCGGTCTATGTCGGGCTGGGGATTGTCTGGGTGCTGCCCTTTCGCAAGCTTTTCTCTGGCATCGGCAAGGGCGAATGACGCGTCTTGCCAGCCGCCTGCCGGTCACGCTGATCGGCGGCGGCGACGCTGGCGCGGCCGATCTTGCGGCGGCGCTGGCGCTGGCGCCGGTGGTGGCGGCGGCCGATGGCGGCGCGGACAATGCGCTGGCGCATGGGCTGGTGCCGCAGGCGGTCTGGGGCGATTTCGACAGCATCTCGGCCCGGGCGCGCGCCGCGATTCCGGCTGAGAACCTGCATCCGGTGGCAGAGCAGGACAGCACCGACTTCGAAAAATGCCTGTCGCGCATCGACGCGCCGCTGGTCATCGCCGTGGGCTTTTGCGGCGGGCGGCAGGACCATTTCCTTGCCGCGCTGGCCACGCTTGCGCGCCGCATCGGGCCGCCCTGCATCCTGATCGCAGAGGCCGACATCATCACCCTTTGCCCCGCAAGGATTGCGCTGGACCTGCCCCTGGGCACGCGGCTTTCGCTTTTCCCGATGGGGCCGGTCCGTGGCGAAAGCCAGGGTCTGGAATGGCCCATCGACGGCATCGGCTTTGCGCCGGACCGTCGCATCGGCACCTCGAACCGCACCACAGGGCCGGTCAGTCTGCGGATCGACGGCCCGATGCTGCTGATCCTGCCGCGCGCGCATCTGGAAACGCTGGCCCGCGCGCTTTAGACCTGTCCGGGATCCCGGACGCGCCGCCGCTCAGCGTCCGCGAATACGGGGGTCCATCGCGTCGCGCAGCCCGTCGCCGATATAGTTCACCGACAGCACAGTGAGCGAGATGAACGCGCCCGGCAGGACCACCCGCCACGGATACATCTGCATCTGGTCCACCGCGTCGAACAGAAGCCGCCCCCAGGTCGGGAAATCCGGCGGGAATCCCAGACCCAGAAAGGACAGCGCGCTTTCGGTGATGATGGCGGTCGCGATCCCCAGCGTCGCCGCCACCATGATCGGCGAGATCACGTTCGGCAGCACATGCCGCAGGATCATCCGCGGCGCCGGGGTGCCGATGGATTTCGCGGCCAGAATGAACTCGCGCTCTTTCAGGCCCAGCACGTCGCCGCGCACGATCCGCGCCGTCTGCATCCATGAGGTCACCCCGATGGCCAGCACGATCAGCAGGAACGTGCCCCCCGCCGGTCCCAGCGTCCGGCCCAGCGGCTCGCGGAACAGCGTCACCATCAGCAGCAGCAAAGGCAGCAGCGGCAGGGCCAGGAACAGCTCGGTCAGCCGCATCAGCGGCGCGTCCAGCCGCCTGAAATAGCCCGACAGGATGCCGATGAAACTGCCCAGCGTCAGCGCGATCGACATGGCGACCAGCCCGACCGAGATCGAGACCCGGCCGCCGGTCATCATCCGCGACAGGATATCGCGGCCCAACTGGTCGGTGCCCAGCGGATGCGCGACGGTAAAGCCCTGATTGCGGGCGCGGTAATCGACATAGGTCGGGTCGATGGTCCAGATCAGCGGCCCGATGCTGACGAAAAGCACGATGCCCAGGAACAGGACCAGCGCCACCATGGCGCCGCGATGGCTGCGGAACTGCCGCCAGATGTCGCGCCACTGGCTGCGCGCGGGCGCACCGGCAAGGACGGGGTTGTCGGGCGGCAGCGCCTCGGCGCCGGGAAGGGCGGCATTGCCGGCGGTCTCGTCGACCAGAAGATCCTCGCGGTCAGTCATAGCGGATCCTCGGGTCAAGGACGCCGTAAAGCAGGTCGGCGATCAGGGTAAAGGTCACGATCAGGATGGCGAAGATGAAGGTCAGCGTCATCACCATCGGGATGTCGTTGGCATAGATCGCAAGAATCAGAAGCTGGCCGATGCCGTTAACCTTGAAGACCTGCTCGGTGATCAGCGCGCCGCCGAAGACCACTGGCAGCCCCAGCGCGATGACCGTCACCACCGGGATCAGCGAGTTGCGCAGGACGTGTTTCAGCACCACCCTGCGTTCCGACAGCCCCTTGGCGCGGGCGGTGCGCACATAGTCCTGACGCAGGTTGTCCAGCATGGAGGCGCGCATGAAGCGGCTGATCTGGGCGGCGTTGTAAAGCGCCAGCACCGTGACCGGCATCACCATCTGGCGCACCTGCATCAGGAAGCTGTTCCAGTCGGTCACCTTCAGCGTGGTGTCATAGATCGAGGGGAACCATTGCAGCTTGATCCCGAAAATGATGATGAACACCACGCCCGTGAAAAAGGTCGGCAGCGAGAACCCCACCATCGACACGAAGGTGCCGATCTGGTCGAACCAGCTATATTGCCGATAGGCCGAGATGATGCCGATGGGAATGGCGATCAGCACCCCCAGCACATAGGACATGCCCACGACGGTCAGCGTCTGCGGCAGGCGCTGCGCGATCACGTCAAAGACCGGGCTGCGCGACTGAAAGCTGATGATACGCTGCATGCCCGCGCTGAAATCGGTGCCAAAGACCTGGTCGCACCAGTAAAGCGGCTCGACCCAGAAGAACTGCTTCAGCCACAGGACATAGCGGATATACCACGCCTGTCCCAGTCCCAGCGCCTCGCGCATGCGTTCCTTGACCTCGGGGGGGACGGTCAGCGGCACGTCGCCAAGCGGGTCGCCGGGCGAGGCCTCAAGCAGCAGAAAGATCACCAGCGAGATGAACAGCAGCGTCGGAATGGCCATCAGCAGCCGTCGCAGGGCGAATGTCAGCATCGTGGCGTGGCTCCCCTTGGCGCGGTCATTTGGTGCGGCTCCAGTCGGCGACGTTCCAAAGCTGCCCCTCCCAGCCGTTCGGAAGGATGCCCGCCAGCGTGTTCACATGCGCCGAGACCATGCCGCGATGGATCAGCGGCAGGGCGTAATGGCCGTCGCCGATCAGCCGCGCCTCAAGCTGTTTGGCGATCTCTTGCCGGCGGGCGATGTCGGCGGTGGCGTGCAGCGCGGTAATGCCGGCATCGTAATCGGCATCGCAGAAACGCGGGGTATTGTTCCCCTGCCATTGCGTCGCGGGCGAGGGGATGCGGGCGCAGGTAAACTTGCTCAGGAATGAGGCCGGGTCGGGCAGGTAATAGGCGTCGGTATACATCTCGGCATCGGCCTGAAACCTTGCCTGCGAATCCGGGTTGCCCGGATCGGCGCCAAAGAACGAGGCGCCATCGACGGCCTTCAGTTCGGTCTCGACGCCGATTTCGGACCACCATTGCTTGATCAGCGCCTGTTCGTCCTGCCGGACCGGATTCACTGTGGTCTGAAACAGCATCGACAGCCGCTGGCCGTCCTTTTGGCGCACGCCGTCCGGGCCGGGCAGCCAGCCCGCCTGCTCAAGCACCGCGCGCGCGCCGTCCAGATCCTGCGTCAGGCAGTCCTGCGCCGCCGGTGCATAGCCCGCAGGCACGGGGGTGATGGTGCAGGTGGGCCGGCCCGCGGGCCCATAGGCCAGTTCAGCGATTACCTGCCGGTCGATGGCCATGGACAGCGCCTTGCGCACCGCCGGGTCGGTCAGGAAGGGGTGGGGGAATTTCACGGTCGCGCGCTCGCCCTCGGGCAGGTCGGGCGAGGGGTCGGTCTGGTTCAGGTCGATCCGTTCGACCATCGAGCCGAAGCTGGCGACGACGCGGCCCTTGCCGGCGGCCTCCATCGCGGCGACGGATTCGGGGGGCAGTTGCAGGTTCCAGGCAAAGTCGACCTCGGCGCTTTCCAGCACGGCGCGGGCCGCCGCCATCGCATCGCCGCCGCCCTTGACGGTGACGCGGTCGAAGGCCGGTTTTGCCGCGTCGCGATAGGTCGGGTTGATGGCGAATTGCGCCAGATCGCCGGGGCGGAAATCGGTGACGCGATAGGGGCCGGTGCCGATGGGGCCGAAATTCTGCGCCGTGCAACTGACGCCCGCCGCGCCCTTGCAGGCGGCGAACTGCGCCTTTTGCAGGATGGGCGTGCGGCCGCCGACGAAGGCCTGCAAGGGCGCGTATTTCGGGGCCGAGAAGTTCAGCCGCACGGTCAGGTCGTCCAGCGCCTCGACCGAGGTAATGCCCTCGAATTCCTGCAGGACCGCGCAGCCAAAGCCGGGGTCCATGCAGTATTCGGCGGTGAATTTCACGTCCTCGGCGGTCACGGGGCTGCCATCGGACCAGATCAGTCCCGGCTTCAGCCTCCATGTGACCGAGGTGTAATCCGCAGCGATGCCGCCGTTTTCAAGGCTGGGGATCGCGGCGGCCAAAACCGGGCTCAGGCTGCCATCGGGGGCGACCAGCGCCAATGGCTCGATCACCATCGAGGCCGGATCCACGTCCTTGCTGCCGGTGGACAGATAGGGGTTCAGCACCGTCGGCGCCTGCCAGTAAAGCACGCGCAGATCGCCGTCGCCGCCGCGCCCGGCAAGGGCCGGGCCGGCCAGCGCCGCCGTGGTCAGCGCCGCCAGGACAAGGGCAGGGGGGATCGCTCGGATGGGCATGGGCACTTCTGTCAGAGGGGTTGCGCCGGGCCGGGCGCGCAAGGCGGGGCCGGCCCGGTCAGGACATCATTTCACGCGATACCAGTCGGCCACGTTCCACAGTTCGGTGTCCCAGGCGTTCAGCACGACCCCGCCAAGGCTGTTGGCATGGGCCGAGGCGGTGCCGCGATAGATCAGCGGCATGATGGCGTCGCTGTCCTTGGTCACCATGTCGTTCATCTTGCGGCCCATCTTGGCGCGTTCGGCCGGATCGACGATGCCGCTGAGTTCGCCCACCAGCTTGTCGTATTCCTGATCGCAATAGCGGCTGGTGTTTTCGCCCTGCCACTGGTTATCCGGCCCCGGCGCCTTGTCGCAGGTGTTCTTGGCCAGATAGGGCTCGGGGTTGTTGCCTTCAAAGAAGTTCGCATACATCTCGATATCGGCATAGAAACGCTGGAGCGTGTCGGGCGAACCCGCATCCGAGCCGAAGAACACCGCGCCGTCGATGGTCTTGAGTTCGGTTTCGACCCCGATTTCCTGCCACCACTGCTTGATCAGCGCCTGAAAGTCCTGCCGCACCGCGTTGACCGAGGTCTGGAAGACCAGTTTCAGCCGCTTGCCGTCCTTTTCGCGGATGCCGTCGGCGCCGGGAACCCAGCCCGCCTCGTCCAGAAGCTTGCGCGCGCCCTCCATGTCCTGCGTCAGGCAGGCGGTGTTGTCTTCCGAGGCCCATGCCTCGGGCGCGGGCACCAGGTTGCAGGTGGGCTTGCCGGCAAGGCCATAGCCGACCTCGGCCAGAAGCTGGCGGTCGATGGCCATGGACAGCGCCTTGCGCACCTTGACATCGGACAGGATCGGGTTGGGGTGCTTCAGCGTCGAACGCTCGCCATCGGGCAGGTCGGGCGAGGGGTCGGTCAGGTTCACATGCAGCCGCTCGACCAGCGAGCCGAAGGCGGCCGAGACCTTGCCAAGGCCCTTGGCCTCCATGCCCTGAATGACATCGGGCGCAAGCTGGGTGTTCCAAGCATAGTCGAATTCGCCGGTTTCCAGCACCGACCGCGCCGCCGCCGCCGCGTCGCCGCCACCCTTGATGACCAGTTTCGCGAAGGCGGGCTTGGCCGCGTCGCGGTAATTGGGGTTGGCGTCGAAGCTGATGACGTCATTGGTGCGGAACTCGGCCACCTTGAAGGGGCCGGTGCCGATGGGGTTGAAGTTCTGCTCGGTGCAGGTGGGCGCGGCCTCGCCCAGGCAATTCGCGAACTGGGCCTTTTGCAGGATCGGCGACTGCCCCCCCACGAAGGCCGAGAACGGGTCGGGGCGCGGCGTGGTGAAGCTGACCTTCACGGTCAGGTCGTCCACGGCCTCGACCTTCTCGACGCCCTCGAACTTGGTAAGCTGGGCGCAGCCGCCCTTGGGGTCCATGCAGTAATTGGCGGTAAAGACCACGTCGGCCGCCGTCAGCGCGCTGCCGTCGGACCATTTCAGCCCCGGTTGCAGCTTCCACGTCACCGATTTCAGGTCCTTGGCGATGCCGCCATTCTCGATCGAGGGGACCTCGGCCGCCAGCCGCGCCACCACCTTGCCGGTCGGGTCGAAACTGGCCAGTGGTTCGATGGTCATGCTGGCGGCGATGATGTCCTTGGTCCCCGAGGACAGGTAAGGGTTCATCGTCGAGGGCGCCTGCCACAGGATGACGTTCACCTGCCCGTCGCTGCCACGCTCGGCGAAGGCGGCCGGAGCCATGGCAAGGGTCGCGGCGGCGCCCATCATCAGTGCTTTCAATCTCATCACTCTCTCCTGTCGGGATGGGTCGCGCGTCGCGGGGATGTGCCGCGATGGAAACACTCTTGGTTAAGATATCGGGCGGCAGGTCCGCCGGTGAAACTGCTTCCAAGTTTCCGACAGGTTCGCGACGAATTGCAAGAAACAAGTTTCCGCCGCTTTCCGGTTGCAATGTCGCATGGCGCGTTTAGCCTTGCCGCCAACACTTTGGACGGGGGATGGCGATGCTGGACAATGAACCGCTGGTGTCCATCGAGAAATTGCAGGTCGAGTTTCAGACCCAGGACGGCCCGGTGACCGGCGTTAACGAACTTTCCTCCGATATCCGCTCGGGCGAACGTGTCTGCGTGGTCGGCGAAAGCGGCTCGGG
>RRZU011521899.1_pt1 | contig 13822 bp, 15 predicted proteins | sample 2165561 | NCBI WGS metagenome assembly RRZU01 (sample SAMN10456909, study PRJNA506462) | wastewater metagenome | isolation source: wastewater sludge | place: USA: Moscow, Idaho
CAATCATCGACGTTTGTTAAGCTCGATAGGTTATGTTCCACCAGCCGAATTTGAAATGGCGTATTATCGCCAATTGGAAGAGTCAGCCAAAGTGGCATGACTCAAGATAAACTGTCTCCGAAATACTCGGGTCGGTTCATTAAGATATATAAGTCCAAATCCACTTAGTTTTATTTTCACCTTTGGATTTGGTCTGAATTAACAATGATTTTTGCAAAACAACCCATTCCAATGCTTTACGCTCAACATTCATTTTGGTTTCAGTTGGCTTCCAAAAGCGCTCATCAATTCCAAGTATGATTTTGGTAGCGATAGAGCTAATAATGTCGTCAGGAAATTTTTCAGGGCTTTGTGATGCAATTATCAATTGCAAGCCAAATTTTCGGCCTTCGCGGGCAATCAGTGTCAATATGTTGTCAGGATCATCATCCATGAAAATAGGGGCCTCATCAATCACCAATGTTCGGCGCAATTCATTGGTTTCACCCAATTGAATGCATTTTTCAAAAACTTCAGTGCAACGAAATAAAACAAACATTTTTCGTTCTTCTAAACCAAGCGCCTTCAGGTTGTAACGCCAAATGTTATTGTTGTCATCAAACGGCGGTTGTTCGTCTTTGAAGATACCAACCGAATTCAAATTTTCTAATTTATTCAGCACACTCATCAGCACATCTGCGCTGTTGTACTTCATGAGTTCTTCAATTTCAGTGCCTGTTGTAATGCTGTTAGCGTATTCTGTGTATGCATCTATCGCTTTTTCTTTAGCTTTGGCCAATTGTTCATCCAATTTACCATCATTCAATAAGCTGCCATCCTGGCGCATATGCTGCAACCGCTTTTTGTGAAGGGCTTGACCAGCCTTTTGAGCCTGTTCGAGCTTAACAATGGCATTTTGATTAACCCCCATGAATACGGATCTGGCGATAAAACGTGCTGTGCGCAAAACGTCATTGAGATTTGGGTTACGCTTCCCGATAATTTTAGGCCGCCACTTTGTAATGGCCCCATCGTATTCATCAATTGAGATAAACCAGTTTTTGGCATCCTTATCCCAATTTGCTCCCAAGGCTTTAGCATCATCCTTATCTTCATATGGCACATCAATATACATACGGCCATCTGTGGTATGGACCAATTCCTTTGCGTTTGGATCGATAACCCAAGATTTTGGATCGTTATCAAAAAAGCCATAAGAAGTATAGGTGTCATTAATAATATTTCTTAATACACCTTCTTGCTTATCACCCAGTTTCCTAGAAGTTTTGTTAATTGTATTAATGAAGCCGCGCAACTTCTTTCGGACACCGCCATGGTGAGGATCCGGATTAACCAGGAATGGATTCAAACCATACTGAGTCTGCTCTGAAAACAAAACTGTGCTGCAGTTAGGAATTTCAATGTCACCGTGAACATCAAAAACCTCAAATTTATGAGAGCGCTTTTGTGTGTCTGTATAGCTGGCAAGACACTGATTGATCAGTTTACGCATGGTATAGGTTTTACCCGCGCCACTGGTGCCCATAATGGCTATGTGGGGGTTCACTAAACGTGAATCATCCCAAATGACGGGTTCTTTTGAGTTTGCAGAAGTACCTAAGCTGAATTGCATACAGTATCCCAAAAAGTAAGTTGATTATTGAAAAAAACATACTAATTATTCTAAATTTTGATTATTATAAATCAGATGCAAAAAAAAATATTAAATTTAAAAAATTTTTAAATGTTTTATTATCTTTGAAAATCGATAAAATACTCATACTATAAGTTTGGAAAGATTGCCTGACTATGGAACACAAATTCACATCCATCCCGATTGCAAAAAATCACTTTGAAACCGGCCATTTGAAAGGGTTTTTTTTATACAAAAAAACCATGCCTGATTTACTTGTAGGGTCCGATGTGGATTTTTGGAATGTCCTACTGATTACAGATAAAGAAATGCAGATTTGGTTGTCGGCATGCAACAAAATCAATTCTCCCAGAAACTTTAAATCCATCAATGCAGCAATCAATGCATTAGAAAAAATTGGATTTAAAGTAGAAGAAATGGGCTATTTACATGGTGCACGAAAATGAATGCGAGCCTTAATAGCATTAATGCTTTTTCCGGCACATTGTCTTTGGTGGTTCAAAATGCAATTCGCGCCGGGTATGCCACCCAAGAATCAACTGCCAGCCTCGAAGCACAGGTAATGGACTCTTTACAGCACCTATCGGACAACTTCAAACACCTTAAAAGTGTATTTGGAGACAATCTTGCTGAATCAAATGCCAATTACAATGTGCTAATGCAAACCGCATTAAATTTCACCTTGGTTCACTTGGATGTCAAAACAAAAGATAACCAATTTTATAAAGAATTGGTGCCCGAATTGTTTCAAGGTAATACCATGATTAAGGATCCTCCTGTGCTGAGCAGAGAGGTTCAGGTGATGTGGTTGTATTCGGACTTGCTCGACATCATAACCAAATATCAATTGCCCCAGAATCCAAGCTTGTATTCGCGTTTGAGCGAGATACAAAAAAATTTGGATTTTTATTGTGAAGAGATTTTAAATCAAGCCCAAGCATCTCAATCAGGGATTGAATATGCGGTGTTGTATCAAAGCCTCCATCAATCATTTATCAACATATTTAAACCTGAATTATTGCAAAAACTAACAGGTATTGGGGGCAGTGGTGCTGGCGATATTGGGCTGAAATTAGATTTAAAGCCCGAGCAGCTTACTGTTGAGAGCAATGCTGAACTTGAATCTCCAACACCCGAGGATGAATTACCTGAAGTGGATGATTACAGTGAAATAGCTTCAGACAACAATGAAGCGGATATACCTGCAGATGAAATACCGGAGGAAGCGTCATTTCAAGAAGAGTATGAGGCCGCTTTTCACTCAACAGCCAATGGAGCTTTATCTGCCTTGGAAGCCAGTATGGTACTTACAAAGAATTTAGTGGATGTGGGGGTTTCGTATGATAGATGAACCTATTAAGCTTGATCAAATATTCTGCCGCAATCTGGTTAAAACTGTTCTCATGAAACGATATGAAGAGGGGTTTAAAATGTTTTATGCACCGGCTGAAACCGCAAATGAAGCGGAATTGGAGGTGTTGATTTTAGATCCAGAGGAAATTGCAGAGCTCACTTGTGAATGCGTATTGATGGCTGCAGATATTAAAGGCCAAAAATTGGGTATGGACAAAAATTTCAATAATTATCACTGCTCTAGTGATGCTGGAGGCATTTTGATTGAGCCATCGGGTGTGGCAAAATGGGGTTACATGGAAGGCTTGCCCCTGTTTTACGATGTGATTAAATATGACTTATGCCAAGCAAACAGTGTTTTAGACTTTTATAAAAACACCATTACTCAAATCAATCCAGAATTTAGAATTCAACAAGAACAGTCTGTTCAAAGCAAACCATTTACTGGTTTTGAAATGTCCATTTAAAAAAAATATTAAAATATTTTATATATATTTTTGTTAAAGAGTCTATAATTGCATTTATAGAGTAATTTATTTTGGAGAGTGGAATGAATACCGAATTGCAAAAAAAACTACGCAGTTTTTTTGTGAATGGCATTCTTGCAAATCTCAACGACTCTGCAGCTAAGATAGAATCGTACAAAGCATTTTGGCTGCAAAGCTACGCTGAAGATTCAATCAATGGAGAAAATCCAAATATTTTTAGCTTGCGATTTCCGTTCAGCGAGGCACAAGGCATCTATATAGAGCTTGTTGATGACATTACCATGGAAGAAGAGTTTATTTCCTTTGATATGTCTAGCATTGAAGATGGGAATCTGGTTTATTTTTTGGTGAACTTCAATGACATTCATGGTCAGAATGCCGAACCACATCAACCTCAATATTATTTTAATTTCGTTGCGAATAATGATTTAAAGCAAGAAGGCTATTTGAATAATCCAAATGACTGTAATCAGTATTTGGCTGCTATCATTGATGCCCTAGGAATTGAAATTTTGATTGAGGAATAATGTTATCACAAGCCACTAAAGTCATGATAAACCAACTGATAGAAGTGCCCACTTTGTGGGGAGACAAAAAGCTTTCCATAGGAGGCCGGGGCCGTTGCTATCTCGATTTCATTGATTCACCGAATGAAATCACCCCATTAATGATTGACCAGTCTGCCAGTAAAACTTATGGCACCTTGGCAGATATGATTGTTTATACCTCTTCGCAAGAAGTCTTTAAGCAATTGGTTCAGTTTACGGAAGAGCTTCATCCAGAAAGAGTGGATGATATTTTATATCTTGCACGAATCATTTGGCTGTGTAATCGCCAAGGTTTAAAAGCTCTTTTTGATAAAAAACTATATCAAAAATTGCATGATGAATTAATCGAACTAGAATTTATGTACCGGCAAGAGCACCTGCTTTATAAAAATGTGGTGCTAGGTAAATAGCTATAGAGGCAACCTTATGGGGCAAAAAGTATTACTGATCGCTGAAAAAGATTCATTAGGTGAGCAAATTGCCAAAGCATTTGGCATCACCAGTAAATCTAAAGCGGGTTACTTTTATGAGAATGATGAAATCATTGTGGCCATGGCCAGTGGACATCTTTATCAGTTAAGCCCCAAGAATAAAATTTCGTCTCTGCCTTTCCTGCCTGATTCAACCGATCTACAGTACCTCCCCGATGAGTCTAAAATCAATCGGGTAACAACCATTAACCGCTTAATGCAAAGAAATGACATTGCAGAAATTTGTAATGCTTGTGATCCTGGCAGAGAGGGCGAGTTAATTGGGTCTGTCATTATCGAGCAACAAGGATTACGGGGCCGTAAATTCACCCGATTGTGGGCCAGCAGTCAAGCGCCGGAAGCCATACTGGACTCTTACAGCAAGCGTAAAGAAGCTTCTCATTACAGCAATTTACTGGCTGCAGCCAAGCTTAGGGCAATTGGCGATTTGGTTTATGGCATCAATGCCAGCCGCGCCATCACCAATCTAAACCGAAAAAAAACTGGTTCACAAAGCAATTTTTCAGCCGGGCGAGTTCAGACACCAACCCTTGCCATGATAGTTGAGCGTGAGCAAGAAATTACGAATTTTAAAAGTGAGACATATTGGCAGGTTTATCTGCACTTAGCTGTTGATAACCAAGTGAATACATTGATTTGGAGTAAGAATAAAACCCTTATTTCTAAAGATGAAATTGTGATGGATGATGATGAGGAAATTGAAGATTCAGACACCAATCCAACCCGTATTTTTGACAAAGCCATTGCAGATGCCATTCAGGCAAAGTGCCTAAATGCCACTTTAGATCCGTCTAAGATAGTCCAAGAAACCAAAACTGTAATGGTGTCGCCACCATCATTATTGGATGGCACAACATTACAAAGCCTGGCTAACAAAGAGTTGCAGTTTTCATTGTCAAAAACGATGAAAACACTGCAAGCACTGTACGATGCAGGATGTGTGTCCTATCCCCGTTCTGAAAGTAAAGTACTGGCTGTAGATGACAAAGAGCAGGTCATCAAAACCCTATCCATACTCACACAGCACCGTGATTTTGTTCATACAGCCACTAAGGTTATCGAAAACTCCGATGCCTGGGTGAATACTTCTAATCCAAAATTATTTGTCGAGCGAGATAAGTTGATTGATGGCCATGGGGCCATCATTCCCACTGATTTCTCTGTCGTCGTGAGACTGACTGCTGATGAAACCAGTTTGTACAAACTCATCGTAAATCGGTTCATCATGGCCTTCTATCCCCCAGCAGAATACCTGGTTACAGAACAAATGGTTTTGATCGAAACAGAGGCCTTTTATGGCCGGGGCAGTATTCTTGTGAATCCTGGTTGGACAGAGATAGCCAAACCCAAAGTGGAAAAACCCAACAAAGAAGCCAGCAAAATTCATCCCATTACCAATGAATCTAAATTGGCCATAAATGATGTAAAGTTGGTTGATTCACAAACCAAACCCCCTCATCGGTTTACCGAAGGTAAATTGGTTCAATCCATGAAAAAAATGGGTTTAGGTACTGTGGCGACAAGAGAGCCCATTGTGGCCAATCTAAAAGGGGAGCGTGGTCCATCAACCAAAGCTACTTATCTGACCATTGAAGGCAAATTTCTATTACCAACTGCCGAAGCATTCTCATTGATTGATTATTTAAAAGAAAACGCATTGGATTTGGTTTGTGCACCAGCATTCACCGCTCAATTTGAAGAGCACTTAACTGAATTGACCAAAGGCCAATCAACCATTGAGTCAGCCAAATCTTTTCTTTACGGCCAAACTCGGGCAGTCGTTGATACGGTCAACAAGACTTTAGAGGGTATCGATGAGTATCGAGAGGAACTTGGAAAATGCCCAGCTTGCCCATCTGGCATAGTAATTGATACAGGTTCACTTAAGTGTGCCTGTAATGCTTGTGCTTTTGTCGTCTATAAAAAATATTCAGGAACCCTGTTAAGCAAAGAACAGCTTCAACAACTTTTGGAAACACCGCATGAAACTAAGGAAATTTTGAAGTTTATTTCCAGCACAACCAAAAAAACTTTTGAAGCGAAATTGAAAATTGCAACAGCCGAAGAGGGCTTTCCGGTCAAGTTTCATTTTGTTAAAGAAGAATACGGCACTTGCCCACAATGCAAAGCGGGAACAGTGGTGCGAACCAATAAGGCCCACATTGATTGTGATAAACAGTGTGGCTTTGGCATGTTTATAAATGACCTTACAACAGCACAATTAAAAAAACTGATGGCCACAGCATCAACAGACCAAATTTCATATTTTAGTAAAAAGAAAAACACACATTATCCCGCCAAAATCATATTGGTTAATAAAAATGGCAATTTGGTGCCTGAAATTCAATGGTTAAATAGCAAATAGGTGGTTTTATGTTAGCAAAAGTGGATTTAATGGATGATCAATCCGGTAACGCTTTAAGCTCTGTAATAACAGAGTTATTTACGGAGCTGAAACCCAGCATCGATATAGTCGATTGGGCCGCTCTGGTCACTCGTGCTAACGAAAATTCATTTGATGACTTTGAAACTGAAGCCCAATCATACTTAACAACCATTCAAAATCAATTTATTGAGTTGTTAAAGTCATCTCAAGAAAAAGCCCTCAAAATCGACTTTGGCATTCCATTCAACCCAATCAGTCACGCCATGTTTACTGGCAGTTGTCTTTGCCATTTGATGATAGCCCAGCAGCAATTCAAATTTAAAGATTCGCGTTGGATCATGGCCTCTCAAATCCATGAGTACAGTTTGACGTTGAAAGCAAATTCAGAACCGGTGGAGGTAATGGTTTGGAATCGCTCAGATTTGTTTAACAATGAAACACTGACTGAAAATTACGCTTTTAAGATTCATTTATACAACATAGAACAAATCCAAAACTTCCCTAAAAATGACCCTACCATGGACATTGATATGGTTGAAGTATCAAGCCAGCTTGATAATTTAATCAACGATAATGGTATTAAAATCGAACGATTAGGACTGACTAAAGCGGTCTTGAATAATGGTGAAGCACGGGAAATATTTAATGATGTTTTGTTGGTATCTAAGCGTAGCCTCCCAGTAAACACGCTTTTTTATTCTGAAAAATTTACTGAAACTCAGCCTGGTGCCGAATTGGTGGCCTTGGCCGCGACACTTTTATGTGTTGGTCAATTTGACCGTATGGATGACTTGGGCACGAACTTCATTTCAAACATGCTTGGCCAAGTATTGCTGAATCACCTACCAGATGTGGATCAAGAGAAGCGGTACCAGGGAAGTGAACTTCTAAAAAGCAAACTTGCTAAAGATGAATTGAATTTAGAAAATTTGGTAGCCCATTGGATTGATGGTAATTCTGTTTTGTTAGAAAAGTTGCGTGAGCAACATTCTGAAATTCCCAGCAACATTTCAACCATGATTAAAACCAAAGGCATGCCTGAGACTAAAGAAATGAAGGCTCAGCTACAGCGAAAACTGGAGCAAGCTTTATCATTTGGATACTTTGACCGGATTGTAAACAATCTGGCCAAGGAGGATTCAGCCAATCAAAAAAGCCTGAGTTATTTTGATCGATTTATGAAAACCCTCCGGTTGGCATTTAATGAAGATCAGCAATTGCTGGATGACCTGGTGGAAGATAAGCATGGCTGGATTAAGGATATTTTTGACCAGTTCATGAATAAAAAAGACACACTTGCTCCACAACTTTCAAAAGAGGCCTATTTCAGTACTGTTTCAGAGGGCCTTGCCAGGAACCTAAGCAACCGTCTAATCAAACTGAGTAAGTTTGAGTCGGACTGGCAAATTACCACTATCAAAGCCCAAGATTCGATACAGAAGTTGCAAACCAAGTCTGAGCAAATTGAACGCACCAAAAAACTTAAAGCGGTGAACGATAATGTGAACAATTTTATTCATAAATCGCTCTATGCTGCTGAGTTTGACTACGAAAAATTGGTGGCGCAGTTCAATGAAATCAAAGCCCAATTAGATCCACGTAACTAGGACAAATCATGCCCAGTTCAGATAAACGACCAGAAGAGCTTGCCGAAGAGCTTTTGCAATTTATCAATCCAGACATGGCCCGGAATGAGTGGGCCAATATTGGCATGGCTTTGAAATATGAACTGGGTGAAGATGTTGCCCATCAACTGTTTAGAAATTGGTCACAACAAAGCAAAAAGTTTTCCGAAAGCGATTTTACAGATACTTGGAAAAGCATACGTCCAGGTTCTTTTAAGATGGGTACTTTGGTGCACTATGCCAAACAAGAAGGGTGGACGGGCGAGATTCCCAGACTTTCCCATGAGGAACAATTAAAACGTGATGCACAACGCCAACAAGAGGTTGAGGCCGCCAATCAAAAAATGGAAGCGGATCGCCGAGAAGCAAGACGCTTAGCATCCTATTTTTGGAGTAAGTCGAATATACCTAACCTGGATCATGCATACCTGGTGAAGAAAAACATTACTGAGCCCAAGGGAGTCAAAGAATTCACCGCTAAAAATGGGGCACGTTATATCCAAGTCCCTTGCTTTAATAAAGAAGGTGTTTTGATGAGCCTTCAAAGCATCGGGGAAAATGGTTATAAAGGATTTCAAAAAGGGGCCCAAGTCACAGGCGGTTCGATGAGCATTGGCAAAAACAAACAAAACGCCAATTTACCAGTCATTATTTGTGAAGGTTGGGCAACCGGAATGTCGCTCAACAAAGCTTCTGGTTTGCAGGTTGTTGTGGCATTCAATAGTGCAAATCTTGGAAACATAGTTAGCAATGTTCGAGAAGCATACCCAAATCGGTCTATTATCATTGCGGCTGATAATGACTTTGAAAATAAAGGTGGAAATGTTGGCTATACCAAATCACTTCAGGCCGCAGAACGAATTGGGAACACCAATGTTGCAGTCATTTTGCCAGAGTTCAGTACAGAAGAAATTGATGCATTTAAGGCGAAATTTGATGGTGCTGCTCCTACCGATTTCAACGATATTGATGTGTTTTTAGGTGATGAAATCCTAAAAAACCAGGTTTTAAAACAAATTGAAAATAATTTAGAATTTGTTCAATCCAATGAATTATCTCTATAAGGGATTTTAAATGAAAATTGCATTAGCCATATTGGTGTTGGTTGTACCCACAGTTGTTCTTGCAAACCCAATTCAAAGTCCAGAGCAGTCTGTCCAGGCTGCACTTGATTGTAAATCTGATATTAATTTCAATTTATTGGAACAGTCAGTTAAAAGCCTGAGTTCTAAAATGACCAATTCGGACGATGGTAAAACCTATCAGCTTAGTAAACCTTTGAGCTATGGGAAATTAAGTGTCACCAGTATTAAAATACAAAATTCGCCAATAGAAAAAAACCTATCAGCCGATTTGAAAGCTCTTAATATTGAAGATTATGCAGTTTATAAAAAAAGTTTGCCAAAAAGTAGTGCCCTTATTAAAAGTAGATATTATCCAGAAGTAGCTGGATATAGCGTAAATACTAAAATTGGGAAAAAGAAAGATGCAAGTGCAGAATTATCGTTTTTGGGCAATAAGCCACACATAGTATGTTTTATTTCGGCTAAATAAGTAAAGGAAGGGGTATGGAAATAAACTATAAATACAGGTTTATTTGCTGTATTTGCACGCTTTCCGTCTTATCTACTGCCAATACTGCAGTAGCTGCAGATACTGGCAATTGTATGATTACTCCAATAAAAGTACAGCCATTTGTAACCAGCCCGTTTGGGCAAGTTCGAGCAAAAAGGGGCAGTACTGTTCACCAAGGACATGATATTGTCTCTTTGGCAGTGCCCACAGAATCTACTAATTGGCAAAAAAGAGAGATCTATGCAAGTGCAGACGGGGATATTATCTTTGTCGGGTATAGGAATGGCTATGGTAATACAATTGCATTAAAACGTACTGATGCCGGGCAAGCTACGGGAGATGTTGTTTTATATCGTCACACCCGTAATTCCCATACTGTGAAGGTTGGGGATAAGGTTAAGGCTGGGCAACACATAGGATATTATGCAAACACGTATGCAAAAGTGGATGATTATGCAAACACAGTCTACAAGCCTCATCTGCATTTTGAATACATGGTGTCACAAGGACGACAACAACAATATGAATATACCCCAAACAGTTCACAGTTCATGAATAAATTTGTTCATTTACAAGGTAAAAAAGCAGTAAAAGGGTTAGGGGATGTTGTCATCGCTAAATTATCCACTGGTAAATATTATACTGACCCTACCCCTTATATGTGCAACGATATAACCATGGCAGGTACAACAGGGCATGGTTGGACCACAATACGACAACAATATAATGCCATTAAAGCAAAACTTGGCATGGCAGGATTTGAGGTTGGTGGCGCACCAAATAATGGTGCCTATGGGGCTGCTGTCAGCCCTGGTGAGTACAGTGTTGCGATGGGGTGTCTAGACCTAGAACAATCGGTGTTGTCGAGCCAAGGAGGAGCTGCTTCCGATCCAGGTTCGGCATCTGCGCCACAGACAGGTGTAACACCTCCTGCAGCCAGTGGGCCACAGGTGGCAACCAAATGAACCAATCTCCAACTATTGAGAATAACCCGCCTGATGGCGGGTTTTCTGCCAGATTGGCTCAGCTAATTCAAGTTCTTGGAATGTCACAAAATGAGTTTTCAAGAAGAATAGAATCTACCTCTGCTTATGTTAGTAATATGACTACGGGTAAAACCAAGCCAGGAATGGAGTTTTTGCAAAAAATTGCTCTGCAGTTTTCTGTAAGTCTAGATTGGCTGGTATTAGGGAAAGGCACCATGTTTGGTAGCCTGGAACTGAATCAGAATTTGCACCATGCTATCTTTATAAGATTAATATTGGCTAAATATTATATCTATGGCAATGAACAAGCTAAGCAGCTTGTAGGCGAGTTGTTTGCAAATACTGAGCTCACAGCCCCAAGAGTTGATGGTAATGTGATAGATATTGTAGAACAGTTAGATAAAAGAGACTTGTTAGATGATATGCGACTTGAAAGCAATATTGGCCAAGGAATTGTAGAGATTTACAATCAAGTTTTGTATGAAATTGATGACCAAGCCCGTAATGAAAAGATACTTCAATTGGCACTCAAGTTTTTTGAGGCTGACAACCCCGATAGTTTGGCAATTTTAATTCTTAGGCAAGATTATAAAATACAAATATAAATCAATCAATTAACGTAAACTATCAATTCACGAATTTACAAAAGTAACGTAAAAGCATACTATTCGTATAAATACTTATTACGAGGAGTTTGCTATGGAGTTTAGATTTCCAACTGCAGTTGCCCAGGCCAATTTATGGGGCAAAGAAAGATTGACTAAAAATCTCAATTTATCTGATTTTGAGAAAGATGAAATCTTTAAATCATTAACTACAAAACTTGGAAATGTTATTGATTCATATCCCATTTGGCATCCTATACTTAACAGTTCAACACGTAAGTTAGTAGGCAAAGATAATTCAATTAGCAAGGTTTCTGCTTTTGAAGGTGCTGACCATACCGTACTTTTTGTAAGAGGCTTTATAACTTGTCCTTACAGTGAGCTAACTGCAAACGCAATAGTTAAAGCAGTCAATGATGTACCTGAACTTACTGCTCATAGATTAGCGTATCCGCTTTATAGTACTGATGCTTATCCAGTTTTAGTCCAAGTATCACATTTGGAACTAGAGGATGATGGAACGATAAATACTAAAGATGCAATGAAATGGTACTTAAAATACTTGTCTGACTCGGTAGAGCATACCCAAGTAGCAGATACCTGGTGGAGTTTAAAGGAATTTTATCTTGGAACCCCATGTGGTTCACGCTCATCAATTCTGGTTAATCAAGTTACAGGTGGTAACTTTAAAAAATTGCTTGATACATTAAATTCAAGTGGTGTTTATGGTCCAATAAGAGAATCGTCTTTAGATATGTTATCCAAAAGGAAGCAACATGAAATTGCAATAAATATTCTTCACGCGGCCATGAAAAATTACGACCATGAAAATGGTGTTTTCGAGTTTAATTCACAAAATGAAGTTTGCCATGTTGTCATTACAGATACATGGTCAGATGGGTATGAACTTTCCATTCGTGTTCGTATAGGTGATGCGGATAACGCTGGTCTAAATGTCAAAGGTTACTATTATCCCAACACAAAAACCTATGAAGTTTCAGGTAACATTATCGGAAAACAATCAATTGCTGAGAAATTTTTGACATTATGAATTTAGAAAATAATAATTTTTCCAAAAAAATTGAAATTAGCACACAGACCAATATTTTCTGTTCTGGCGCATTTGTTGTTGATGGTGGTCGAGCTGTCTTACCATATCCAGAGGGTAGTACTGATTTAACCATTTCTCAACGTGATTACAATATTGCCTGAACATTGAATGATAAAGATAATCTTGAAGATTATTTAACTCGCTCTGGTATTTAGGTCAAATAAATTGTAAGTTTGCAGATGTGAATCTGACATATGCAAATTATCATATTAAATGGACAGTGATTCTCATACAAAGTGGCCAGCGTTCTTATTAATAATGGCCACTAATATCATTAAAAGCGGCCATTAAAATCATCGTCAGTAAATTTATTCGGTTAATGTATTCTTCATGGGCGTACCCTGAAGGTTAATAAAATGGGTTCGATGCAAAAATCTATCAAGAGTCGCATCAGCAATAGTTGGTTCATTAAATATGTCGTGCCAGTTGCTAGTTGGAAATTGACTCGTAACAATAATTGTTTCATGCAGGATATGTTAATCAATAAATAAATGACTCATTAAAAATTTTCACAATGATGAGTAATTTAATAGTATTTAAATACTACATTAATGACTCATCTAAACTATGATATTTTAATTCTATTTGAATATTTAACTAGGGGTGGGTATGTATTTAAGCAGCTTAAATATAAGTGGGTTTAGATGTTTTAATCATGAATTTAAGGTGGAATTTAAGGATGGATTAAATGTTATTGTCGGTGAAAATGGATCTGGTAAAACCGCTATCATAAGTGCTATTCGTCAATTATTCCAAGACTCTGAAAGTGGGAAATTTAGTGTAACTGATGAAGATTTTTCTTGTACATTTACAGAGAAAGGAAATTATGCACAGTCACTAAAAATTCAAGCCGAATTTGATGATCTAAATACAGATGAAAAGTGAACCGCCCCGGGTTTCTCGGAGACCTAACTTTCTGAGAGAATATCCGAATGAAAAATACTTACTCACCTGAAATCCGTCAACGAGCGGTTCGCCTTTATCAAGAACAGCGCAGTGAATATCCAACTCAGTGGGCCGC
>RRZU010969229.1_pt1 | contig 13816 bp, 12 predicted proteins | sample 2165561 | NCBI WGS metagenome assembly RRZU01 (sample SAMN10456909, study PRJNA506462) | wastewater metagenome | isolation source: wastewater sludge | place: USA: Moscow, Idaho
CTGGCCAGCTATCTGGCCGGCCCGGCGGCGCAGCAGCGCCTGGCCACCCGGCTGGCGGTGCCGGCCGCGCCGCAGCTGCTGGCGGCCGGTCAGCCCGCCACCGCCGAGGCCCTGCCGGCGCCGCGCCTGCCGCGCGACCAGACCGCGCTGATCCGCCAGGCACGGCTGCTGGGCGGGCACATCGGCTTCGAGGCCGGCGCCGACACGCTCGATGCGGCGGCGCGGGCCGAGACCGAGCGGCTGGGGCGGCTGCTGGCCGCAGGCCAGATTCCGCGTGGCGCGGCGATCCTGGTGCTGGCCAGCGCCAATGACCCTGGCGGCTTCTGCGGCAACCGCTCGCTGTCGGAGCGGCGGGCCGCGGAGGTCGCCCGGGTGCTGGGCGAGGTCGGGGTGAAGGTCGATGTGGTGCGCGGCGTCGGTCGCCTCGGTCCGGCCGGGCTGGATGCGGCGCCGGTGGCCACGATGGAGCGCCGCGCCGAGATCTGGATCAGCGAGACGCCGCTGCGCCAGCCGCCGCCCTTCCGCTGCTCGCCCGGACCGGGGCGGGCGTCGGAGGCCGCATCCGGCGAGGCGCCGGTGTCGGCGCAGGCGGCCTCCGCCTCATGAGTGCGTGCTGGTTCGGGCGTGATTTCCTTACTCCACTTGTTCAGGGGATAAGGGTCAATAACGGGGTGGTTTCGATTGTAAACAACCGTATGATTATTTTCATTTCGGGGGGCGGGCCATCACGAGGTCCAGATAAGACAAGAAAGACGAGCACGAGCGGATCGCAGGGGTGATTCGCGTGCCCCCCTCAATTTCGGTCAAGGGGGGATCATGCTTTTCAATTCTGCGGAATTCATCCTGCTGTTTCTGCCGCTGGTGCTGGTGGTCTACCACCTGCTTCCGCACCGCGGACAGAACATCTTCCTTGTCATCGCCAGCTGCGTGTTCTACGCCAGCTGGGACTGGCGCTTCCTGCTGCCGCTGCTGTTCACCACGGCGGTCGACTATCACATCTCGCTGAAGCTGGCCGAGTCGGTGCGCCGGGGCGAGCCCCAGCATGTGCGCAAGCGCTGGATGCAGCTGAGCATCGCGCTGAACCTGGGTCTGCTGGCCTTCTTCAAGTACGCCAACTTCTTCGCCCAGTCGGCGGTGGATGCCGGCCGGCTGCTCGGGCTGGACTGGTCGCTGCAGGTGATGGAGATCGTGCTGCCGGTGGCGATCTCGTTCTACACCTTCCAGGCGATGTCCTACACCATCGACGTCTACCGCGGCGAGCTGCATCCCTGCGACTCGTTCTGGGACTTCTTCCTGGCGGTGCTGTATTTCCCGCATCTGGTGGCCGGCCCGATCCAGCGCGCCTCGACGCTGCTGCCGCAGGTGATCCGCCCGCGCACGATGCAGCGCGACACGGTGATCGAGGGCCTGCACCTGATGCTGTGGGGCTACTTCAAGAAGGTCTACATCGCCGACAACCTGACGCCCTGGGTGGATGCGGCCTTCCGCAGCGGCGCCACGCCCGACACCGCGACGGTGGTGACCGGCGTGCTGGCCTTCACCTTCCAGATCTACTGCGACTTCTCGGGCTACACCGACATCGCGCGCGGCGTGGCGCGGCTGATGGGTTTCGAGTTCGCGCTGAACTTCCGCCTGCCGTACTTCGCGACCAACCCGTCGGACTTCTGGCGGCGCTGGCACATCAGCCTGTCGAGCTGGCTGGCCGACTACCTGTACAAGCCGCTGGGCGGCAACCGCGGCTCGCGCTGGATGACCAGCCGCAATCTGATGATCACGATGCTGCTGGGCGGCCTGTGGCACGGCGCGGCGTGGAACTTCGTGCTCTGGGGCTTCTACCACGGCCTGATCCTGGTGCTGCACCGCCTGGCGCAGCCGGCGCTCGAGCGCATCGGCCAGCGATTCGAGTCGATGCCGGGCGTGTGGCTGACGATCCGCATCGCGTCGATGTTCCTGATGACCTGCTACGGCTGGCTGCTGTTCCGCGCCACCTCGCTGGAGCAGATCGGCGCGATGACGCAGCTGCTGCTGGTGCCGCAGGGCGGCTTCGACTGGGCGCCGCTGGGCGAGGTGATGAAGCTGGTCGCGCCGCTGCTGCTGGTGCAGTGGGTGCAGTGGCGCACCGGCGACCTGTACTTCACCCGCCAGCTCTGGAGCGGGCGCCTGCGAGGGGCTCCGCTGCGGGTGACCGGCTATGCGGTCATGGCCTATCTGTGCCTGTTCCTGGGTGGCCAGCCGCAGTCCTTCGCCTATTTCCACTTCTGATTCCGCTTCTGATCTCGTGGAGACCCGCTGATGATGACGACCCTGCTCAAGCATCGCCCGGTCCGCTGGACCGCCTACGCGCTGCTGGCGCTGCTGACCCTGGAGTGCTGCGCCCGTCTGGAGGACAGCCTGCGCCAGCAGGCGCCGATGAACCGCCCGCACAACATCGATTCGGTCTTTCACGACAGCCCGGAGGGCCGCCAGGGCCGGCCCGGAGCCCGTTTTGCCAAGTGGTCGATGAACTCGCTGGGCTACCGCAGCCCCGAGCCTCGCCCGGACAGCAGCGTGCGCATCCTGACCTTCGGCGCGTCCGAGACCTTCGGGCTCTACGAGAGTGCGGGCAACGAATACCCGCGCCAGCTCGAGCGCGAGCTGCAGCGCCGCGGGCTGTCGAATGCCGAGGTGATCAACATCGCGTTGCCGGGCATCCGCATCGGCCATGCCGACTATCTGCGCGAGGCGATCGCGCGGCTGCAGCCACAGTGGGTACTGCTGTATCCGTCTCCGGCCAACTACATCGGGGCGGAGAACACGCTGTGCCGCGAGGGGGCTGCGACCCGCCCGGTGAGGATGACGCCGTCACCCGAGCAGATGGCACCACCGCCGCCCCAGCTGCATCTGCGCCTGGCCGGCAAGCTCACGGACATCGTCAAGCCGCTGCTGCCGCTGCAGATGACGGTGGCGCTGAAGCAGCTGTCGATCCAGCGCTTCGAGGCGCGCGGCGAGGTGATGGACCGGCTGCCCGACGAGCAGATGAACCGCTTCCTCTCCGATCTGTCCTGCACCGCACGGGTGGCCGAATCGATGGGCGCACGGCCCTTGCTGGTCACCCACGCGACCCGCTTCGGCCCCGGCTTCGAGCGCGGCGATGGCCTGATGCTGACGAACTGGCGCTCCTTCTATCCGGAGCTGCGCGAGGACGGGCTGCTCGACATGGAGCGCCGGGCGGCCGCTGGCATGCGGGCGCTGGCGCAGGCGCGCGGACTGCCGCTGGTCGATGCCTCGGCCGAGATCCCAGGGGGCGCGGAGAACTTCGCCGACTTCGTCCACTTCACCGATGCCGGTGCGCAGCGCATGGCGACACTGGTGGCCGACACGCTGACGGACACGATCCGGCGCGGGCCGGTGCGTCCTCAGGTGGTGGCGTCCGTCGCCGTGCCGCAATGAGCCCTGGCGCTCGGATCACATCGGCTCGTTGAGCAGCGCCAGCACGTCGGAGTGGAACTCGCGCCGGTAGAGCACCCAGATCACCGCCAGCGTGCCCACCACCATCGCCAGCGGCGACAGGAACCACAGCACCGCGGCGAAGCTCATGTAGACCGCGCGCAGACCGTCGTTGAAGGTCTCGGCGCCCAGGCCCATGACCCGGCCGGCGCGCTCGGCATAGCGGCGGCGCAGCTGGGTGTCCTCGGCGCGGCTGAAGTCCTGGGGGGAGGGCGCCGAGCCGATCAGCAGGGCGCCGAAGCTGTACTGGCGCATCGACCAGGTGAAGCGGAAGAAGGCGTGCACGAAGATGCCGGTCAGCACCAGCAGCTTCAGGTCGAGCACCAGCACCGAGGTGCGTGCGGCGAAGGGCAGCTCCTGGACCATTTCCGCCGTCTTGTCGGTGGCGCCCACCGCCGCGATCAGACCGCCGATGATGAAGATGGTGGTCGAGGCGAAGAAGCTCGGGCTGGTGGCCATGCTCTGCGACACCGCCGCGTCGACGATGCGGTTGTCGCGGTAGGTGGTCTGCAGCATCCACTCCTGGCGGATGCGATTGGTGCTGGCCAGCACCGAGGGGCGCCGCACCGAGCGGGCCTTGGCAAATCGCACATAGCCCACCCAGCCGGCGAAGAACGCCCCCAGCGCCAGCCAGTCGGCCAGCGGCAGCACCTGAATCACGCGCAGCAGGAAATCCATGCCGCGACTGTAGCGGCTGGCGCCGCCCCGGGTGGTCGCCGCCGGCCGGCCGATCAGGCCAGGCGAGCTGCGACGGCCGCCACACGGGCGCCGAAGGCGCGTGCGGTGGCCAGGTCGCCCGGCACCATCTCGTCGACGCTGGCGTCCGACGGGGTGGCCGTCATCAGGCCGGCGGACATGCCCAGGTTGTTCAGGTCGTCACGGGTCGAGGCCTTGGTGTTGGCGGGCATCATGCCGGCGCCCACCCACAGCATGCCGTGCTGCATCGCCAGCGTGGTCAGGTAGGACATCGTGGTGTGCTTGTCGCCATACAGCGAGGCCGAGTTGGTGAAGCCGGCGGCCAGCTTGTCCTGCCACTTGCGGGTGAACCAGGCCTTGCTCGAGGCGTCGGCGAACTTCTTGAACTGCCAGCTGACCATGCCCATGTAGGTCGGCGAGCCGAACACGATGGCGTCGGCGGCGTCGAGCTGCTCCCAGCCGCCTTCGGGCAGGTTGCCCTCGGCGTCGATGGCCAGCAGGCTCGCGCCCGCGCCGGCACCCTCGGCGACCGCCGCGGCGACCTTGGCGGTGTGGCCGTAGCCGCTGTGATGGACGATGACGATCTTCTTGCTCATGGCGGGGTTCCTTTCAGGGAAGTGAACGGGGTGGGGGAGAAAGAGTGGTTCAGGGCTGCAGCTCGAACACCAGCACCTCGGCGTCCTGGCCGTCGTGCAGGCTCAGCATGGTCTCGCCGTCGATCGCCAGCGCGTCGCCGGTGTTCAGCGCCTGGCCGCTCACCGTCAGCCGACCGCGTGCCAGGTGCACATAGGCCTTGCGAGCCGGGTCGAGCTTCAGCTCGGCACGCTCGGCCGGGCCGTCGAAGCGGCCGATGTGCAGCCGCACGTCGGCGTTGAGCGCGACCGCTGCCTGCGCGGCCTCGGCGCTGCCGACCGGGGCACCGACCAGGCGCAGCCGGCCGCGCAGTTCGGCGTCGTCGACCGTGTGCTGGTCGTAGCTCGGCGGCAGGCCGGCCTGGCTCGGCAGCATCCAGATCTGCAGCAGGTGCGCGACTTCGATGCCGTGGTTCATCTCGCTGTGGCGCACGCCGGTGCCGGCGCTCATGCGCTGGGCTTCGCCGGGGCGGAGGGTCTCGCCGTTGCCCAGGCTGTCGCGGTGGCTGAGCTCGCCGCCGAGCATCCAGGTGAAGATCTCCATGTCGCGATGACCGTGCGTGCCGAAGCCGCGGTGGCCGGCCACCCAGTCCTCGTTGATGACGCGCAGATTGCCCCAGCCCATGCGGCTCGGGTCGAAATAGTCGGCGAAGGAGAAGCTGTGGCAGCTCTCCAGCCAGCCGTGGTGGGCATGGCCGCGCTTGGCGGAGGGGCGGAACTCGATCATGGCGAACTCTCTTTCTGTGCCGTCATGGTCGCCCGGCCGCGGCGTCTGCGGGTGGCGTGGCGATGATGGCATCATTCAAATTCCTTGAATCGATCGCCTGAGCCGATCCTGCCGGAGCCGTCCCCATGCCCGAGCGCCGCCGCGCCCTGACCCCTGATGCCCTCGAGATGATGGACACCATCGCGCGCACCGGCAGCTTCGCCGCGGCCGCGCGCGAGCTGGGCAAGGTGCCCTCGGCGCTGACCTACAGCGTGCGCCAGCTCGAGGAATCGCTCGATGTGCTGCTGTTCGACCGCAGCTCGCGCCAGGCGCAGCTCACCGCCGCCGGCGAGGAGCTGCTGCGCGAGGGCCGGCGGCTGCTGCAGCAGATCGACGCGGTGGCGCACCGGGTGCAGCGGGTGGCCACCGGCTGGGAGCCGTCGCTGACGATCGCGGTCGACAACATCCTGGCGCCCCGGGCGGTGTTCGACCTGATCGAGGCCTTCCTGTCGCTGCGCTGCTCCGATCAGGCCGAGGCCGGCCCCCTGCCCACCCGGCTGAAGCTGCGCACCGAAGTGATGACCGGCACGCTGGAGGCGCTCTCCAGCGGCCAGGCCGATCTGGCCATCGGCGTGCCGGTGACCGGCGGCCTGCCGCAGGGCCTGCGCTCCGAGCTGATCGGCCGGTTGCCGATGCTGATGGCGGTGGCGCCGCACCATCCGCTGGCGGAGGCGAGCGAGCCGCTGTCGGCGCAGACGCTGGCGCAGCACCGGGTCATCGCGATCGCCGACACCGCGCAGCGCATGGACCGGAGCACCACCGGCATCCTGCCCGGCCAGGATGTGCTGACGGTGCCCTCGCTGGTGGCCAAGCTGGAGGCGCAGATCCGCGGCCTGGGCTGCGGCCGGCTGCCCGAGCCGCTGCTGCGACCGCATGTCGAGGCCGGGCGGCTGGTGGTCAAGCGCACCGAGCCGCCGCCCACGGTGGTCGAGCTGCACTATGTCTGGCGCGATGCGCCGGGGCGCGGTCGCGCGCTGGGCTGGTGGCTCGAGCAGCTCGGCAGCGAGATCACCCGCCGGGCGCTGCTGGAGCAGCATGCGGGGCTGATCCTGTGAGCGCGCGCCCCGGTCTGTCCTATGTCGGCCGCTTTGCGCCGTCGCCGACCGGCTGGCTGCATGCCGGCTCGATGGTCGCGGCGCTGGCCTCGTGGCTGGACGCGCGCGCGCACGGCGGGCGCTGGCTGGTGCGCATCGAGGATGTCGACGGCCCGCGCTGCATCGCCGGCGCCGAGGACGCGATCCTGCGCCAGCTCGCCGACTGCGGCCTGCATCCGGACGCGCCGCCCGTGCGCCAGTCCGATCGCGGCGCGCTGTACGCGCAGGCGCTGGAGCGGCTGCATGCGGCCGGCCTGGCCTACGGCTGCCGCTGCACCCGGCGCGAGATCGCGCAGGCGCTGCAGGCGCGCGGCCTGGACCGCGAGCGCCACGGCGATCTGGTCTATCCCGGCACCTGCCGGCCCGGCGGGCCGCAGCCGGTGCCGTGGCCCGAGGCGAGGGCGGTGCGGCTGCTGACCTGCGCGGACGACGGGCGCGACACCGTCATCGACTGGACGGACCGCCGGCTCGGGGCCCAGCGCCAGAACCTCAGCCGGGAGGTGGGCGACTTCGTGCTGCGCCGCGCCGACGGGCTGTGGGCCTACCAGCTCGCGGTGGTGGTCGACGATGCGGCGCAGGGCGTGACCGACATCGTCCGCGGCGAGGATCTGGCCGACAACACCCCGCGCCAGATCCTGCTGCGCCGCCATCTCGGCCTGCCGCAGCCACGCCATCTGCACACGCCGCTGGTGCTGGCCGCCGACGGCCAGAAGCTGTCGAAGCAGAACGGCGCCGTGCCGGTCGACACCGGCCGTCCGGCCGAGGTGCTGGCTGCGGCCGCGCGGGCGCTCGGTCTGGACCTGTCCGAGAGCCTGAGCGCCGACGCGGTGCGCACCGAGGCGCTTCGGCAGTGGCGCCTGCGGCTGGAGCAGGAGTGATGCGGATGCGGCCGGCCGCGGCTGGTGGCATCATCGCGGCCTTTTCTGTCAGTTCATCCCCCACACACAAGAAAGGCTGATCTCATGATCACCACCGCTTCCGGTCTGCAGTACGAAGACACCGTCGAGGGCAACGGCGAGCTGGCGGTCGCCGGCCGTCAGGTCAGCGTCCACTACACCGGCTGGCTGCACGATCCGGCGCAGCCGAACGGCCGCGGCCGCAAGTTCGACTCCAGCAAGGACCGCGGCCAGCCCTTCCGCTTCGGCCTGGGCGCCGGCATGGTCATCGGTGGCTGGGACGAGGGCGTGCAGGGCATGAAGGTCGGCGGCACCCGCGTGCTGGTGATCCCGCCGAACCTGGGCTATGGCGCCCGCGGCGCCGGCGGCGTCATCCCGCCGAACGCGACGCTGGTGTTCGAGGTGGATTTCCTCGGGTATTGATGTGTTGCTCCCTCCTCCGCTGGGGGAGGGCAAGACAAGGCCATGCAAGACTGTTCAGCGCGGGTCGAGTGCTTGTCGGATGCGGTCCAGTACGGCATCGGGTTGTCGCAGCAGCTTGGCATTGTCGAACCGCAGCATCCTGATGCCGTGTCGCCGCCGGAGCCAGTCGTCGCGCTCGGTGTCACGAGCCCGTCCGTCGGGTGTGTGGTGCTGTGCGCCATCCAGCTCGACCGCCAGCCGCGCTGCCGGGCAGTAGAAATCGAGCACGAACCGGTCCACCGGATGCTGCCGCCGAAAGCGCCAGCCGCCGAGCCGCCCGGCGCGCAAGTGCTCCCACAGCACGCGCTCGGCCTCTGTCATCTCCCGCCGAAGCCGCCGCGCCGCCAGCAGCAGCGGCCGGCTGACGGTCTCCGGCACCCAGATCCGGGGTTGTGCGTTGTCATCATCTGCCACGCCCCATTCTGAAAGAACCTGCTGAATTGCTCCCTCCCCCCAGCGGGGGGAGGGTTGGGGAGGGGGGTGATCGGTACCGAGATGTCGGCTGACTTTCGAGGCCCCCCTCCCGGCCTCCCCCCGCTGGGGGGAGGAGCAAGACACGACAAGACAGGGCGTGCCGAAACGCTGCTCGGCTCACGCGCCGCGCCAGCGCCCCCCCGCCTCCCGCTGCGCCTTGCCCAGCACCTCCAGCGTCTCCAGGATCTGCGGCAGGCGCTTCTTCCAGGGGCCGCGGCCGGTGAAGCGTGCGGCCAGCGCGTCGAGGTCGAGCGGCTGGGCGCTGGTGGCCAGGGTGTCGGCGACCGCGCGCATCTGCTCGGGCAGGTCGGCCGGCCAGGGCTGGCGGGTGGCCGGGGCGGCGGTGGCCGCCGGGGCGCTGTCCTCGTCGGTGTCGGGGGCTGCGGCGTCGGCAGGGGGGACGGCGCTGCCGCCGACCAGCTCGATGTCGGCCTGGGTCGCGGGGGTGGCCGAGGCGGCGTGGCGCCGGGCCGGATCCTGGAACTCGGGGCGCAGCCAGCGGATGGTGCCGCGGGCTTCCTCGGCGGCGCGGCGGGTGTTGAGATCGACCAGGCGTTCCAGCAGCCGCTCGGTCCAGGCCTGTCGCGCCTCGTCATCCGACCAGGGCACGGGGCCGAGATCCTGCCAGCCGTAGGCCTCCAGCACGGCGGCGTCGAGGTCGTCGTGCAGGGTGCGCAGCACGCCGACCAGCGCCTGTTCGTGCAGCGCCTTGTCCTTGGCGTTCAGCGGCTCCTCGCGGCGCAGCTTGTCCAGCACGTTGTACATGCCGGTGAGCGTCACGGACTCGTGGGCGGCCTGGCGGGCCTTGCGGAAGGCGTCGAGTTCTTCGGCGAGTTGGCCGATCCGGTCAGCCGTTGCAGGCTCCAGCACCGGGAACGGGAACGTCTCGAAGCAGCGGGTCTTGTTGTAGCGCGGGTCATTGCCGATGCCGAGCCGGCCGCCCGCCGCCAAGGCCCATTCGACGTGGACCTGACTCGACAGCACACCCAGGTGCGCTGTGTTGTCCGAGCCGACCGCGATGAGCATGTTGTCCGGGAGGATGCTGGCATCCAGAAGCTGGAAATGCCGGTGCTTGCTGGTTTCAACCGTGGCGATGTAGCGCGACAGTCCCGCCAGTTGCTTGCGCATTTCCTGCCGTGGTTTGCCGAACAGCCACCAGTTGGCGGCGTAGCCAGCGCCGTCCTTGGTGTTGCCTTTGGCATCGCGCTCCGGCTTCACCCGCTCCATGACCCACTGGTACACCGCCGGGAACCGCTGCCGCACGGTGTCGGCTTCGAGTCCGAAGAGGTCGATCACCTTCACGCCGCGCGGCCGGGCCGTCAGATCCTTGCCGTTGCGGTAGTCGCGGATGTGCTGCTCCAGGCCCGGAACCGTGCCAAGACCGAGCGCCTGCGCTTCCTCGTCGGTGACGATGAACCCCGCGCCGTGCAGTTTCACCCCAGGCGATGACACCCCGACGTTGGCCCGCAGCGTCTGCGCGCTCGCCACGTTGGCGCCGACGCGCAAGTCGGCGTGCAACACCCCGCGCCGCTCGTCGAGCTGAACGTCAATCTCGTCCTGACCATTGCCGTGCTCGGCCATGACCGTCAGCAGCCGGCCTTCCCCCGCCGCCGCCGTGCCGACGCTCATCGCGATGCGCACCGCCGCGCCGTGCGCACTGTCCACCCACGGGTGATCCGGCACCGCGAACGCCAGCGTCAGCGGCTCCTTGGCGTTCAGGTGCTGCTCGATCACGCGTCGGTTGAAGGTCTGGCGCAGGCTGTTGGTGGTGATGAAGCCGAAGCGTTCCACCCGCCCGGTGCGGACCTGCTGCGCCGCCTGGTGCCACCAGTACATGACGAAATCGGCGCTCTCCGGCACCTCGGGCCACGTCGCCCGCAGCGTCTGCGTGTAGCCGTCGCCCAGCGCCAGCCGCATCGGCCCGGCGCCAATGAACGGCGGATTCCCCACGATGAACTCCGCCTGCGGCCATTCGGCCTGACGCGGGTTCACGTAGCGCCACTCCGGCACCTGCGCCGACTCGTCGGGCACCTTTTCGCCCGTCACCGGATGCACCTTGGTCGTCTTGCCATCCCAGCGCGTGATCGGCCTCCCATCCGCATCCGTCGCCAGCTCCTGCCGGTCATAGGCCAGCACCGCATCCCGGCACGCGATGTTGCCGTAGTCGTGCACCACCGGCTCGGCGACGCTCTTCTCGCCGCCGGTGCGGATCTGCCACTGCAGCCAGCCGATCCACAGCACCAGCTCGGCCAGCGCCGCCGCGCGCGGGTTCAGCTCGATGCCCAGCATCTGGCGCAGCGTCACCGTGCCGCCCTCCATCCCGAGCTGCCCCTGCGTCGACTCGCCCAGCGCCTCCAGCCGGTCGAGCACCTCGCCCTCCAGCCGCTTCAGGTGCTCCAGCGTCACATACAGGAAATTGCCGCTGCCGCAGGCCGGATCGAGCACCCGAACATGGCACAGCCGGTGATGGAAGCGCCGCAGCTCGGCGCGCGCCTCGGCCAGCTTGTCCTCGCGCTTCCTGCCGTCGAGCGCGTCGGCCTCGCCCGCCAGCACCAGCGCCGCGCCCAGCGCGTGCTGCCACTCGGCGCGCAGCGGCTCGATCACCGTCGGCATCACCAGCCGCTCCACATACGCCCGCGGCGTGTAGTGCGCCCCCAGCGCGTGGCGTTCGCCCGGATCGAGCGCGCGCTCCAGCAGCGTGCCGAAGATCGCCGGCTCCACCTCGCGCCAGTTCGCCCGCGCCGCGCGCAGCAGGCCGTCGATCTGCGCGGTCGTCAGCGGCAGCACATAGCCCGGCTGCCCGGCGCCCTTGAACAGCTTGCCGTTGAAGCGCATCAGGTCCTGAGCCAGCACCGGGCTGAAGCCGCCGCTGTCCATCGTCGCCCACAGCGCCTGCAGCATCTTGCCCAGCCGCGGCGGCTCGTCACGCCAGCGCGTCAGCAGCCCGACGAAGGCGCCTCGCCCGTCGTCGTCACGCGGCAGCAGCCCGACATCCTCCGCGAACATCGAGAACAGGCAGCGCGTCAGGAAGGCGGCGACCTGCTCGGCCGGATGCCCGGCCTGCTCCAGGCTGCGCGCCAGCTCCGCCAGCTCGGCCGACACCGCCCGCGTCACCCGCGCGCTGACGCGCGACGGGTCGAGCGACATCGGATCGAGCCACAGCGCGCGCAGCCGCTCGCGGATCTCCGGGCGGTGCAGGTCGTCGAGCCGGATGCGGTGCGTGCGCACGTCGGGGTAGGGCGTGTAGGCACCGCCCGAGCGGCTGAACTCGGCGTACAGCTCGATGACATGGCCGACATCGACCACCGCGATGAAGGGCGGCCGCCCCTCGGCGGCCGGCAGCGCGCGCACATAGCCCTCGGCCTGCGACAGCGCCTGCAGCAGTGCGTTGTCGAAGCTCTTGCGCGTGCGCCCCGTCGTGGCCGCCTGTGCGCCCGGATCGAGCTTCTTCGACTCCAGCACGAAGCAGCCGCGGCGATAGCAGTCGATGCGCCGCGCGCTGCTCGTGCCGTCGCCATGCATCAGCGTCAGCGGGCGCTCGAACATGTAGTCCTGCTCGGCGGTCGCGTGCGGGCGTGGCACGCCGAGCAGCTCGCACAGCTCGATGGTGAAACTCTGCGCCGTCGACAGCTCCGAGGCTGTCGAGCCGCGCCAGCGGGTGACGAAAGCCTCGATGTCGGCCGCGGGCGGAGCGGTACCGATGCTGCTGCTGCTGTGGTTCATTCTGTCTCCCTGGTGATGATCCGATCGGCAAGCCGGGCATCATAGGGAGCGGCTGCCGTCTCTCCTGCGGCAAGGCGCGTCAGTGGATACAGCCAGTTTCAGATCGGCGACTCCCGCACGTCGGCGCGTGAAAAAACAGACGCCAGCCCTTCTGTTCTGAAGAAGGGCTGGCGCCAAGTCGGAGACGACAGGGAGAAAGCGGTCAGGCGAGGGAAGGCGGGAGAAGGCTGGGGCGGCAGGCGGGCTCAGAAGCCCAGCGAGGCCAGCAGGTCGTCCACATCGTCCTGCTTCATCGCCTTGTCGGGCGTCTGCGGGCCTTCCAGGACTGCGGGTGTTTCCACCTTGGGCGGTGGCGTGGTGCTGACCAGCAGCTCCAGCAGCTGCTTCTCGGTGCGCGAGATGATCTTGATGACCTTGTTGATCACCTGGCCGGACAGGTCCTGGAAGTCCTGCGCCATCATGATGTCGTTGAGCGCGTCCTGCTGGAGGCTGGCCACCTCGACCGAGCGCTCGGCAAACGCCTTGAGCTGGTCGGGCGGCGGATCGGCCGCCAGCAGCGCGCGCCCCTGCTCCACCAGCGAGGTGCATTCCGGCTTGGCCATGTCGACCAGGGTCAGCACCCGGTCGGCCGCCTGCTCGGTCATTGCGCCGACATAGGCCAGCCGCTCGCGTGCGTCGGGGATCTCCTGGGTGACCTCGTGCAGAACGGTGTCGTAGCCGAGCGTCTGCAGGGCGTCATGGAGCTGTCGGACGATGCCGCCGATCTGCTGGCGGGTTTCGTCGGGCATCAGGTTCTGGCTCATTCGGAATCGACTCCTCGTGTGCACGTCGGTGGCATCGCCTGACAGGGCGCAGGGCTGCGGACGCGATGGTGCCGGGCGGGCATGGGGAGGATGTCGGACAGCATCGCGGGCAACTTGAGCGGCCATCTCGGGGCGGGGTGCGATCCATCGGGATTCGTGGCGGATCACATCCGCACCGGCCGGGTGGTGCCGTGATTGCGCCGCGTCACGGCTGTGCCGTCTTGCACAAAAGAGGGGTGAACAGGGGGCTTCTTTCGGCGCTGAGGCCTCACTCGCCCGGCTCGTTCTCCCGAGGCTCCGCATGGCGGCGCCAGTTGTCCATGGCCTCGCGCATCAGCTCGACCTGGCGGCCGAAGCGGGCGCAGCCGGCGCACATCCGCCAGTGCAGCCGCACCCCGGCGCGCTCGAGCAGCCGGAGCTGGCGGTCCTCGCCCTCGAGCACCAGGCGGGTGGTTTCCTTGCAGTCGGGCAGCAGCGGCATCTTGCGCATGGGGGTGTCCGTCGGGAGGGAGAGTGAGTGATGCGGCGGCGCTCAGCGCCCGGCCGCCGGCGCGAACCAGTGGATCTGCAGGCATTCGCGCAGCCGCAGCCGCGCGCGGTGCAGCAGCACGAACAGATTGGTCGCGCTGACGCCGGTTTCCTTGCAGATTTCTTCGGTGTCGAGCTCCAGCCACTCGCGCATCAGGAAGATCCGGCCCTGCTGGCCGGGCAGGCGCTCGATGCAGGCGTCGAGCACCGTCAGGAACTGGCGCTGCTGCAGCGCCGGGCCGGGCTGACCCCAGTC
>RRZU011789742.1_pt1 | contig 13816 bp, 9 predicted proteins | sample 2165561 | NCBI WGS metagenome assembly RRZU01 (sample SAMN10456909, study PRJNA506462) | wastewater metagenome | isolation source: wastewater sludge | place: USA: Moscow, Idaho
CTGGTCTCCGAGATGATCGACCAGGGCAACCTCTCCGGCGTCAAGGACGCGATGGAGCGGCTGATGGCCGAGGGCTCGCAGACCTTCGAGCAGGACATCGCCCGGCTGATCACCGAGGGTCTGGTCACCCGCGACGAGGGCGTGGCCCATGCCGACTCGCCGACCAATCTGCTGTGGCGGCTGCAGAACGACATGGCGCCCGGACGCCGTAGCGCCGACGAGGAGCCCGAGGCCGAGGCCGGCCCGTCCTTCACCGAGATCGAACTCGACGTGGTGCCCGAGCCGCGCCGCGGCGCGGCGACCGGCGCGATGCCGATGAGCGGCGTCACCCCGCCGGGCCGCGCGGCCGTCGGCCTCACGCCGCGCCCCTTTCCCGCCAAGCAGCGCTGAGCCTTCTCCGCTTCCGTTCCCTTTTCCATGCACCTGTCCACCCTCACGCTGCTCGAGCAGCTCATCGCCCGCCGCTCGGTCACGCCCGACGACGCCGGCTGCCAGGCGCTGATCGCCGCCGAGCTGCGCCCGCTCGGCTTCGACTGCCACGACCTGCCCTTCGGCCCGGACGACTTCCGCGTCAGCAACCTCTGGGCCAAGCGCTCCGGGACAGGCGGCGACGGCCCGACGCTGGTCTTCGCCGGCCACACCGATGTGGTGCCCACCGGCCCGGTCGAACTGTGGAGTTCCGACCCCTTCGTGCCGACGCACCGCGACGGCCGCCTGTGGGGCCGGGGCAGCGCCGACATGAAGACCTCGCTGGCGGCGATGGTCGAGGCGGTGCGCGAGTTCGTCGCCGCCCACCCCGACCACCGCGGCGCGATCGCCTTCCTGCTCACCAGCGACGAGGAAGGCCCGGCGCGCGACGGCACGGTCAAGGTCTGCGACTGGCTGGAGGCCCGCGGCGAGCGGCTCGACGCCTGCATCGTCGGCGAGCCGACCTCGGTCGAGCGCCTGGGCGACATGGTCAAGAACGGCCGGCGCGGCTCGATGTCGGGCCGGCTGACGGTGCGTGGCGTGCAGGGCCACATCGCCTACCCGCATCTGGCGAAGAACCCGATCCACCTGGCGATGCCGGCGCTGGCCGAGCTGGCCGCCGTCGTCTGGGACGCCGGCAACGACCACTTCCCGCCGACGAGCTGGCAGATCTCCAACCTGAACGCCGGCACCGGCGCCACCAACGTCATTCCGGGCGAGCTGGTGGCCGACTTCAACTTCCGCTTCTCGACCGAGTCGACGCCCGAGGGCCTGCAGGCGCGGGTGCACGAGGTGCTCGACCGCCACGGCCTGGACTACCGGCTCGACTGGAGCCTGAGCGGGCGGCCCTTCCTGACCCGGCCGGGCCCGCTGGTCGAGGCGCTGGCCGGCGCGATCCGCGACATCACCGGCCTGGAGACCGAGCTCTCCACCAGCGGCGGCACCTCCGACGGCCGCTTCATCGCGCGCATCTGCCCGCAGGTGGTCGAGTTCGGACCGGTCAACGCCACCATCCACAAGATCGACGAGAACTGCGAACTCTCCGCGCTCGGCCCGCTCAAGGACATCTACCTGCGCACGCTGGAGCGCCTGCTCGCATGACTTCGACCCTTTCCCCGTCTTCCACCACACTGCAGTTCGTCGAGGCGATGGCCGCGCGGCTCGACGCCGCCGGCGTGAGCTTCGGCCACGGCACGACCAACGCCTTCGACGAGGCTGCCTGGCTGGTGCTGTGGCAGCTCGGCCACCCGCTGCACGCCCTCGACGAGGTCGCGGACGACGCGGTGACCCCTGAGGCCGCCGCGCAGGTCGAGGCGCTGGTGCAGCGCCGCATCGACAGCCGCCGTCCGGCCGCCTACCTGACCGGCGAGGCCTGGCTGCAGGGCGTGCCCTTCCATGTCGACGAGCGCGTCATCGTGCCGCGCTCCTTCATCGCCGAGCTGCTGGCCGACGCCGAGCTGGGCGCCGAACTCGACGCCTGGCTCTCGCCCGACACCCGCCGGGTGCTGGACCTGTGCACCGGCAACGGCAGCCTGGCGGTGCTGTCGGCGATGGCCTTCCCCGACATCGAGGTCGACGCCGCCGACATCTCTCCGGACGCGCTGGCGGTGGCCCGCCTCAACGTCGACCGACACGAGCTGGCCGGGCGCATCCGCCTGGTCGAGAGCGACGGCCTGGGCGTGCCCGCGCTGGCCGGCCCCTACGACCTGATCCTGTGCAACCCGCCCTATGTCAACGCCGCGTCGATGGCGGTACTGCCCCCCGAATACCTGGCCGAGCCGCAGATTGCGCTGGCCGGGGGGCGCGACGGCATGGACTTCGTGCGCCAGCTGCTGAAGGACGCGCCCGCGCGCATGTCGCCCGACGCGGTGCTGGTGCTGGAGATCGGCAACGAGCGCGAGCATTTCGAGGCCGCCTTCCCGCAGCTCGAGGCGATCTGGCTGGAGACCAGCGCCGGCCATGACCAGGTGCTGCTGCTGACGCGCGCGGCGCTGCTGGGCAGCTGAGACCGTCAAGGCAGCCACGGAAGACAAACGCACACTTCTGGTGCCATCCGCACCAGGCTGCGTCAATCTCAGCCGATTCCCGTTCTTATCTGCCGATTCGGGCACCCGCGAGGCAGTGACACTGCGCCACGTCCGGCAGCTCAGGACATGGCTTGAATGGAAACGGCTCCATCCGGGCAGAACCTGTCGCCGATGTCGGACAGGACTCTTGCCACGGATAGCCGCCCGATGACCTTCCTGAACAGCATGTCCGTCCGGACCCGCCAGATCGCGATGGCCGCGATCGGCATCACCGCCGTCTCGGCCTGCGCGCTGACCGGCCTGTGGAGCGAATCCCGGCTGTCGCAGGCCAGCCAGCGCGCCTTTGTTGCCAAGGACGTGGTCGCCGACATCCTGCCCCCGCCGATGTACCTGATCGAGATGCGCCTGCTGCTGTCGCAGGCGCTCGAAGGCCGGCTCGACGCCACGCAGGCCAGGAGCGAGCTGGCCCGACTGGACAAGGAGTATCAGGCCCGGGTCAGCCAGTGGCAGGCCAATCCACCCTTCGGTCTCGAGCAGGATCTGCTCGGCGCCCAGCATCAGGCGGCGGTCGAGCTCATCGGCGCCGCGCAGCTCATGCTCGCCCGCCTGGACGCCGGTGATCCGGATGCGGCCCGGCAGCAGCTCGGCGTGGTGCACGCGCTCTATCTGAAGCACCGGGCCGCGGTGGATGTGACCGTGGTTCGCGGCAACGCGCTGAGCAGCCAGTCGATGGCCGAGTTCGATGCCACCGTGGAGCGGGGTCGCAGCCTGCAGCTCCTGCTGCTCGGCCTGTCGGTGCTGGGTCTCGGACTGCTGAGCTGGCAGCTCGCCCGCTCGGTGACCCGCCCGCTCGACCAGGCGGTCGACCTCGCCGAGGCGGTGGCCGGCGGCGACCTGAGCCGCCAGGTCGCGATCGAGGGCCGCGACGAGACCGCGCGGCTGCTGCAGTCGCTCGAGCGCATGCGCACCCAGCTCGGCGACATGGTGTCCGAGCTGCGCCAGGGCAGCCTGCGCATGGCCAGCGTCTGCGCGCAGATCCATGCCGGCAACCTCGACCTGAAGAGCCGCACCGCCGGCCATCTGGACGAGCTCGGCCATGTGCGCGGCAATCTGGCCGAAGTGACGCGAATGATCAGCCACAGCGCCCAGGCGGCCGAGCAGGCGGCCGGCCTGGTCGAGAGCGTCGAGACGGCGGCACGACGCGGCCAGGAAGCGATGGGGCGCATGAGCGAGACGATGAGCGGCATCGCCGCCTCGTCGGCCCGGGTCAGCGAGATCGTCGGCGTGATCGAGTCGATCGCCTTCCAGACCAATCTGCTGGCGCTGAACGCGGCGGTCGAGGCCGCGCGGGCCGGGGATCAGGGCCGCGGCTTCGCGGTGGTGGCCACCGAGGTGCGCATGCTGGCGCAGCGCTCCTCGATGGCCGCACGCGAGATCCGCACGCTGGCGGCCGACAGCACCCGCCAGGTCGGCAGCGGCACCGATCTGGCCGCCGGTACCGCCCGCGCCATCGTCGACATGGCCACCCAGGTCGAGACGATGAACCGCCTGGTCAAGGACATCTGGGAAACCACCTTCGCGCAGACCTCGGGCATCGCCCAGCTCGGCGAGGCGGTGGAGATGCTGTCCAAGGCCGGCGACGCCAATGTCACGCTGGCCGAGCAGTCCAGCCAGGCCACCGCCAGCCTGGAGGACGAAGCGCGCCGGCTGACCGGATCGGTCAGCCGCTTCCGGCTCGACCGCGCCTTCCAGTAGGAGCCCGCCGGATCACCCGGTTCAGTGATGCGCCGCGCCGCCCGCAGGCATGCGGGCCGCACGCACCGGATGCACGTCGACCATCACCTCGGTGCTGCCGCCGCGCTCGAACACCAGCGTGACCGGGAAACGGTCGCCGTCGCGCAGCGGCTGCTTCAGCTCCATCAGCATCAGGTGGTGGCGCCCGCCGTGACGCAGCGGCACCGCCGCGCCGGGCGCGAGCTCCAGCGCCGGCAGCGCGCGCATGCGCATCACGTCGCCCTCCATCGTGCTCTCGTGGATCTCGATGCGCGCAGCCACCGGGCTGCGTGCGCTCAGCAGCCGGTCGGGCTGGCGGCCCTCGTTCGTCAGCATCCGGAAATAGACCGCGCCGCTGCGCGCGCCTGTGGGTGTCGGTGCCGCATACGGATGGTCGACGACGACCGAACCGGCCGTGAAGTCATGCGCCGCGACCGGCAGGGCCGGTACGGCCAGGGTCAGGAACAGGGCGCCCAGCAGGGCACGGCGAGAAGGGGGCAGGACAGTCTTCATGCTTCGCAAAATGACACAGCCCCTGAAGCCATGAGAGCTGCAGGGGCTGAGGAAGAAGGCGGCAAGGCCGGCAAGGACTGGAGCGGGTGAAGGGAATCGAACCCTCGTATGAAGCTTGGGAAGCTGCCGTTCTACCATTGAACTACACCCGCCCGGGTGCACATCGGCTGGTTGGCGATTATGCCAGATGCGCGATCCAGTCGACACAGGCATCCAGCGCCGGCACCGCAGCGGCGATCAGGTTCTGGTCCGGATGATGGGCCAGCAGCGTGACCGCGATCATGCGTCCGCCCCGGGTCTGCACGCAGCCGGCCAGGCCACGGGTGTCGAGCAGGGTGCCGGTCTTCAGCCAGGCACGGCCCTGGGCGGCGCTGCCGCGCAGCCGGCCCTCCAGCGTGCCGTCCACACCGGCCACCGGCAGCGTGCGCTGCAGCAGCTTCCAGTGCGGCCCGCGGGCCGCGCGCTGCAGCAGGTGGACGAAGGCCTGCGGCGTGGCGCGCTCCAGCCGCGACAGGCCGGAGCCGGTGTCCAGCCCGACGACCGCCTCGTCACGCAGCCCGCCGCGCCGGCGCAGCCAGTCACGCATGCGCAGCCGCGCCGCCTCGGCGGTGGCCGAACGATCGGGAAAGTCCGGCGCCAGGCTCAGCATCAGATGACGTGCGATCAGGTTGTCGCTGCGCTTGTTCATCTCGCGCAGCTGCACCGACAGCGGCGCCGACAGATGCTCGGCGAACGGCGCCGCGCCACCACCGGCCTCGGTGGCACGCCAGGGCGTCGGGGTGCCGCCGTCATGTTCGACCACCCGGCCGCGCAGCACGCCGCCCGCCTGCAGCCACAGGCCCTCGATGGCACGGGCACCCAGATCGCGCACGCCCACCGGCGCGAAGCGGATCTGCTGCGCGCCGCAGCGTGGCGACCACTGACCGCTGACCTGCAGCTGGGGCTGCAGCTGCGAGCCATCGTCGCGCAGCACCGCGCTGGCCGCGCAGCCACCGCCCCGCCCCAGGCTGTTGACCAGCCGCACATCGTGCAGCGGCGGGGTGACCTCGATGTCGGTGCGCCCGCCCGCGTCGCTGCGCAGCGCCACCCGCACCACGCCGGCGTCGAGCGCCAGCGCATCCGGACGAACATGGTGCGGCCGCTCCGGCGTCGGCTCCGGCGTGGTCGCCAGATCCTCGGGCCGCAGCCGGAAGGCCTCGCGATTGATGACGATGTCGCCCCAGACCTCGCGCAGGCCCTGGGCCTGGATCTCGCGGAACCACTGCAGCAGATCGGCGCTGGTCAGCATCGCGTCGCCACCACCGCGGATCACCAGATCGCCCAGCAGCCGGCCCTGGGTCAGCGGACCGCTCAGGTAGGCGCGGGTGCGCCAGCAGTAGGCCGGACCGAGCAGGTCCAGCGCCGCCATCGAAGTCAGCAGCTTCGAGGTCGAGGCCAGCACGAAGGGCCGCGCGGCCTGCCAGGACAGCAGCGCCTCGCCACCATCGAGCGGCTGCGCGTGCAGGCCGAAGCTCTCCAGCGGCAGACCGCTGGACTCGAGCGCCTGCCGCAGCACCGCGGGCAGCTGGTCGACCGGTGCCGGCAGGCTGGCTGCGGCGCTGTCCCGGCCCGGGCGGCGCCGGGCCGCGCTGGCCGGGACAGCACCGCCGGCCAGCGCCAGAGCGGCCAGACGACCCAGGCAGCGACGGCGGTCGAGAAGTCCGGCGGCAGCGTCATCGTGCCCGGGCCGGTCCGGGCTTGGTGCAGAATCGCGCATCCTCTGAGCCTAGCCGGCCCGAATGACCCCCGACAGGTCAATATCGCCGGTTTCTTCCTGTCCAGTGTTGAAAGCCCCTGTTTCCGGGGTTTCATCTTGAAATATTCACGCGCCGCACTGTCGCATGCGGCGCTTCGCATTCCATGAACGACTCCCAGCCCCCCCTCGAACCGATCGGCACGGATGCCGACGACACCTCCACCGAAGGCGCACCGCGCCGCGCGATCCGCAGCTTCGTGGTGCGCGCCGGCCGCATGGGCACCGGCCAGATCCGTGCGCTCGAGGAACTCGGCCCGCGCTTCTGCCTGCCCTACCGCGCCGAGCCGCTCGACGCCGCAGCCGTCTGGGGCCGCAGCGCGCCGCTGGTGCTGGAGATCGGCTTCGGCATGGGCGGGGCCACCGCGGAGATCGCCGCGAACCGCCCTGACACCGACTTTCTCGGCGTCGAGGTGCACACGCCCGGCGTGGGCGCGCTGCTCAAGCTGATCGACGAGCGCGAGCTGGGCAACCTGCGCATCGTGCAGCACGACGCGGTCGAGGTGCTCGAGCACATGATCGCGCCGGGCCAGCTCGCCGGCGTGCACATCTTCTTTCCCGATCCGTGGCACAAGAAGAAGCACAACAAGCGCCGGCTGATCCAGCCGGAGTTCGTCGCCCGCCTGGTCACCCGGCTCGCGCCGGGCGGCTACCTGCACTGCGCGACCGACTGGCAGCCCTATGCCGAGCAGATGCTGGAGGTGCTGTCGGCCGAGCCGCAGCTGGCCAACACCGCCGAGGGCTATGCGCCGAAGCCGGACTACCGGCCGCTGACCAAGTTCGAGAACCGTGGCCTGAAGCTCGGCCACGGCGTCTGGGATCTGGTCTTCACTCGGTCCAGTTGACCACGCCCGTGTAGGAGGTCACCAGGATCAGCAGACCGAAGCCGATCCGGTACCAGGCAAAGGGCACGAAATCGTGCGTCGCGACATACTTCAGCAGCCAGCGCACGCACAGCCAGGCCGACAGGAAGGAGAACACCAGGCCGACGAGGAACATCGGCGCGTCGGCCATCGACAGGTGCTCGCGCTCCTTCAGCAGGCTGTAGGCGCCGGCGCCGATCAGCGTCGGAATGCCGAGGAAGAAGCTGAAGTCGGTCGCGGTCTGGCGCGACAGGCCCATCAGCATGCCGCCGATGATGGTCGAGCCCGAGCGGCTGGTGCCGGGAATCATCGCGAAGCACTGCACCAGGCCGACCTTCAGCGCATCCAGCGCCGTCATGTCGTCGACCGAGTGCACCCTCACCGCGCTGGCCGGACGGCGCTCGGCCCACAGGATGATCAGGCCGCCGACGATGAAGGCGGAAGCGACGATGATGGGCGTGAACAGATGGGCCTTGACCATCTTGCCGATCAGCAGGCCCAGCACCACCGCCGGCAGGAAGCCGATCAGCACGTTCAGCGCGAAGCGGCGCGCGTCACGGCTGCTGCCCAGATGGGTGACGGTCCCTGACAGACGCTGCCAGTAGACCAGGATGACCGCAAAGATCGCACCGGTCTGGATGGCGATGTCGAAGACCTTGACGGTGGCTTCGCTCATGTGGTTCTGCATGCCGAGCAGCTGGCCGGCCAGGATCAGGTGGCCGGTGCTCGAGATCGGCAGGAACTCGGTCAACCCCTCGACGATGCCCATCACCGCCGCCTTCAACAACATCACGATATCCACGCAATCAACCCTTTCCTGAGGCTCGGACAAGAAAACGCCCCGATTGACGGGGCATCTCTCTGTTGTTCAATACTGCGATTGAAGATAGCACAGGCCTGTGGCGGCTCCCTTCTGCCCCGCTTCAGGTCAGGCTGTCAAAACACGACATGGTCACGCTCACACTGAAAAAGAAACCCGGCGCCGGCGCCGACACCCCCTCCTCCCGCAACCGGCCGCTGCGCAGCAGCGGCATGCGCCAGCGCCCGACGCTGGCCGAGGCCCAGGAGCAGCGCGCCCGCCAGGCCGAGGAGCTGGCCCGGCGCCCGGCCCCGTCCGAGACGCCGCGCTGGCAGGACGAGCGCCGCCCAGGGGGCCGCCCCGGCCCGCGCGACGCCCGCGATTCGCGCGACCCGCGTGACCCGCGCGAGGCCCGTGGCGGCCGCGATCCCCGGGAGGCTCGGCGCGATCCCCGTCAGGATCCACGTCACGACGCCCGCCGAGAGCCCCGCCGCGAAGATCCGCGCCATGGCGATCGCCGCGATCCGCGTGCCGCACGCCCGGGTCGTCCGGGCATCGAGGCACCGGCCTCGCCGCTGCGCAGCGTCGGCAATGCCGAGCGTGCGCGCCAGATCCTCGAGCGCGCCAGCCGCAATCCGGACACCGGCCGCCCGCAGCAGCGCCAGGATCGCCCGCCCGTGCAGCGCGATCCCGCCGCACGGCCGCTGCGCAGCGTGGCCAACCCGCAGCTGGCCCGGCAGATGGTGGAAGCAGCTGCAGCCGCCACCGCCCCTGCACGGCCCGAGCAGGACGGCGAGCGCCTGTCCAAGCGCATGACCGCGCTCGGCCTGGCCTCGCGCCGCGAGGCCGACGAATGGATCGAGGCCGGCTGGGTCAGCGTCAACGGCGAGCCGGCGGTGCTGGGTCAGCGGGTGCTGCCCGGCGATCGCATCGAGGTGGATGAACGGGCGCACAAGGAACAGGCCCGTCGCGTCACCATCCTGCTGAACAAGCCGATCGGCCATGTCAGCGGCCAGGCCGAGGACGGGTATGAGCCAGCCGTCGCGCTGATTCGTCCGGAAAACCAGTGGGCGGAGGATCGATCCGGTCTGCGCTGGCATCCGGGCCATCTGCGAAACCTCGCTCCGGCCGGCCGGCTCGACATCGATTCTGTCGGTCTGCTGGTATTGACCCAGGACGGCCGGGTCGCCCGCCAGCTGATCGGCGATGAATCCGAGGTGGAAAAGGAATATCTGGTCCGGGTCGAATACACCCGCGAGGGCCGCCTGCGCGACGAGGACCTGGCGCTGCTCAACCACGGCCTGAGTCTGGACGGCAAGCAGCTTCGTCCCTGCAAGGTCAGCTGGCAGAACGAAGATCAACTGCGTTTCGTGCTGCGTGAAGGCAGGAAACGTCAGATCCGGCGCATGTGCGAGGCGGTCGGCCTGAAGGTCGTCGGCCTGAAGCGGGTGCGCATCGGCAGCGTTCCGCTGGGCCATCTGCCGGTCGGACAGTGGCGTTATCTGCGCCAGGATGAATATTTCGCCTGAATGGAACGGATTCATTCCAAAGCAGCAAGAAACAAAATCAAATAAACGGGTAAGAGCCGTACCACTTCGCTGCTTTGCTGTCACCCTTGCGCTCCGAGACTTGAGACTTCGTGACGCCAAGTTCGTCACGAAGCCTTTCATTGCTATCGACCACACAGATTCAGTAGTCTTTGGTAATGATAGGTACCCTTTTTTATCATTTTTTCTGCTTTCAAGCAGGAAAGCTCAAGTACGATTGGGCAGAGGGGAAGCCCCATGATCGAGCAAACAGCCATAATCTCTTCTTCACTGGACCACCGTACTCGTCTCCTCGAGGGCATGGCGCGCTGCGTCGCCACCAAGGGGTATGCAGACACCACCATCGCCGACATCGCCACCGCGGCCAGGGTGTCGAAGCGAACCTTCTACGAGCATTTCCGGACCAAGCAGGAGTGCCTGATCGCGCTCTACGAGAATGCCAGCCAGCGCAGCATCAGCTCGCTGTCGAAAGCCATCGAGCCGTCCCAGGACTGGACGACGCGGGTGGATCAGGCGGTCAAGGCCTACTTCGGCCACCTGGCCGCCAATCCGCTGCTGATGCGCACGCTCTTCATCGATGTGCTGGCGGTCGGCTCCGAGGGCCTGCAGGCGCGCCGCAAGGTGCATCGCCAGCTCGCGGACCTGATCGCCGATCTGCCTCAGCAGGCCGAAGGTGATGCCGCCGCCTGGCAGGCCAACGCGATCGTCGGCGCCCTGACCGAGATCGTGCTGCAGGCCATCGAGCAGGACCGCGTCGAGCAGCTCCCCGAATGCGCCGATGGTGCAGCGCAGGTGGTGCGCGCAGCGATCCAGGCCCACCGCAGCACGACCGAAGGCCGGCCTCTGCCCCAGGATCACTGAGGACAGCCGCGCGCCGGCCCGCCCTCCACCACTCCAGCCCACCCTTTTCCGAACTCCCCGACGCACAAGGGGCCGGCCACCTGACGGTGCCGGCCCCTTGGTCGTTGGCGGGCACGGGCTCGAGACCCGTGCGGGTGCTGCGCTCTGCGGTCTTCAGCCGACCCAGCGGCGCGCGTTGCCGAACATGCGCGCCCACGGGCTGCGCGCCGACACGTCGCCCGAGGTCCAGCTCAGCTGCACGTTGCGGAAGACCCGCTCCGGGTGCGGCATCAGCACGGTGAAGCGGCCATCGGCGGTGGTGACCGAGGTCAGGCCGTCCGGGCTGCCGTTCGGGTTGGCCGGATAGGCTTCGGTCGGACGGCCGGCCGAATCGACGAAGCACATCGCACGATGCACCTTGGCGGCATCGCCACGCTGCGAGAAGTCCGCGAAGCCTTCGCCGTGGGCGACGGCGATCGGCAGGCGGCTGCCGGCCATGCCCTGGAAGAAGATCGACGGGCTCTCGAGGATCTCGACCTGCGACAGGCGGGCCTCGAACTGCTCGCTCTTGTTGCGGGTGAACTTCGGCCAGTCCTGCGCGCCCGGGATGATCGGGCTGAGCGCGGCCATCATCTGGCAGCCGTTGCACACGCCCAGCGCGAAGGTGTCCTGGCGCTGGAAGAAGGTGGTGAACTGCTCCGCCAGCAGCGGGTTGAACAGCACCGAGCGCGCCCAGCCCTCGCCGGCGCCGAGCGTGTCGCCATACGAGAAGCCGCCGCAGGCGACCAGCCCGTGGAACTGGTCGAGGCGGGCGCGGCCCGCCTGCAGGTCGCTCATGTGCACGTCGAAGGTGTCGAAGCCGGCCTGCGCCATCGCGTAGCTCATCTCGACATGCGAGTTGACGCCCTGCTCGCGCAGGATCGCCACCTTCGGACGGGTCTTGGCGATGAAGGGCGCGGCGACATCCTCGCTGGCGTCGAAGCTCAGCGCGACATGCAGGCCGGTGTCGTCCGGCGCGCCCGCCGCGGCGTGCTCGCTGTCGGCGCAGGCCGGGTTGTCGCGCTGCGCATTGATGCGCCAGCTCACCTCGTCCCAGGCCTGGTGCAGCTGCTGCAGCGGCGCGCTGAACACCGTCTTGGCGTCGCGCCAGACCTCGACCGCACGGCGGTTGTTGGTCTTGCCGACGACATGGCTGTGGCGGCTCAGGCCGTGCGCGCGCAGCGTGCGGATCACCTCGTCGCGGTCGGCGGTGGCGACCTGCAGCACGACGCCGAGTTCCTCGTTGAACAGCGCCTTGAGCGTCAGCTCGTTGCGACGCTCGCCGACCTGGGCGGCCCAGTTCTTCGAGTCGCCCATGTCGGCGCGGCTGTCGCTGATGCCGTCGCCCTCGGTGACCAGCAGGTCGACATTCAGGCTGACGCCGACATGGCCGGCGAAGGCCATCTCGCAGGCCGCCGCCCACAGGCCGCCGTCGCTGCGGTCGTGGTAGGCCAGCAGCTTGCCGGCCGCGCGCAGCTCGTTGACCACCGCGACCAGCGCCTTGAGCTGGGCCGGATCGTCCACGTCCGGCACGGTGTCGCCGAACTGGCCGAGCACCTGCGCCAGCATCGAGCCGCCCATGCGGTTCCGGCCCTGGCCGAGGTCGATCAGGATCAGCGTGGTGTCCAGGCCCGCCGGGGTGTCGGTCTTGAGCTGCGGCGTCAGCGTGCCGCGCACATCGTCGAGCGTGACAAACGCGGTGACGACCAGCGAGACCGGGGCCACGACCTGCTTGGTTTCGCCCTGGTCGCTCCACCTGGTGCGCATCGACAGCGAATCCTTGCCGACCGGAATGCCGATGCCCAGCGCCGGGCACAGCTCCATGCCGACCGCCTTGACGGTGTCGTAGAGCGCGGCGTCCTCGCCGGCCTCGCCGCAGGCGGCCATCCAGTTGGCCGAGAGCTTCACGCGCGACAGCTCGATCGGCGCGGCCAGCAGGTTGGTGATGGCTTCGGCGACCGCCATGCGGCCGGAGGCCGGCGCATCCAGCGAGGCCAGCGGGGTGCGCTCGCCCATCGACATCGCCTCGCCGCGGAAGCCGGCGTAGTCGGCCAGCGTGACCGCGCAGTCGGCCACCGGCACCTGCCAGGGGCCCACCATCTGGTCGCGGTGGCTCATGCCGCCCACGGTGCGGTCGCCGATGGTGATCAGGAAGCGCTTGGAGGCCACCGTCGGGTGACGCAGCACGCTGAACGCCACCTCGTCGAGGTTCACGCCGGTGAGGTCGAGCGGCTGCTCGGTGCGCGCCACGCGGGCGACGTCGCGGTGCATCTTCGGCGGCTTGCCCAGCAGCACGTCCATCGGCATGTCGATCGGGCGCTCGCCGCCGGGGCCGTCCTCGAGGATCAGCTCGCGGTCGTCGGTGGCGATGCCCACCACGGCATACGGCGCGCGCTCGCGGCGGCACATCTCGTCGAACAGCGGCAGCAGGTCCGGATTGACCGCCAGGACATAGCGCTCCTGGCTCTCGTTGCACCAGATCTCCTTCGGCGCCAGGCCGGTCTCCTCCAGCGGCACCTTGCGGATGTCGAAGGTCGCGCCCTTGCCCGCACCGTCGACCAGCTCGGGAAAGGCGTTGGAGATGCCGCCCGCGCCGACATCATGGATGGCCATGATCGGGTTGGTCGCGCCCAGCGCCCAGCAGTGGTTGATCACCTCCTGCGCGCGGCGCTGGATCTCGGGGTTGCCGCGCTGCACCGAATCGAAGTCGAGCGCGGCGGTGTTGGTGCCCGCGGCCATCGACGAGGCGGCGCCGCCGCCCATGCCGATGCGCATGCCCGGGCCGCCGAGCTGCACCAGCAGGGTGCCGGCGCCGAAGGGCAGCTTGTCGGTCTGGCCGGCGCTGATCGTGCCCAGGCCGCCGGCGATCATGATCGGCTTGTGGTAGCCGCGGCGCACGCCGTCCACGGTCTGCTCGTAGACGCGGAAGAACCCGCCGAGCCCGGGGCGTCCGAACTCGTTGTTGAAGGAGGCGCCGCCCGCCGCGGACTCGAGCACGATCTCGATCGGCGTGGCGAAGTGGGCGGGGGCGCCGTACTGCTCGGCCTCCCACGGCTCGTCGGTGCCGGGCAGGTTGAGGTTCGACACCATCACGCCCACGATGCCCGCCTTGGGCTGGGCGCCGCGCCCGGTCGCACCCTCGTCGCGGATCTCGC
>RRZU010556831.1_pt1 | contig 13815 bp, 6 predicted proteins | sample 2165561 | NCBI WGS metagenome assembly RRZU01 (sample SAMN10456909, study PRJNA506462) | wastewater metagenome | isolation source: wastewater sludge | place: USA: Moscow, Idaho
AGAGGTAGACGAAGAGACCCTTCCGGCACAGAAAACAATTTCGGGTATGGATGATAACACGAGCCATGTTGTACGGGCAAGAGGGAGCAAGCCTCATTCGATCTTATTGCTGGAAGATAACAATGAACTGCTTCAACTAATGGTTAGGTTGTTGGGGCGCGATTACAATGTGTTTACCGGAGCTAATGGAAAAGAAGGATTAGAAATTTTGGAGAACGAAGATATTGATTTGGTCGTTTCTGATATTATGATGCCCGAGATGGATGGAATTGAAGTGTGCCGTTACATAAAAGAACGGTTAGACTACAGCCACATACCCATTATACTGTTGACAGCCAAGAACACTGAAGAAGACAGAGCGGAAGCTTATGAATCGGGTGCAGACGCTTTCATCAGCAAGCCCTTTAACCTGCCTGTGTTGCATGCACGTATTAAGAATTTGCTGAAGTATAAAGAACGTATGGCACGTGATTTCAAGAATCAGCTTGTTTTTGAAGTGAAAGATTTGCATTACACCAGTCTGGATGAAGAGTTTATGCAGCGTGCTATTGAATGTGTGAATAAACATTTGAGCGATCCCGATTTTGACCAGCCGCAGTTTATAGACGAGATGGGAACAAGCAAATCAACGTTATACAAAAAACTCAAATCGCTTACCGGACTTAATACATCAGCCTTTATCCGTAACATTCGTTTAAAAGCTGCTTGTCAGATCATGGAGGAAAAACATTCCATACGCATATCCGAACTGGCTTATGCGGTAGGGTTTAATGATCCTAAATACTTTAGTGCTTGTTTTAAAAAAGAGTTCGGCATGCTCCCTTCAGAGTATATTGAACGTTTTATACAGTGAAATCCGGATTTGATTTACTTCACCTACGTAAAGCTTACAGTTAACTACGAAGTACAAAAACTTTCTGGAAATTATTTCGGTGAAGAATATATCGTCTGTGATTTAACGATTGATAACCTGAATACCGAGATACACAAAATGAATCGTTCAATCTGTTGTACGCAAAGAAACCCGTAATTCATCTTTATAAGCCAAGCATAACACTCATAGCACCTTTCAGATAGGTGGAATTATGGTTTAAAAATGGTTGTGAACCATAATTCTACCTTTTAAGACTCTGTATAAACCTTTATTAAAGTTAACGTACGTAAATTTGTTTCAGTGATTTTTTTTAATCCGAAATGTTTAATCTTAAAGTTTATAACTAATGAAAAATGGAAGTACTTTTCATGAGTGTATAAGAAAAGAAGGGTCGTATCAAATCAACAGATGGATGATTCGATTTATTGTTTTATTTATTACGCTCTTTATTCCAAGCCAGATAAAGCTTTGTGCTGATAATCTGAGAGTAGAAACAGTGCAACAAACTTCGCAAAAAGTTCGGGGAATAGTCAAAGATTCGAAAGGAGAGACTATAATCGGGGCGAATGTTTTGGTTGAAGGAACTACAATTGGAACAATTACCGATCTTAATGGCTCCTTTACGATTCAAGCTCCAGAAAATGCAACTAAACTTAAAATATCTTTTATTGGTTTTAAGGATAAAATTGTTGCTATTAAACGGGGCGTTTCAATGCTTGTTGTCATGGAAGATGATACGCAAGTATTGGATGAAGTTGAAGTAATTGCCTATGGAGTGCAGAAGAAAGTTTCCGTTACGGGAGCTATTTCCTCTATGAAAGGAGGAGATTTATTGAAAACGCCTGCAGGTTCTATCTCTAACATACTTTCAGGACAAGTAACTGGTATCTCCAGTGTGCAGTATTCTGGTGAGCCGGGTGCTGATGCTGCTGATATTTATGTGCGTGGTATTGCAACATGGAATGATGCCTCTCCTGTGGTTCAGGTGGATGGGGTAGACCGTGACTTTTCCCAGATTGACCCTAATGAAATAGAAAGCATTACTGTACTTAAAGACGCTTCCGCAACAGCTGTGTTTGGTGTGCGTGGTGCTAATGGTGTTATTTTGATTACAACAAAACGTGGTTCAGAGGGTAAAGCTAAAATTTCATTCTCTACTTCGGCAGGAGTTAATGTCTTAACAAAACAGTTGGATTTTGCTAATTCATATCAGTATGCATCGTATTATAATAACATGCAGGTTAATGATGGTGGAGTACCTACATTTACTAATGAACAACTTGAGAAGTTTCGTACTCATTCTGATCCTATCCTTTATCCTGATATGAATTGGTTAGACTATTGTATGAAGAACTCTGCTTTCCAATCACAACATAATGTTAATATCTCGGGTGGTATAGACAATATGAGATATTTTGTATCAGCGGGTATGTTTACTCAAGCGGGTATGTTTAAACAGTTTAATGCTACGGATAACTTTAACTTTGACTATAAACGTTATAATTATCGTGCAAACTTGGATTTTGATGTGACAAAGTCTACGCTGTTGTCAGTGAACATAGGTGGACGTATTGAGAGCAAGCGTACTCCTGAATCAGGAGAAGACCAGAACCAATTATTCCGTAAGTTGTATTGGGCTGTACCCTTTGCAGGTGCTGGTATTGTTGATGGCAAGCGTGTGGTTTCTAATGCTGACTATCTTCCTTTTACGGGAAGTGACGGACTGGCATCTTATTACGGAAAAGGTTTCCGTAGTACAACTACTAACGTACTCAATATAGATCTTGCATTGAATCAACGACTTGACTTTCTAACTAAAGGCTTGTCTTTGAAATTGAAAGGTGCTTATAATACATCGTATTCTAATAAGAAAATAGCCAGTTCGTCAAAAGCATCATACACGCCTATTATACAGAATGATGGTTCTATTGCCTATCGCAAGAACGGTTCCGATTCTCAGTTAAGTTACAGTGAGCCAGATGATCAATTTACTAAGGCTCGTGACTGGTATATGGAGCTTGCCGTAAATTACGCTCGTAAGTTTGAGGATCATAATGTCACAGGTTTGGTGTTATATAACCAATCGAAAAGATATTATCCCGGTGGAACGTATGGTGATATTCCTTCTGCTTATGTTGGTTTTGTAGGCCGTGCTACATATGATTGGAAAACCAGATATTTGGCTGAATTTAATATTGGATATAATGGCTCGGAAAACTTTGCGCCAGGTAACCGTTATGGAATTTTCCCCGCTGGATCTTTAGGCTGGGTTATCAGTGAAGAACCTTTCTTTAAATCAATAAAAAAAGCAATTAATTATGTAAAACTTCGTGCATCAGTAGGTGTTGTTGGTAATGATAAGTTGGGTGATCAACGCTTCTTATACATGCCCGATGCTTATAAACTGGATGGCGGATATTTCTTTGGAACTAACATTAATAATAAGAAACCGGGTGCCTATGAATCAACGAAATCTTATGCTGACGTAACATGGGAGAAGGCAACGAAGCAAAATTATGGTATTGATGTCACTTTATTAAATGAACGCTTAAGTCTTTCTGTTGATTATTTTTATGAAAAACGAAAAGATATATTGATGAAACCTGATTATCTTCCGAGCATTCTTGGTATGAGCCTTCCTGTCGTAAATGTCGGTAAAACCCAGAATAAAGGTTATGAACTACAAGCAAAGTGGAACGATAAATTAGGCAAAGATTTTCGTTATTGGATAAATGCGAACCTTTCGTTTGCCCGAAACAAGATTTTGTATATGAATGAAGTGGCTCAAAACGAACCGTGGATGTATCAAACCGGTCGCATCATTGATTCCCGTTCTATGTATAAATTTTGGGGCTTTTATGATGAAACTGCCGATGCTCGCTATGAAGCAGAATTCGGTCAAAAAATTGCAGATCACGGGATAACTTTAGTTCCCGGTGATTGTGTTTATACTGACTTGAATGGAGATGGAAAGATAACAGGGGATGATGCTACACGTAATATTGGTTTTACTGATGCTCCTGAATATACCGTTGGTTTTAATTTGGGCTTTAATTGGAAGAAATTAGACTTCTCAATGCAATGGACAGGGGCATGGAATGTAGACCGTATGTTGAGTGAATTCCGCCAGCCTTTAGGTGATACTTTTAATAAAGGCTTATTACTTTATCAATATAACAATACCTGGCGTTCTTCTGAAGATACTTATACAGCAAAATATCCCCGTATATCAGGTTTGCATGCTGCCAATAATTATGCCGGTTCTGATTTATATTTGATTGATGCAAGTTATCTACGTTTGAAGAGTATAGAAATAGGCTACAATTTTGATTTTCCTTTCATAAAGAAAATGAAGATGAATCAATGTCGCTTGTATGTAAACGGCTATAACTTGTTGACTTTCACCGGATTTAAATGGGGTGATCCTGAATCGCGTCAAAGTGATCGTCCGAACTATCCGTTGACTCGTGTATTTAATATTGGTTTAAAAGTTGGATTCTAATACTTTGGTAAAATATGAAACATTTTAGTAGATGGTTTATAGGAATATTCGTTGGAGCTATTGTAGCGACTTCGTGTGTTGATGATATAAAATTTGGAGACAGCTTCCTTGAAAAAGCTCCAGGCGTTGCAGTGACGCAAGATACGATTTTTGGAAAGGCAGATTATGCCAGACGTTTTTTGTGGGATACATACAGTAAGCTTTATTATGGTTTGGCTACTAACTGGAATATGATTGACGGTAAAATGAATACCGGTATGTTTGAAGTGCTATCAGATTGTTGGCATAGCCATAATTCTTGGGACGGGCTAAATAGAAAATATTATTCAGGATCTTATAAAGCTAGTGATGAAGATGGTGCTGATGATTCTCGTTTTGGATACACCAAAGAAAATTGTTGGCCAGCTATTCGTGCTGCATGGCTCTTTATAGAAAATGTAGATCGCGTGCCTGATATGGAAGATGCAGAAAAAAAACGTTTGTCTGCTGAAGCAAAAGTTATTATTGCATCGCGCTATTTTGACCTATTCCGTCATTTGGGTGGATTACCCATTCTGGAGAAATCTTATGGAGTGTCTGCAGCCTATGAGTTACCGAGGGCTACAGTCGAAGAGACGGTGAATTTTATGGTACGCTTACTAGATGAGGCTTCAGCTGTTCTTCCTTGGGATATAGAAGCTGATGGTGAATCTAATTGGCAGGGACGTTTTACCAAAGCGGCAGCTATGGGGTTGAAATGTAAGATTCTATTATTTGCAGCAAGTCCATTATTTAATGATAGCAAACCATATTGTACTGAAGAACCTCAGGATGCTGTTACCAAGCATCAAGTATGGTATGGTGGGTATAAACCGGAATTATGGACGCAGTGTCTGAAAGCGTGCGAAGACTTTTTCTCGGAATTAAGTGCTAGAGGACACTATGCCTTGATTCAACCTTCCGGATCTTCTACAGATGCATATCGTGCAGCTTTCAATACTGCTTATTTCATTCGCCAAGATAATACGGAGCTTCTTATCTCAACCCGTATCATCGGTAAATACAACTGGGATTGGTGGTATTATTGGGGCGAATGGGTTGGCTTTGGCGGATATACTCCTACTGAAGAGTATATGGAAATGTTCCCAATGGCCGACGGAACTCCTTTCAATTGGAACGATGCCACAACTGCTTCAAATCCTTTCTTTACTGATAATAATTACAATAAACCTATTCGAGACCCACGTTTGTATGAAACAATTCTTGTCAATGGAGCTAAATTCAGCGGCCGTGCTGTGGAGTTATGGATGGGAGGACGTGATAACATTAGTAGCACAGAAAAGGAAACAGGTATTTATGCTACGGGTTATGGACTTTATAAATTCTATAAAGAAGGTAATGGCAGTTTGGCAGGTAACTATTTGGAATGGCCTTACCTGCGCTTGGCTGAGATTTATTTGATTTATGCTGAAGCTTTATTAAAAAATAACAGGTTGCCTGATGCTATTGATCAGATAAATATTGTTCGTGCACGTGTCGGATTAAAAGGACTAGCGGAGTCTAATCCTACAAAGAATTTGAAAACCGATTCCAATGCTCTGATGGAAGAAATTCTTCGTGAGCGTGCTTGCGAATTAGGTTTAGAAGATGTTCGCTTATTTGATATGGTCCGTAACAAACGCGCTGATTTGTTTGAAAGACCTCTACATGGTTTGAAAATAGAGCGTGCGGATGGAAGAAGTGGATCTTGGTCGGATAAAGATTCAAGCATACGCGGTGCGTTTCCTACTAAGTTTACATATACTAAATTTCAATTGGCTAACAAGTCTCGTTCTTGGTGGAGTAACTTTAGCACAAGATGGTATTTATCAGCTTTTCCTCCTTCGGAAGTAAATAAGAATTACGGATTAACTCAAAATCCAGGTTGGAGGTAGTGGCATGATCATTGACATTAAAAAACTGAATAATATGAAAAATAAAATAATAGCTTTAGCGATGCTTGCTTGCGCAAGTTTAAACGGTTGGGCTCAGAGCAGTAATAATGTAACAGGCAGAGTAATTGATGGTGGAGGAAACCCTGTGTCTGGGGCATTAATATCCATTGTGAACAATCCATTAGTGAAAGTCCCTACCGGAAAGAACGGTGAGTTTGAAATAATGGCTGTTAAGGAAAATTCCTTAAAGATACAAACTGCAGATGATGCAGTGAAAGTTGTACGGGTAGAGGATGTATCTAAGCCAATGATTGTTGTGATGGATATTACTACGGCAAAAGTAAACTATGGTTTTGGTTTACAGCAAACGGTTGCAGAATCTACCGGTGCAGTTTCAACCGTATATGCTGATGAAATAAATAGCCGTTCTGCTTTGACTATTGGTAATTCGTTGTATGGCAATGTACTGGGCCTTACTACCATGCAGAAAACAGGTGCTACTTGGGAGCAGATGCCTTCAATGTACATCCGCGGATTGAAAACACTGAATGGGCGTAACGGTATCCTTGTAGTCGTTGACGGTTTGGAGCGGGATAATGCGTGGAATGTTTTGAACTATATAACTCCGGAAGAAGTAGAATCTGTAAGTGTGCTTCGTGATGCAGCTGCTTTAGCTCTTTATGGATATAAAGGAGTTAATGGTGTTTTGAATATTGTTACTAAGCGAGGAAAGTATAAATCAAAAGAGATTAATTTCAAATATGATCATGCTATTAATTGGCAAGCACGTAAACCCGAATTAGCAGATGCTTATACCTATGCCAATGCTCTCAATGAGGCATTAACAAATGATGGGAAAACGATTCGTTATTCTCAGAATGAGCTAAATGCTTTTAAAAGTGGGCAGTACCCATATCTTTATCCTAATGTTGATTGGTGGAAAGAAACCTTTCGTGATAGAGGAGCATCTGATATAGCTACGTTAAGTTTTCGTGGTGGTAGCACGAGAATGCGCTATTTTACCATGCTTAACTTGCAGAATAATAGTGGATTCATAGCTAATGCAAACATGAATCAGGGATATTCTACGCAGGAAAAGTTTTCAAAAGGTAATTTCCGTACTAATTTGGATGTGGATCTGACTCCCAAAACGAAAATGAAAGCGAATATCATGGGAGTGTTGAATGAATTTAGCAGACCGGGGCTTGGATCTGATAACTTGATATCGAAGCTTTATGTAATTCCGTCTGCTGCATTTCCTATTAAAACCGAAGATGGACTTTGGGGAGGTAATGCCACCTGGAATGGTTATTCTAATCCGGTAGCTTTAACTCAGGCACGTGCTTATACAAAAGGACATACTCGTGCACTCTATGCTGATATGTCTTTACGACAAGACTTTTCTTCTATAACTAATGGGTTGGGAGGAAGCATCCGTATGGGATATGACAATATCGCATCGTATTGGGAAAATCATTCAAAGGAATATAAATATGGTAGTAAAAGTGTGACATCTTGGAGTAATGGTGAACCGATTGAGTATAAAACTTATACAGGAGGTGTTGATGGCGAAATGAGTGGAGATAGCAAACTTGACTGGCAGTATCGTTCTTTCAATTTCCAGGCTAACATGGATTATCAACGCCAATGGGGTAATCATAATCTGTACACAATGTTAATGTATACTTATAAGTATGACAATGCCAAAGAAACTAACCGGACATATTATTCTCAAAATGGGGCATGGTATACTCACTATGGGTATAAAAACCGCTATATCGCTGATTTGACTTTGATGAACTCGGCTTCTAATGTTTTAGAGAAGGGTCATAAATGGCATTTGTCTCCCACTGTTGGACTGGCATGGATTGCTTCTAATGAGGAATTTATGAAAACCTTAAGTTTCGTTGATTTTCTTAAAGTGCGCGCATCTTTTGGGATATTAAATACGGATAATATTCCATATAATGGTTATTGGAATGAAACGGTCACTGGCGGTGGAGGATATCCAATTAGAGATAATTTTTCTAATGATGGAAGTTGGCGAGAAGGAACTTTACCTTCATTAAATGGTACAACGGAAAAAGCTTATAAATATAATGCAGGTATTGATTTGATGTTATTTAAGGAACTTTCATTGACTGCAGATGGCTTTTATGAAAGACGTTCTGATATCTGGGTAAGTACTTCTGGTAAAAACTCTGCTGTCTTAGGTGCTTCTGACTCTTATGCCAACGCAGGTGTTGTAGACAGCTGGGGTACTGAGGTTGGTGCAGATTATACGAAGAAGATTGGTGATATAAAGTTTAATTTGGGTGCTAAGTTTACTCTTTCTAAAAATAAGATTATTGAGCAATTTGAATCCCCAAAGGCTTATGATTATCTCCGCTCTACAGGAAAATCTATCGGACAAATATTTGCTCTGCAAGCAATTGGTTATTTTGTTGATCAAGCTGACATAAATAGCAGTCCTACTCAGCAATTTGGTCAGGTGAAACCCGGCGATATCAAATATAAAGATATTAATAATGATAAAGTCATTAATAATAATGACTTTATTCCAATGGGCTATAATTCTACTGTTCCTGAAGTTTATTATTCATTTAATTTAGGTTTTGAATGGAGAGGCTTAGGTTTCGATGCATTGTTTCAAGGTGTAGGTAATTATACTGCAATATTAAACACAACAAGTGTCTATAGACCTTTGGTCGGAGATGCCACTATTTCTAACTATTATTATGCTAATCGTTGGACGCCGGAAAATCCAAACTCACGTTTCCCACGTTTGACAACGGAATCGGTTGATAACAATTTGAAAAATAGTTCTGTGTGGTTAGCAGACCGTTCATTCTTGAAATTGCGTAACTGTGAGATCTATTACAAACTTCCTTCTTCTTTTTTGGATAAGATTAAAATGAAAACAGCAAAGATTTATGTCAGAGGTATTGATTTGCTTTGTTTTGATAGCATTGATTTAAGTGATCCTGAGCAAACAACATCTTATCCTGCTACACGTTCCCTGAATATAGGTTTATCAATCGGTTTTTAATAGAAAAAAAGTAAAGATATGAAACTGAAATATATATTTGTAAGTATAAGTTGCATGCTCGCTTTTTCAGCGTGTAATGAGGAAATGGATTATCATGAATACACCGTTTATGGTAAGGAGTATGTGTTTACTGACTTTACTAGAACAAATGGTTTTGTTACTAACATTTATAGTTATTTGGATTATGATCTTCCATCTGAAAACTCTTTATGTTCTGCTAGTGACGAATCTGAATCTGCTTGGTCTTGGTCTGCTATACACGATTTTTATAACGGATCGTGGAGCTCACTTAACCCTATTTCTCAATGGAACTATTATTCGGCTATTCGGGCAGCTAATTATTATTTAGCAGAAGCTCCTAATGCTGATTTCTCAGAACTCAAATTCGATAAAGACTATCAAGCTCAAATGAATCGTTTTAATCGTTATCAGTATGAGGTTCGTCTGTTGCGTGCTTATTATTATTTCATGCTAGTTCGTGCCTATGGAGACATTCCTTTTACTACGGAAGTATTGACAGAGGATGAAGCGAATTCAATGACACGTACTTCGGCAGCTACAGTATTCGATTTTATTGTAAGTGAATGTGATGCAGTTGCTGAAAAACTACCAGTCAACTATTCCAATTTAACCGACGATGCTTCCAGCATAGGAAGCCCCGAAACAGGCAGAGTGAATCGTGGTACGGCATTGGCTTTGAAAGCACGAACTTTACTTTATAAAGCAAGTCCGCTGTTTAATACTAATAATGATCTTAGTTTATGGAAAAAAGCGGCGCAAGCGAGCAAGGATGTTATTGATTATTGTGCGGCAAATTCTATTAAATTAGGTAAGTATGCTGCTTTGTGGGGGACCGACAATTGGAAAGCTTCTGAGATGATTTTTGTACGTAGAGTAGGAGATATCAATGGGCCTGAAGTGTATAATTACCCTATGGGTATGGAAAATGGCAATTCAGGTAATTGCCCCACACAAACTTTGGTAGATGCTTATGAAATGAAGACTACTGGAGATGCTTGGGATAAGCCTGGAAGTGGTTATGACCCACAAAATCCTTATGCAAACCGAGATCCACGTTTAGCTTTGACTATTGCGGTAAATGGAACCAAATGGCCTAATACAAACCCTAACACTTTGGAAACTTATATTGGAGGGCGGAACGGACTTCCTATTTCGGGAGCTACGCCTACGGGTTATTATTTGAAAAAATATTTAGATGGTACAATAGATATAAGTTCGGCTACAAGTAGTGGTGGAAAACGCCATAGTTGGATTACTTTCCGTTTAGGAGAATTTTATTTGAATTATGCTGAAGCTGTTTTTAAATATTTGGGTTCTGCAGATGCTACAAGTGCGGAGTTTGTCATGTCAGCTTCTAGTGCGGTAAGTGTAGTCCGAAATCGCGAAGATGTGAAAATGCCTCCATTTCCCACTGGCCTTTCTAATGATGATTTCTGGGCTAAATACAAACGAGAACGTATGGTAGAACTAGCTTTTGAAGGACATCGTTTTTGGGACGTGCGTCGCTGGAAAGAAGGCTCATTGCTGAAGAATATTTTGCGTATGGAAATCACCAAAAATGGAGATTCATATACCTATAAGCGCGTGACGAAAGCACGTATTTGGGATGATAAAATGTATCTTTTCCCTATTCCTGATGTAGAAAGAAGGAAGAACCCTAAACTTACTCAGAATCCAGGATGGTAATTTATCATGAACTTTTAATCTATTAAAGATGAAAACAATAAAATTGAAATATAGAGATGTATTAACGGCTATATTATTGATCTTTGTAGCCGGATGTGATAATAAGATAGAGCAATTTGAACAGATAGGATCAATAGATGCTCCTGTTGCTATTAAAGCTGAAAATGTAACTTCTGAGACCTTACCCGGGCAAATTCTGTTGAAATGGACTCTTCCTGCGGGTGACTTTTCCTATCTGCAAATTAAGTATTATGATCCGCTGGCTAAAAAGGATATCTATAAAATTGCTTCCAAAGGAACTACTGAAATGTTGATAAACAATACTCGTGCGCGCTTCGGAAAATATAAATTCTACTTTCAAACTTTTAATGTAGCTCATAAAGGCGGTGACGTAAGTGTAGTTGAGGCGACATCTGGTGCTGCTCCTGCTGTTGTAACGGTAGCAAAGAAAACAAAGATTGATCTGACTGCCGACCAATTAAGTACAAATGCTCAGGAGCCAACCGAGGGGCCTATCAAAAATTTGTTAGACGGTAATTCCGGAACTTTTTTTCATACTCGTTGGAGTTCCCCTCAGATAAATTTGCCTCATTATATTCAGATTAAATTTAATGAGCCTCACAAAGTATTCAGCCTCTATTATATGAATAGGGATGATTCGTGGACCACTTCAGCACGCGCAAGTGGTGCTGAACTACAAATAAGTAATGATGGAGAAAATTGGGAAACACTTACTACGCTTACAGGATTACCTAGTGCCTCAAGTGCTCAATATAACTCAGATTACGTAATTTCGGATAAAACTTTTACGTACTTCCGTTTCAATGTTATTGCAACAAGCGGTAATACCAAGTTTTTTAATATGGCTGAATTTGCAATTTACGACGTGGAATTAAATATTTATAATCCGGAAACGGATGCTAATTGATTTTAAAGGAAGTAAAAAATGAAAAAAATAAGATTGAAATCGACTAAGAGTTTGCTTATAGCCGTAATCATTAGTGGTTTATGTGCTTGTAGTGAAGATGAAAGAGGCTATAGTGGTGATGTTGATTTGTCGTTATTATGTTTAAAACAGGCGCAAATGGTTTGGACCGGCTCTGCTGCAAATATTTCAATGAAAGTTCAACCAACAGCTAATGCTGATACCATAATAAACTTGAATCTGGCTCTTTATCAAAACAGGATAGCTAAAGAAGATGTTAGCACTGACCTTGTAGTAAATAAAGATTCTTTAGCTACTTTGATTGCAGCAGCTACGCCAGGTAATTTATATGAAAAAGCTCAGCTATTGCCAGATAGTTATTATGAGTTATCGTCTAACAAATTAGCCATGAATAGTGGCGAAAAAGAAGGAAAGACTGTTTCGCTAACCATTCATAAAAATAAGTTGCTAGGAGATGATATTGTTAAGAGAAACGGAATCTTTGTTCTGCCTCTTAAAATTAAAAACTCTACTTCATACAAAATCAATGATAAGGTAAATGCAGTAATGTTAATATTTAGATTTGCCGATTTTGATGAGACCAAACCTGATCCTTTTGAGCCGGAAGAGTATAAAAATGATATGAAGTTGGTTTGGAGTGATGAATTTAATAATACAGGTGCTCCTGATGCCAATTATTGGAACTTTGAAAACGGTTTTTTACGTAATGAAGAACTGCAATGGTATAAAGGTGAAAATGCTGAATGTAGAGGCGGTGCGTTGGTTATCACCGGTAAAAAAGAACGCGTAGTGAACCCTAAATATGTTCCGGGTAGCAGTAATTGGAAAACTAACAGGGAATATGCGGAGTATACTTCGACTTCAATGACCACTTATGGTAAGTTTGATTTTCAATATGGTCGTCTGGAAGTGCGTGCAAAAATACCTACAGGCAAGGGTGCATGGCCGGCTATTTGGACGTTGGGAAATTGGAATGATTGGCCTTCATGTGGCGAGATTGATGTCCTTGAGTACTATTTAGTAGGCAATGAACCTCATATATTTGCTAATACCGCTTGGGGAACAAACCAAGCTTGGTCCGCTAAATGGAATACTGTAAAAACAAAGTTTTCTGATTTTGTAGCTAGAGATGCTGATTGGGCTAAGAAATATCATATTTGGCGTATGGACTGGGATGACAATGAAATCAATTTGTATGTTGATGATGTTCTATATAATTCAACGAAACAGTCTCAAACGCAGAATGGATCAATTGGAAATTATACTTGGCCATTTAAGCAAAAGCACTATATATTATTGAATTTAGCTATTGGGGCTAATGGAGGAACACCGGATGATTCAGTCTTTCCTCTGAAATATGAAGTCGATTATGTACGTGTGTATCAAAAAATAGATAAGTAATTTATTAACTCGCAGAAACAGCAAGTAGAGATCCTTGCTGTTTCTGTTTTTATAATGTATGGGCAAGATGAAATATGGCTCATTTAATATTGAAAGTGATAAGAGCATGTTGGAATTGCTCTCTCTTCATACGCGAAGTTTGTTCACCGCAAATTAAATTTCATTAGTCATGATAATACCTATAACGCCTTTCCAGTAGGTGAATTATGGTTTTAAAGGGGTATTGAATCATAATTCAACCTTTTAGAACTCTGCATAAACCATTATTAAGATTATCGTGCATAAATTTGTCTCAGTGATTTTTTTGAATCCGAATGTTTAATCTTTAAATTAGAGTGCAATGAAAAAACAGAGACTTTCAGAAAGGCTTATGATTGAGAAAGTGGGTATCGCTTTAGCAATCTGTCTGGTCTTTCTGTTGAA
>RRZU012413842.1_pt1 | contig 13815 bp, 5 predicted proteins | sample 2165561 | NCBI WGS metagenome assembly RRZU01 (sample SAMN10456909, study PRJNA506462) | wastewater metagenome | isolation source: wastewater sludge | place: USA: Moscow, Idaho
CTGGAACACCGGCACGCCCAGGGTGCGTCCCAGCGCCTCGCGCAGGGCTTCGCTCGGGTAGTGCACGGGCTCGAGGCCCTGGCGCCGATTCAGGTACGGATGCACCATGCCGCCCTGGATCGGACCGGGTCGGACAATGGCGACTTCGCAGACCAGATCGTAGAATTCGCGCGGCCGCATCCGGGGCAGGAAGTTCAACTGCGCCCGGCTTTCCACTTGGAAGACACCAATCGCATCGGCCCGGCAGAGCATGTCGTAGATCGGCGGATCTTCGGGCGGGACATTGGCAAGGTTCAAGTGCTGTCCGCGATGGTCGGCCAGCAGCGTGAACGACTTCCTGAGGCAACTCAGCATGCCGAGCGCGAGCACGTCGACCTTGAGGATACCGAGGGTGTCGAGGTCGTCCTTGTCCCATTCGATGACGGTGCGGTCCTCCATCGCGGCATTCTCGATGGGGCAAAGCTCGTCCAGACGGCCTTTGGTGATGACGAAGCCGCCAACGTGTTGCGACAGGTGACGCGGAAAGCCGATGATCTCACCAATCAGTTGCACAGCCAGTTGCACACGCCGATCCTCGACGGACAGGCCGGCATCGCGCAACCTCTCCTCGCCGGGCGCTGCCGAAGACCAGCCCCAGATTTGCCCGGCAAGCCGCGCGATGACATCCTGGGACAGACCCATGACCTTGCCCACCTCGCGGATGGCGGCACGCGAGCGGAAATGAATCACCGTCGCGGTCAGCCCGGCGCGCTCGCGTCCATAGCGTTCATAGATCCACTGGATCACTTCTTCGCGCCGCTCGTGTTCAAAGTCCACGTCGATATCGGGCGGCTCGTCGCGGTCCTCGCTGATGAAGCGCTCGAACAGCAGTTCGTGGACATTGGGATCGACCGGCGTGATGCCCAGCACATAGCAGACCGCCGAATTCGCCGCCGAGCCGCGTCCCTGATGCAGGATGCCGCTGTCATCGGCGAAGCGCACGATCTGGTGGATGGTCAGGAAATATTGCGCGATCTTCTTCTTGCGGATCAGCGCCAGTTCCTTTTTCAGCGTCGCCGCCACCTTGTCGGGGATGCCGTCGGGATAGCGCCATGCCGCGCCTTCCCATGTCAGCTTCGTCAGGTGGCGTTGCGGCGTGCTGCCCTTGGGCACGCTTTCGCGGGGATAGTCATAGCAAAGCTCATCCAGCGAAAAGCGGCAGTCGTCGGCGATCTCGCGCGTGGCGCGGATGGCATGGGGCCAGTCGGCAAACAGGCGCTGCATCTCGGCCGGAGGCTTCAGGTGGCGCTCGGCGTTCTGCGCCAGCCGCAGCCCGGCATTGGCGATGGTCACGCCGTCGCGGATGCAGGTCATCACGTCCTGAAGCGGGCGCCGCTCCGCCGCGTGGTAATGCACGTCATTGACCGCGACGATGGCAAGACCCGCCGCCCGCGCCGCCCGGTCCAGCCGGTTGATCCGCGCCCGGTCGTCGCCCCGGTAAAGCCAGCTTGCCGCGACATGGGACAGGCCGGGCAGGCGGCCGGCAAGACCGGGCAACACCGAAAGATCGTCGCCCGGCAGCCAGATCAGCCGCAGTCCCTGCGCGTGACCGGCCAGATCGTCCAGCGACAGGTCGCAGACGCCCTTTTTCTGCCAGCCGCCATCCAGATCGCGCATCCGTCCCTTGGAAATCAGCGCGCTGAGCCGCCCATAGCCCGCACGGTCGCGCGGATAGGCCAGAAATGCCGTGCCATCGGCCAGCACGATCCGCGCCCCGATCAAGGGCCGCAGCCCCAGCTTTTTCGCCGCCGCATGCAGCCGCACCACCCCGGCAAGGCTGTTTCTGTCGGCGATGCCCAGGGCGTCGTAGCCCATCGCCTGCGCCGCCAGCGCCAGTTCATGCGGATGCGAGGCGCCGTGCAGAAAGCTGAAGGCGCTGGTCACCGCCAGTTCGACGTAGTCCGAGGGCGGATTCGGGCGCGGGGCCTCGGACAGGATCAGGGGCGCGCGGGGATCATAATCGGGCACTACGCGAAAATCCCGTGCAGGAACCAGCGCGGCGTGCCGCCGCGCCCGTCATGAACCAGCCCCTCGCGATAGATCCACAGGCGCAGGCCGCTGGGGTCCTCGACCCGGAAATAGTCGCGCAGCCGGGTGCCGGGACGGTCGCGCCACCATTCGGGGGCGATGCGTTCGGGCCCGGCATGGCGGGCGACGCGCAGGATCTGCCGGCGCCAGACGAATTGCGCCGGCGGCCCCTCGGGGATGGCGTAGAGGACGCGGATCTCCTCGGGCGGGGTCAGGATGCGCAAGGGGCGGTCGGGACGCGCGGCCGGCACGGGCAGGGTGGCCAGCGCAGCACCGGCGGTTTCGGCGCGTTCGGGGATGTGGCTTTCCTGCGGCTGGGGCCGGCTGATGGCATGACTGCCAAAGCGCGCGGTCAGCCGGTCGACCAGCCGCGCCAGCTCCAGCGCCTCGGCGCGGCTGCCGTCGAGGCCGGGCTGGGCCTGCGCCAAAGGCTCGACCGCCTCGGCGGTCAGCCGGATCAGGTCGAAGCCATAGCCGGGATCAAGACGGTCCAGCTTGCCGTCGAAAAGCCGCGTCAGGTGGCCGGCCTCGCGCGTGGGGGCGGCCATGGCGGCGCGGATGTCGCGCCGTTCGCCATCGACGCGAAAGACCGACAGGCACAGCCGCCGACACCCGCGATCTGCCGCCGCCATCTGCGCGCAAAGATCGCCGATCAGTCCCGGCAACCAGTCCGTGGGGTCCATCACCGGCTCGGCCAGCCTGACCTCGGTGCTGAATTCGGGCGGCGGTTCGGGCGCGTCCAGCGGCTCGGCCAGATCCCCCAGCGCCTGATCCAGCCGCAGCAGCGGGTTGTCTTCGGGGATCATGCGGGCAAAGCGGCGCATCAGGGACAGGCGCGGGATCGCCGCCAGATCGCCGATGGTCTTAAGCCCCAGCCGCCGCAGAAGCAGCAGCGTCTCATCCGAAAGCCGCAGCCCCGCCACCGGCAACGGCGCCAGCAGCGACAGGACGGGCGCGGCGCCGATTGCGCGTTCGGGACCGAAACGGGCCAGTGCCCATGCCGCGCCATGCGTGGGGGCCAGCGCGATCCGCGCGTCATGTCCGGCCTGCGCCAGACGGGTCTGCATATCGGCCAGCATCGCATCCTCGCCGCCGAAAAGATGCGCGGTGCCGGTCACGTCCAGCACGATGCCGTCATCGCCTTCGGTCGCGGAATAAGGACCCCAGCGCCGCATCCAGAAGCCGAGCCGCGCCAGCAGCGCCGCATCCTGCGCCGGTTCGGCATCCATGATGCGCAATTCGGGACAGATGGCGCGGATATCGGTGACGCGGCCGCCGACCCGCGCGCCCGCCAGCCCGGCGGCGCGGTTCACCGCGTGAATGACCGGACCATGGGGGCCGGGCGCGGACAGCGCCAGCGGAACATCCTCGGACCAGGGCTCACCCCGCCTGACGGCGCGGCGCTGCCAGCTCTCGATCGCCAGATGCGGCAGCCAGATGCAGGCGATCCGTCGCGCGGTCATGACGCGCCTCCCAGACCGAGGGAGGCAGACCGCGCGCCCGGAACAGCTCGGCCCGCCAGCGCGGATCGCCCGGCGCCTGCGGATCGTCCGGGTCGGAAACCGAGGGCAGGGCGCTTAGCCGCCAGCGCATCCGCGCCGCGCTGGCATCGGGACCGGCCGCGTGACGGATCAGCCAGCAGGGGATGCCCGCCGTCTCGGCGCGCAGGGCAAGGCGGCGGCTGGCGGTAAAGTCCAATGCGCGGGGACTGCCATGGATCTCGCCCACTACGGCGACCAGTGCCGGACTGGCCAGCCCGTCCTCCAGCGCGCTCAGCACATCTGCGGCGCGGCTCAGGTCCAGACGCAGCAATTCGCGGCCCATGCCGGGCAGGAAGGGGGCGCCGGTCTCGATCCGGCTCGGCCGGTCTTGCGCCCAGAGGACGCGTCCCGAGGGCAGGGCCGCGCGCACGAAACCGGGCGCCGCCCCGTCCAGCGGACGGGTGGAGAAAGCCCCGGACAGGATCGGCGCCGGAAGCTGCGGCGCGACAGGGACCGGCGCCCGTCCGAAAGGCGCCGCCCCCGGCAGGAAAGGGCGGACGGACATGGAGGACCTTTTCGTTCACTATTTGTTCTTAGTGATTGCAGGCCGGATTGTCAATCGAAGCCACGCCCGGACCGCCGGGATCGCCGGCGGTCTCACGGGGAAATGATGGGTGGCGAGGGTCTGCGGATCAGTCCAGCGTGACCTTGAACTCATCCGTCGGCACGGTGCCCATGAAGCGCTCGGCGATTTCCGAGATGACGATCTGCGGACGGATCTGTGCGATCAGGTCGTAGTCCAGATTGGTGGACCAGACGAAATGCAGGTCGCGATAGGTCTCGGCCAGCATGGCGGTCAGCAGATGCGGGCGAAACTCGCTGAAGGAATCGCCGAACAGCAGGACGGTCTCGGGACGCGCATCGGGGCTGTCGTTGTGCAGATGCGTGTAACAGCCGACAAAGCGCGGTGTGCCCCCGGACAGGCCGGTTTCCTCGTTATAGCGGACCTGCTCGTTTTCCGAGACGCGCCGGGCGTTCGCCTGCACGGTGACGAAGCGCACGTCCTCATGCATCGGCGGGGTAAGCTTGCCGCCCAGATCCATCGCCCGGACCCTGCCGCTGATCTTGCTGTCGGGGAAATCCCGCGGCGTGGCGCCAAGGGCCGCGCAAAGCCGGCGATAGGCAACCTGGCAGCCGAAGGAGTTCCAGTGACTGTCGGTGCGATAAAAGACCGGCGCCTGCTCGGAAGCCGCGCGCAGATCGGGCAGGATGTCGACATTCAGCCCGTCCCCCGGCAGCCGCGCGGCGATACGGCGTGCCGGGTGGCGGTCGAAATGCGGCATGGGCACGCCCGCCAGTTCCGGCAGGATCGACAGCTTGTCGGGCACGGTCAGGTGGCGATAGATGGCGCCAAGCGCCTGGAGCCGATCCTGGCGCGTGGTCAGCAGATCGACCCAGGCCTGTTCGTCCTGATCGGGGAAAAATTCGGCCTCGGTATAATAGCGGTGCACCTGGTTCGAGCCGTCCCACAGGAACAGCCAGTTGTTCTTGCCGACCAATACGCCATTTCTGACGTCAAGCAGGATGTCGCGGATCTTCGCGGCATCGAATGGCAGACCCAGCCGGTCGAACAGCGGTTGCAGCGCTGTCTCGTCGGCCATGTAGTCGTCGCAGAAAATTTCGATGCAGCGGTCGGGATGGGCCGTGGCATAGGCGTGGAACTGCCGATTGGCCTGGATGACGGTTTCGTCCCCGGTCCTGCGGGCGTTGAATATCAGCAAGGATCTGGGATGGCGCGCAAGAAGATCGTCGCAATAGGCGATGAACTCCGGCTCGGGCATCGGGTGGCGGGTATCGGTGAACCCCAGGATATTTTCTTGTGGCGTCGGTGATGCCGCCGGATCGGCCTGACCCGCTTGTGCCAGCGTCAGGACGCTGTCGGCGTCGGACCGGACGGGGGCCGCGCCCGCAGCGGCCTGATGCCGCGCGCGGTCCAGACCTTTCGCCATCTGGCCAAGCTGAGCCATGATCCGGCCGCTGCCGTCCCGGATTCGGACGCCAGAGACGCTGTTCAACGCCGATTGCACCCGTGCCCCTTCCGCATGGCCGTAGGTGATGATGAAGGCGTGATCAACGTGAACTGCGCGCGTCATTGCAGGGGCAGCCGGGTTCAGGATCTTATGGACGCTGGCCAGAGCCAGAACCGGAGCCTTGGCAACTTCGGGGGCCGGCTCCGCGCTCGACACGGGCTTGACTGCTGGCGCCCCGCCGTCGGGCGTGGGCGCGGCTGCGGGATCGGCAACGGATGCGGTTACCGGTGCGGGCGGAGCTGCGACAGCCGCCTTTTCGCGGGCAGGAGCAGCATTGCGACCGGAAGATTCGGCCAACTCGCGGAAGGCGGCGTAATTCGCGCCAAGGACCTTGTTCAGCCGATCGATGGTCGTCGGTGAAAGCGGCAGCCCCTCACCGTCGCCGCGGTGACTGTACTTGCGCTGGTTGAACTGGTCGCTGCTGATCGGCTCGACCCCGATATGACGGAATATCCGCTCCATCGTGTCGTGCGGTTGCTGCGACAGGTCCTCGTTATGCACCATCAGGAAGCGATTGCCAAAGACGGCCTTGTAATACAATGCCTTACGATAATAGAGGCTGAAATCGATGCATTGGTTCAGGTAGACATCGATTGGCCGCGCCTGGCCAAAGGCCAACTCGAAGTCCTGCGAGAAGAACTCGTCGGCAGACATGTCTTGCAGGATGGGAAACTTGTTGATCTTGCGGAGGTGATTGAAGTGCGACACGGCGCGCTCAACCGGCTCGCGGGCCAGCATGATGACCCGGGCCTCGGGGTTATAGGCGTTGATCCTGCCCGGCAGCGCCTTGCCGTTGGTCATGTCGAAATAGGTCGGACTTGCGTCCAGATAATGCTGGCCGGGGGGCAGATCCTTGAAGTGATCGTGATACCAGTCAAGGCCATTCGCCTCGAACAGTGAGAAGTAATGTATCTCTTTCTTGCTGCCGGAATGGATTTCCGGGTGCAGCCCAAGGAATTCATGCAGGATCGTGGTCCCGCCTTTCATCGTGCCGACGATGAAGATATCGGGCCGGTTAACGGGCGCGGTTTCCGTCATGCGGATCACTCTCTCTTCTGTCAGGCCTTGGCGCTCAGCGCCGGCTCCAGCCCGAACTGTTTTCTGAGTTCGGCGATATAGGCGCCCATGCGCCGGTCACGTTCGGCATCCGCACCGATCATCCCGCGCGCCTTGCGCTGCATCGCGACGATCTCGTCCAGTTGCCGCTCGTTGAAATTCGAGATGGTGACGCTGGACTGGTGGCGGCGGTGCAGGTTCTTCGACAGCGCCGAATAGGCGATGTCGCCCTGCGCCAGCAGGTTCAGATAGACCGCCCAGTCGCCGGCAAAGCGCAGCCCCTCGATTTCCTCGCGATGGCGGGCAAAGACCCCGCGCAGCGCATCGGCGCGCATGACCACGGCCGAGGCGTTCAGGATGGTGTTCTTCAAAAACAGCGCCTGCTCGATTTCGGTGCGGCCCGAGACGACGTAGTTCCGGTCCCATTTCCCTGCGGCGACGCCATTGGTGTAATAGCGATAGTCGGCGGCCAGGGGATTGTCCGCGCCGTCGATCTGTGCCGATTCGCAATAGGACAGCACCACGCCGGGCGCCTCGAAGCCGCGCATCACCGTCGACAGGAAATCCGGCATGGCAAGGTCGTCGGCCTCGGCGATCCAGATGTAATCGCCGCGTGCCAGCGCCAGCCCCTTTTGCCATTGCTTGAACACATTGCCGGAATTCGCCTCGCCGCGGACAAAGCGGATCGGGGCGGGGCTTGACGCGGCGATCTCGGCGATGATTTCCGGGCTGCGGTCGGTCGAGCAGTCGTCCAGCACGATGATTTCCAGGATCGGCATGTCCTGCGCCGTGACGCTGTCGATGCGGTCGCGGATGTAATCCTGATAGTTGTAGCTGGGGATGATGACCGAGATCCGCGGCACCGGCTTGCCGCCGAGCCTGAGCAGATCAAAGGCATATTCGGTGAAGCTGGTCTCGTCCGTGATGTGGCGGGCGGCGGCGGTCAGCATCTGCCGGCGCGCCGGGCTGTCGGCCAGCAGTTTCACGGCCTCGGCGGCCATGGCGCCGGCATCCTCGGCGGGGACGGCGACGGCAAGGCCACGCTCGGCCAGGTCCTCGGACCCGGTGACGCCGGCGAACATGACGACCGGCAGCTCCGCCGCCATCGCCTCAAGCACGACCGAAGGATAGGGATCCTCGCGCGAGGTCAGCAGGAACAGGTCGGCGGCGGCATAGAAGCGCGCCGGGTCCGGCTGGCGTCCGGGGAAGCGGACGTGATCGGCGATGCCCAGCGTGGCCGCCAGCGCCATGATGCGGGGCATCTCGTCGCGGTCGGCATGGCCGATCCAGATCGCTTCGGCCGGGGTGCCGGCGGCACGCATGTCGGCGATGGCACGCAGGAACAGGTCGGCGCCCTTGCGCTGGTCGATATAGCCGACGCCAAGGACCAGCGGCGCATCCGCCGGAATGCCGAATTCGGCGCGCAGGCCGGCGCGGGCGGCGGGATCGGGCGTGGCGGGGCGCAGATACATCCCCTGCGGGCGCAGCACCGGCCGGTCGGTCGGCCGCCCCAGCGCCTCTTCGAAATGCTCGCGCACGATGCGTGCCGGAAAGACCAGTGGTGCGCCGGAGGCGGCAAGATCGCCGATCTGGCGGCCGAGATCCATCTGGCCGTAGACCGAGCGCATCTCGTGGATCAGCGCCACCGGGCTGTAGCCGGTTTCCCGAAGCAGCGGCATGACGCTGCCCGAAACGGTGGTGTTGGCGATGGCGACCTCGGCATGTTCGTTGCGCAGGCCGCGCAGCAGGCGCAGCGCCTCGTCGCGCTGGCGCGTCAGGTCGGGCAATTGCACGACCTGCGCCACCTCGGCATAATCCTTGACCAGTTCGCCGCCATCCAGCAGCACGACCTTGACCGTCAGCCCGGCCTGCCGGTAGGTCCGCGCAAGGTTCAGCAGCAGAAGCTGCGCGCCGTGCGGATGCGCGTCATGGCCGATCAGCGTGACATGTCTGGGCACCGCGCGCGGGTCCAGCGCATCGCGCGTCGTTTCCAGCCAAGCATAGCCGAAGCGGGTGTCGGGTTCGAGATGCGCGCCCTCGGCCCATTCGTTCCAGGCGTTGCAGAATATGATGCGTTCATCGGGCGTCGGCGCGTCGGCCAGCGTCCGGGTCACGGCATTGCCGAGCCAGGTCGCATATTCCGCGGGCGTGTTGTTGAGGAAGATCGCGCCGCCCTTCTTGCGCCGCGCGGTGTTGTCCCAGGCCGGGCAGACCGAGCGGATCAGCCGGTAATCGGGCCGCGGATAGTCGCGGCTGCGGTCGACATAGGAATTCCAGTCGTAGATGATGCCGTTGAATTCCGGGTCCAGCCCCTTGACCCGGTCGGTCAGCACCGTGGGCGAGGCGTTGTTGGGCGGGAACTCGATAGCGGCGTCGAAGTCGTAGATCTTGGGATCGGCCAGTTCAAAGGACTGGGTATAGGCAAGGTAGATCTCGCCGATGCCGTTCTTGCGGCACCAGTCGCGCCAGCGCCCGGCGGTGGCGGCGGGATCGGGCAGCAGGCTGGGGCGATAGACCAGCACCAGAGGCTTGCCGTCGATGCGGATATAGCGCGGGTCGCGCAGATAGGGGGCCAGTTCGGCGATGAAGGCAAGGTCATCCTCGGGCGAGTGGTTCTGCCCCATGATGACCTCGGAATCCTTGCCGTCCCAGCGCCGGGTCCAGTTCTCGTTGGCCCAGCAGATGCAGAAGGGGAAATCCAGATCCTTGTGCGTCAGCCAGTTCTCGACCGGCTTTTCCAGAAGCCGCTTGCCCCCGAACCAGTACCAGTAGAAGCAGAAACCGCCGATGCCATAAAGCTTGGCCAGCTCGATCTGGCGCTTCTGCGCCTCGATGTCGGTCAGATCGTAATAGCCAAGGTCAAGGGGCTCTTGCGGCTGGTGATGGCCGGGAAACATCGGCTGGGCCGGGCGGACATTGGTCCATTCGGTAAAGCCCTTGCCCCACCATTCGTCGTTTTCGGGAATGGCGTGGAATTGCGGCAGGTAGAAGGCGATGACCCGCGCCACCGGATCGGCAAGGTCGGTCTGCACGCGGCGGCCGACGAAGTGATCGGCGGTGTCGACCTCGACCCAGTCGCCACTTTCGGCCGCGGCGCCGTCGCTGCTGCCGAAGCGGTCGGCGGACTGGCCGGGACGCGCGGCCTTGGCGGGGGCGGCGGGCTTTTCAAAACGCACCACCTGGATTGCCTGCCATTGCTGGTAAAGCGCGGTCGAGCCGAACAGCCGCTGTCCCGTTTTCGAGGCGAAGATGCGGTTTTTCAACTGGACGCGCTTGCTGGCCGAAAGCGGCAGCAGCCGCCAGGCGGTCAGCGCGATGCCGCCCGCGATGCGCCTGAGAAGCCGCAGCACCTTGCGCAATTGCCGCCCGACGAAGCGCAGCGGTCTGGTGACGCGCCACGAATGGCTGCCATAGATTTCCCGCAGCATGTTGGTGAGATTGTCGATTTCCGCCAGACGGTCCCTGACGCCCTGGGCGTAATGGCCCGATTCGACGGTCTTGTCATGCAGCGCCTGCGTAAGCTGGGCGATCTCGTTCGCGCGCAGCCCGGCGGCCTCGGCCGAACTGCGGCGCAGGGCGTCAAGCTCATTGCCGGTCTGCGTCAGCGCGGCGGAAGCTGCATCGAATTCGCGGTTGAGATCGCGCAGGCGTTCTTCAAACTGGCGGGCGCGGGCCTCGGCCGCGCCTTGGGCGGCATGGCTCTGCGCAAGCTGCTGTTCAAGATGATTGCCCCGCGCATTCGAGGCGCCGAGCTGCGATCTCAGGTCGTTGATGAACAGATCGTTCTTCTTGTTCAGTTCGGAAACGACATCGTGCAATTGCCAAATGCCTTTCAGATTATGCGCAAGTTCCGCATTGCGGCCGGTCAACTGGGCATTGGCTGCCGTCTGTGCGTTGACCTCTGCGGTGGCGCTGAGAAGTGCGCTGCGCGTCTCGCGAATTGGTGGCAGGGTCAGTTCGACAAGCTCCTCGAACTGGGCGGAAACGGCGTCCATTTCCGACATGGCGCCGGCATCGAATGGATCGGTGGTGAGTTTTTCGCAGGCATCATAGACCCGCAGCGCAAGGCCGCGTGCATAGCTGGTCTGGGCCAGATCCTCGGCGCTCCATTTGTTGTGGCGCGCGCTGCGGATAATGGCCTTGTCGACCTCGGCGGCGATGCTGGCGGTGTCGCGCGCCCAGCCAAGGCCCAGATCCGCGGACAGGCGCTGGAAGTCCCGGCGCCAGTCGTCGAACAGCCCGTCATAGGCCACGAAGCTGCGCTTGCAGCCGCGGCTGTCGCGTTCGGCGTCAAGGACGTGGCGCAGCCACAGCAGCACGCCCTCGCGCAGGCTCATGCCGTCGCGCGCATGAAGCGAGCCCGCAACCTCCAGCGGATTGCGGTAGGGGATGACGATCAGCGGTTTGATATGTTCGGCGGCAAGCGCCTGAAGAACCAGCGGCAGGAACCGGCAGGTGCGCGGCTCTTTCAGCACCAGCAGCGGTGCGTCGCCTTGTTCGCGGATGATGAAGCTTTGCAGTTCGGCGGTATAGGCACGCAGGATCTCGCGCGGGGCGGCGTCCAGATCGATCTGCGCCCATTCGTTCCAGGCATGGCCCAGATCGCCCAGCAGCCTGTCGTCGCGGTCGATCATCCATTGCGGCTCGAAATGGCCGAATTCATTGCCCGAATTGGCGCCCAGCAGGTCGGCCGGCAGCTTTGCGCCGGCAATGCTGAGAATCTGGGTGATGACGCTGGTGCCCGAGCGATGCATCCCCAGGACCAGCAAACACTGGCGGGCGGCGTTCGTCTTGTTCGGGGTTCTGGAGCGTTTCGTAGCCAATTTTCTTCTCGCTGCTCGGGACGGGAGAGTGCTAGTCGCTATATCCCCGTGGTGCAAGCCGCGATCACCCCCTGCGGCAAGGCTGCGCCTGTTCAGCCCTCGGGGTCGCGGTATTCGTGGGTTGCGCCCTGCCAGTCGCGGATCAGCCAGCGGCCCGCACCCGCGGCTTGCAGATAATCCGGCCCCAGAGGCACCTTGCCATGGCCGCCGGGCAGATCCAGCACATATTGCGGCAGGCAGGTGCCCGAAATCCGTCCGCGCAGCGCGGCCATGATCGCCTGTCCTTCGGCGATCGAGGTGCGGAAATGGCTGGTGCCGCGCGCAAGGTCGCAATGATGCAGGTAATAGGGCTTCACGCGGTTGCGGATCAGCGCGCGGAACAGATCGGCCAGCGTGTCGGGATCGGCGTTGACGCCGCGCAAAAGCACCGTCTGCGACAAAAGCGGGATGCCAGCGTCCGCCAGCCGGGCCAGCGCGGCGCGGGCGTCGGGCGTCAGTTCGGCGGCGTGGTTGGTGTGCAGGACCACCCAGACCGCCAGCCGCTCGGGCGCCAGCGCCGCGATCATGGCGGCGTCGATGCGGGCGGGGGCGACGACGGGGACGCGGGTATGGATGCGCACCACGTCCAGATGCGGGATCGCCGCCAGCCGCGCCATGACCGCAGCGATGCGGCGGGGCGACAGCACCAGCGGGTCGCCGCCGGTCAGGATCACCTCGTGGATGGCGGGCGTGCGGGCGATATAGTCAAGCGCGGCGGCAAGGTCGGACTGGGGCAGGGCGCCTTCCTCGCCCACGACCTCGCGGCGAAAGCAGAAGCGGCAATAGACCTCGCATGTCCGGGTGATGTGCAGGATCGCCCGGTCGGGATAGCGATGGGTCAGGCCGGGAACGGGGCTGTGCGCCTGATCGCCGATGGGGTCGGTCAGCTCCTCGGGGCGGGTCGTCAGTTCGCGCGCGTCGGGGACGAATTGCGCGGCGATGGGATCGGCGGGGCCGGTGCCGGCAGCGGCCTGCATCGCCGGGGTCATGCGGATGCGGAACTCGGCGGCGACCTCTTCCAGCAGCGCGGCATCGGACCCGTTGGCAAGCCCGGCACGGGTCATGGCGGAAACGCTGGTCAGGGGACGCTGGGGCAGGGAACGCTGTGGCGGGGTCTGTGGCACGATGGCCTCGTTCAGGGGCAAAGGCGGGCGTCTAGCGCGGATGCGCCCGCCTTTGCAAGTTTCTCAGCCGCGGGCGGCGGCGCGCATCTCGGCGCGGCGGGCGACGCGGGCGCGGATCGCCTCGACATCGGTGATGGGGGTCGCGGCGAAAAGCTCACGCGTATAGGGGTGTCTGGGGTCGGCAAAGACCGCCTCGCGCGTGCCCTGTTCGACCGCCTCGCCCTTGTGCATCACCAGAACGTCATCGGCGATGTAGCGCACCACCGACAGATCGTGGCTGATGAAGACATAGGCCAGATTGAACTCTTCCTGCAGATCCGCCAGCAGGTTCAGCACCTGCGCCTGCACCGACAGATCCAGCGCCGAGACCGGCTCATCCAGCACCAGCAGCGTCGGGTTCAGCATCAAGGCGCGCGCGATCGCAATGCGCTGGCGCTGCCCGCCCGAGAACATATGCGGATAGCGGTTGAAATGCTCGGCCGGCAGGCCGACCTTGACCAGCATCTCGCGCGCCCGGTCGCGCCGTTCGGCCGCCGGGGTGTCGGTGTTCAGGGCCAGCGGCTCCATCAGCACGTCGCCGATCTTCTGGCGCGGGTTGAGGCTGCCGTAAGGGTTCTGGAACACCATCTGCACCTTCGAGCGCATCTCGCGCGTCAGCTTCTGGCGGGCGATGTCGACGGGCTTGCCCTCGATCAGCAATTCGCCGCCCGTGGCCGGGTCGATCAGCGCCACGATCCGCGCCAGCGTCGACTTGCCCGAGCCGCTTTCGCCGACGATGGCCAGCGTCTTGCCGCGCGAGACGCTGAAGCTGATGCTGTTCACCGCCCGCACCGTTTTCGCCGCCCGCATCAGCGAGCCGGGAACGTGATAGTCGCGGATCAGGTTCCTGCCTTCGACGACCACGCTCATGCCGAAACCTCGCGGTCCATGAAGCTGGCGACGGTGGGCAGCCGGTCGCCGGTGGCGTTTTCCGGCAGCGCCGACAGCAGCGCGCGGGTATAGGGGTTCTGCGGGTGCTCGAACAGGCTCAGCACGTCGGCCTCTTCCATCTTCTTGCCCTTGTACTGGACCTGCACGCGGTCGGCGGTTTCGGCCACCACGCCCATGTCATGGGTGATCAGGATCAGCGCCATGC
>RRZU011054299.1_pt1 | contig 13814 bp, 11 predicted proteins | sample 2165561 | NCBI WGS metagenome assembly RRZU01 (sample SAMN10456909, study PRJNA506462) | wastewater metagenome | isolation source: wastewater sludge | place: USA: Moscow, Idaho
AAATATACACCAGTTATTGGATTCTTTAGTAACATTGAAAAATAATCTAGTCCAAGACTCTGTGATATCTTTATATTTTTTGAATACTCCGTGTTTATATTTTTTAAGATACAATTCTGGCATAATCCTCCTAGTATTTTAATATATCTTACTGTTCTGCATTCTTTTATTTTCTGACTTTCTTTATAGCATATCTGAATTTGTCACCACCTACATTTATCCACAAACAATCATTTCCTTCTATGGCATCAGTTATAGTTTCTCTCATTTCTTCTTTCGATTCAAAAGTATTACAATCATCTTCAATGACACGATCAAACTTATGTCCGAAGTCATTCATAACATCCTCTATAAGGAACTTCTGAGCATCATTTAGTGTTTGGAATGTTTCATTATATTCGCCTTCTTGAACATTCCCATGTCTATAATCCTCTATAATTATTTTATACATGATTTAATCCTCCTCTATATCATCTGGCAAATCGATATCCGATAATCTGATACCAACCAAAACATTCTCTATACATTCAAATCGCTCAGAATTAAACATACATGGTATGAATTCTGATTTCGAATTAAGATATAGTGGTTCAGAACTTTTGTTTTTGAAATCTTCTTTATACGCTATGTATAGTGAATTGGATTTAAACTGTGCTATCTTAATAAACACACCATCACTTATAGGTATTATTTTCTTGACTATAGGAATCTCAAGCTCATAATATGTTACATGAACTTTAGAATTCGGATCTTGTTCGTCATTGGTCATGTCGAATTCACATTTCTTATTATACATGATTTAATCCTCCTCTATACTCCAATAGTAACTGTTATCTAAAATTTTTAAATCGAATTCGCCATCCTCTAAAAGCGATTTTCTTATAGTATTTATAAATTCTTTCTCAGGTATATAACCTTCGTAATCTTCCTCGCAATAACATACTTGTGCACCGTAATTTTCTAATATATCTTCTATAAGAAATTGTATCGCTTCTTCTTCAGAATTAAATTTTTTGTCATATACACCTTCATCATATAAACCACTAACAAAATCATTCTTTAAACTCATATTTTTAAAACTAATTTCGAAGTAGGCATCAATGTCTTAGATTTCTTTCTATCAAAGAATCCTTCGAAGAATATAGTCTTACCATCGGTTAATCCATCCCTAGCTAAAGTTTCTGAACGACCATCATATAGATAAACATGAAATGATGTGTTGTATCCTGCATGTTTATTTGAGTGTACAGTTTGACCCAACATTTGATATAACATATCATAGTCAGAGTATTGATCTGTTAAACAAATGATACTAGATTGTTTAAGTATCATGTTAACGTAGTCCTGAATGGCTACAGTATTCGCTAAGAAGATTTCACTATCCGACATATTAACTCTATGAATGAATCTTTCAAAAGGAACAATGTAAACACCATCAGCATTTAATTCCTCTTTCTTTTTCCACGCAAAATCTAAATCTTCTTGCATAACTGGATCAAAAGGTGCAGCTATAACAATGTACTTTAATTCTTTCATTTATTTCCTCCTTTAGATTCACTCAATATGATGTTTTGAATATTGTATCCATTCTTTAAGAATGACGGTGGTATTTCTTTAACAACATCTTCTAATAAATAATTGAGTATAGTTTCTAATTCGTATCTATATACTATACTATTGCTACCATAGTTTATATTTAAAAATTCCTTGAAGTCGTACGATTCACGAGTTATCTCTACAGGTATACGCTCTACTATATCGAATACAACAAGATTCATTCTTGTTCCTTTTTCATAGAAATCAAAAAATGTTACATTCATTTTCTTGAAATCCATAAACATGAAAACTGAGTTATTATTATCATAAGTCGATTCTAGCATGTATTTCATATAATCTCTCAGAATAAAAAATACTCCACCTGTACGATCCGTATCAGCTGGGTATTTCATGAGTGTGTCTGCAGAATACTCAATTTCTTTAAAATTTGATTCTTTTTCTCTACTTAGTATTATCATTTGTTTCCTCCTATATTTATTTATTTGGTCTTCCTGCATGATTGTAATATATAACAAGAATTGATATAAAAAAGAGCCCGAAGGCTCTCTTTTTAAATACCAATATTTTTAAACATAGAGAAGCAGTAATCCACTCCTACTATTTTTATTTTATCAAATGTTTTTAATGTAAGATTACCGTTATAAGCTTTCTTATAATAATCTAATTTCTTACACATATTTACTATAGGATTTCTTATAACTTCTAATTCAGGAAGGTCAGGCATTTCAATGTATACCTCCATGTATGTTGCTTCGTCTGGAACCTTTGAAAAGAACTCCATTAATTCATCCATGCTGTTGATTTTCTTTACCATCTTTCACTCCTTTATATTTTTTGGTTTATAGATACATTCTATATATTATTGTTACCTTCTCATCTTTCTCCAAAGATATCACTGAAGTAGGAACCACATTCGTAACTTCGATATCTCTGAAATCAATAACTTTGTTACCTCCACCAGCATCACATTCATAAGGTCTACCCATAAGAATCTTGAATGATTTAAGTCTTTTTGAGAAAGCGTTTAGTTGATCATAAATAAAATAACTTTCGAAGTGTTCTCCAACTATATCGAACTTCACTTCTATACAGCAATCAGTTCCAAGAGTACTTCCAGCAAGATCATCCGCAGGATATGTATTCGAGAACTTATTACCACCAATAATCTTTCCATAGAATTCGAATGATGTTTTTAATCCATAATATCTTACAGTTCCATTCTCAACACTTCTCAAGAAGTAACCTGCGTTGAAGTTTTGTTGTATATTATCTTCTGCTTCAGTTCTATAATATAGGATAGGTAGAAGATCATTCGATTTCCATCCTTTCTCGTATCTTCTCACAATATCCCTAGCTTGAGATTCTGCTCCTTCTTTACCGAAAGCAAAACCACACAAAGCAATCTCGTTTGTTAAAGGTCTAATTGTAGGAAGTAAATTCATCTTAGAGTCTTTATCTAATTTATATGTTGCAAATGCTTCCATCTTATTCGCTGAGGTGTATAATCCATTAACCACTTCTAAACCTAAAAGTTTTTTAGCAGCGACTAATCCTCCAGCCATAGTAGTCAGGTTAGGAATACCTTCCTTCTCTTCTATTTCTAACTTCTCTATAAAGGTAGATCCATCTTTCCTATGGTGTTCGATAAGAAGCTCTCCACCGAATGCTGAGAAGCCAGGTTTACCTACCTTATCCTGCAAATGTATAATTCTATTGTTTTCCATAATCTCCTCCTATTTTTGTGTATCTCTTAGAACTAGTGTATCCTATGTATAATGCATCTCTGATATGCATATCTTCTTCTGGTAAAGTCTTAGTTCTTTCTATCAGAATTTCATCTTCAATATGGTTAAAATTATTTAACTTCTTCTTATCAAATGCCTTTATGAATTCTTCACGAGCTCTAAATGTGTCTAATTCATCTCCTAGTTCGTATGTGAATTCAGGATCACGTATTGTTGTAGACATAGATAAGAAGTAATTCACAAGATATGATAATACATTTTTAACCTCGTTCAACTGTGTGTCTCTAATGTCATCTAAGAAAGACACTGATTCATCGTATTCTCCTGAATTCAAAGAAGCTATAAAATCTTTCATGATCTTTAAAGTATAAGTTATCTCATTTGAGAACTTCTCACTCCAAGATGCTTCTGAAGTTGTAGACTTTAAGTTCTTAAGTCTAGAGAATGCTTGAGGATTCACTGAAGCTAAGTAATCTGAATATTTTAAGAATGTACCAAACGTGTTGTTTTTAGATACAATAGTAGTACATTTTTCTATAACTTTCTTACATATCTGGTATTGTTCATTATCATATGTATTGTTCATGATTTCTCTCAATGTGTTTATGAAACGTCTATCGTGAGCGTATGTATCCATGAAATCATTTATTGTTCCTCCAGGATTATAATTCATCCATTCTAAAAGAAGATTCATGTATGGTGTTCCAGAAAAATGCATCTCGAAGATATGTACAAGATCTATAGTATCGAATTCTGGTTCTTCTGGTATATTAATCGTCCCTGTGAAATAAAGTTTACTATTGTCTATTCCATTAATATCTGATGTTATAACTGTTGAAGACATACCGCTAGATGACGAAGATGTTGATGTTTCCTCTGATCCTGTGAAGTAAAGTTTACTATTGTCTATTCCATTTATATCAGATGTTACGATTACTGAACTAGACCCACTGTTAGAATTAATGATATTTACATCCTTTGTGATTTCTAAAGTGTATTCAGAAGTCGATTCTCCTTGAATAACTCGGGCTAAGGGGATGTTTTTCACAGGAGTAACATTTGTATCTACTTTATCTTTTAAATATTCTTTAGAACCATCAAGGTATTCTACATTATTCAATGTCTTTATATCTCCAGGTTCATGAAGATACACTTCAACCATATTTGGATCTGTATTTGGAACTTTCCTCAAGTTTAAAGAATGATTTAATCCGGTCACATAATTTATATCAGCTGAACTAGCTGGTATATGATCAACGAACTTATACTTCCAACTCAAAAGAGTACATAGATATGCATATAGTTGAATCAAAGATAACTTGAAGTTACCTAAACGATGATCCACCTTTATGGAGCTTATGAGTGGATCTGCTTCTAGAAGATAATTATAGAATAATGCAAAGTCTAGGGATGTCTGACTCATATCTATGAAGTTATCTACGGCAACATACTTAGAATGTATGTAAGAGAAGTCCTTTTCCAGAAGAGCATGATACGTATTTATGTATCCATCTGTAGTTCTTTTCTTCTCTATCGTACGTGTTGTTCTAGCACTCATTCCTTTATCCGAAAACGTAGCATCTCCTGAAATAAGCTTATCATATGAAATGAACCCGTATTCTCTAGTTAAGTACTTACGCATGTTTTTCATGTCTTTAACAGGAACAGCATGACATCTTATATTTGGTTTACCGTCAATATATACTTTTTGTATAACGTAATTGTATACATTCTGCATATCAAAGATATCGCACAGATTCTCTAATACTTTAACAGTTCCTCTGTTTCTGACCAAGATATTCATGTTAGCGGCTACTTTCCTTTTTATATCTAAAGGTAAACCTTCTAGGCTCATCGAAAAGTCATCTAGAATAGCTGCAAGTTCGTAATCATCATAGTAATCGTTTTCTATATCGAATCCTGAGTCACGAATCATGTCTACACGAACACTCCATGCTAGAATCATACTTATGAGAGCTTCGTAGTAATCGGTTGTTCTTTGATAGAAGACGTTATGATGAGAATTCATGAAGTAGTCTCTATTCTTAATCCATCTTTCTTTAAAGGTCGCACTTAAGATTTCTTCTCCAGGAACAACTCCAGCCTTAACAAGATCGAAATCCGCGGTCTCTCTTATATTTATGATCGAAGTTCTTCTATGAAGATACTGAATATATGTCTTGTTCGGAAACTGTTCTACTAGTTTTTGCAGAATACCATGTGTATAAAGATTCTCAAGATCAGCATCCGTCATTTTATGGACAGGTAAAGTGTGATCAGCTACCAAATCTTTATACTCTCCGGTTATGAATACTTCTTCATCATCATTTAAAGATGGTAATCCATTCAATACTCTCACGTATGTATTCTTTTCCACATAAGTTTCTACGATACGTTTTCTAGCATTAATAAGTACTTTTTCGGATTGGGCAGAATCCAAGAACTCATATACTTTAGATGGGATTAATGTACAAGCTTTAGCATTTTCTAAGTTCGGGATAGCTGCTAAATCAGTACCTTCGAAGTCACTCATTTCTAAAGTAGTATAAAATGATAAGATATCTGTTTCTTCAACAGCTCCTTTGTATCTATTGTAATTTTTAAGCATAATATCATTATCATTTGAATCCATAAGAAATCCGAGTTTAACTACTGATCTCTTAAAACATTCTTCTACTATATTTTCTATTCTACTGAAATCCATTAATGTTTACCTCCTTTAAGGCGTCTATAAATTAATGTTAAGACTACTTGTAACATTAAAATAAGGACAAAATAAGATATTTCAGGAGGGGTTTAAAGATGAATATACAAAGTATAATGATGGTATTCGTACTGTTTTTAATATTCGAATTTATAAAAGATAAAATAATAAAATACGTTGATAATCTGAAAAATGATATAGCAACGCAAAAGGATATCGTAATAGCTGAACAACTAAAGGTTATAAATCAACAAAAAGAAATGAATATGAATTTAAAAATGTCTACAGTAAACTTTGATGAAACAAAGAAAGTACTTATGACCATGATAGATGAATACATATCCTTCATTTACAGAAATGAAATAGATATGCCGCACAACATAAGGAACAAGGAAAAGCCTACGAGTTGGGAAGGAGTATATGTTTTACCTTCTAAAGAGCTTCAAGAGAAACACTACACTGACTTGAAAACTATAGTGCACGAGCATATGAGTGACTCTTTCATGGATAGACTCCGTGTATTCTATAAAGATTCATATATACATAAGTTTATAGATGAATACATCTATACTGAGTATAATAGAAGACTTCGTATAACTATGGAAGAGGCTAGAAATTTCAGAGAAATCTGCAATAAGAATATAGATGAATACAGAAAAGAATTAGAAGAAGCTGATAAGAGAAGTAAATTTACTAAGAATGATAAAGTTAATAAGTATCTTAAACTGTTCGGATTCCAACCAGTCTTACCGACAAATGATGATGAAGTTTCTAAAGCTACACCATCAGAAGAAATAGATACTATAAGGTTATTCAAGAATCGTTACTTACTGAACAAGAGGTATTACGATAGTTTAGCTCCTAAGGTGAAGTCATTAGATGATGTGTTGGTGGATTACGATAAGTTGAAGTATGGACCTGAAGATAAGTTAGTGACATTCTTAAGTACAGATAATGGATGGAATAAGTTACCTACTGGACCTAAAGAAGTAGAACAGTACAAGTTAGAAATAACTGAGGTTTGCCTAAAACATAGTTTGAATCCGTTAACACTTGGACTTTTTGGAGAGTATGATAAAGCTGGACCGTATCAGTATGAGGAAAACGGCGAAACAATAAGTATGACTAAACATAGATTAAATCCTCTATTCTATAATGATGAATTTTACAATAAAGGATATCATTCTATAGCAGAAGCTATACTCGAAGAAAACTTTGAGGTATTTGTGTAAATAAAGGGAGGTTACTTGAATGGAAATACAATTATATAATTCGAAGTTACTTAGGGATGATGGTGCAGGACTCGTGACATCATCTCAGTTCTTCAAGAATGGAGTACCAGATCCAGACGGACTCTTCTCTCCCATAATATTCGGAGAGACTCCAGATGATAAAGAAAAACGTATAGCTCGTATAGATCTTATGGATGAATTCATCCATCCTCTTATATACATGAGAGTGTATCAGAGATCTTTCAGAAAGATAGATTCTCTAATAGCTGGTAATGAAAAGTTCTCGGTAGTTAATGGTAAACTGGTTCCTGATCCAAACGGACAAACGGGTATGAAGTTCTTTATATCTGTGATGGATAAGTTAGATCTCTTTCACGGTAAGAGTGATAATGAAGAGATGTCTTCTATTATAACTAAAGAACTGCGTGCATCTATGCGTAACTTAGATATACATGACATAGTTATAACTAGTTGTGCAGTTACACCTCTGGCATTTCGTGACTTCTCTACTCTAGAGCAAGATATGAGTGCTATAGATGAAGTTAATAATCTTTACAGGAACTTGATACGTTTAGTGGATTATCATCAGACAAATAAAGATCAATTTCTTTTTGATGTGAATACATCTAAATTCAAAATACAAATGGCACTCAATACTATATTCGAATACTTTGAAGGTAGAACCTTTAAGAAGTTCGGAGCTCAAAATATGCTTGTACTCGCAAGAAACATAGATTACTCTGCTAGGTTAGTTATTTCGGCCGCTGAATTCAATCCAAATAACTATTCTAAGAACTGGGTTAGGATGGATACAGCTGGTGTTCCTTTGAGTGCTGTTGCTGGTACAGGAATATTATACGCTATTAATGGTTCTAAAAGAGTCATAGAAGCAATTTACAATGATAGAGGATTCGAAGACGAAGAAGGTGAACAACTTCCTTTAGAAACACTCTTAACCGAATACTTCAACAACGAAGTCATCTCCGATATGATAGATAAATATATTTGGTCATGGGGAGAACGTCTTTCACACGTGATGGTTCCGAATAAAGATGGAACCCCATCTAGTAAACCTGTCACATTCACAATGAATGGAAAGCGTAAAGAATTAACTTTACTAGAGTTCATATACATGATAACGTATCAGAATATAGAAAAAGAAAACATATGCGTTACTGTGCGTAGATATCCTATTCAAGGAGCATTCTCTCTGATATCATTAAAGACGCACATCTTGACTATAGATGATGTGGTTCCTGTATCGTTCGGTGGTATAGATTATACTCACTTCCCGAATACGGCTCCGATGGAGAAACAATTAGAAGTAACTAGAACAAAGGGAGCTTCAAATAAACATAAAGCATTCATGGCAGCTAAAGTAGCTTCACTATATGCTGAGACATTAGTAATGAGTAACCTTCTGATGGTAGGATTTAATATGGATAGAGTTGTCCCATCCGTGTCGTGAGAAGCGGATGAAAACATCTTTTAATTGCTGGAAGTGGCTAGCGTCTGTATCGCCTACGGGCTCTCGAAAGAGTGAAGATAAGTATACAGGACGTTCTATGGTGTGAAAAATAATCAACCTCTACATTAATCGCAGTACGTTGATTTCCTAAGGAACAATAGGTGTTCTATATAATAGAATAAACCAAACAATGTTTAACCAGCAGCAATAATAATTGTTCAACGACTATCGAAAGCATAAATGTAACTTCTAAAGAAGAATAAGATATCTTAAGGATATACGAAGTGAGTAGAGTACAGCCTAAGCTTATGAGGTAGGAGTTATCCTTTAAATGGAAACTTAGATGAATCTATTGTATTAAATGCTATAGATTAAGATATAGTCTTGTATCCGATTGTAATGATCGGGAAGTTCATAAGAGAACTGGTGAGGCGTTGCGTCCTTGCTGAAAATAACGTTCGATGGCGATAAGGTTGCAGTTACTATAATATTAACTAAAGAAGCGAATGATGAAGCATTAGCTTTCTTAAAAGATCCTCAAGCATTCTTCTCCTTGGATGGAAATAATCAAAGAAAGGTTTTGAATAAAGATTCTATATCTGGTATTTACGGACTTACAGTAGACTCTAAAGATGCGTATCCTTTAACTGACAGAGCATTAGCTAAAGAGATAGTTGACTCCACAGTACATAGTATGGAGATGTTAACTAAATACACTCTGGATGATTGGGATGAAGTTAAGAAAAAAGTCATACCTTCTCAATTCAGTATAGAATCCGAATGTACATATCCTATATACGGGACACCTACTAAAACTACACTTGGTAGAGCAGTATTCTTTAAAGTTATATGCGAACCTTTAAACTTACCATTCGTAAATAAACCATTAACTAAGAAAGACCAAAACCAAATATTAACTACAGCGGATGAGATAGTTCTAGAAAAGCTGAGATTGGGTGATAAGGATTTCTTCACAGAACAATACATACCGTGGTTAAATAAGTGGGAAGAATTCAACTTCGTTATAGCTGATCTTTATTCACCATCTATAGATATGGATGTTTATGCTACTTCTGAAGAGTACGATATCTTCAGAGAAAATATCATAAATGAGAATAAAGAAAAGATAGAAAATGGAGATATCATGACCTATGCTGATATCGAAACGAAGATGATAAATGAACTTAAAGAAACACATAAAAAAGAAGGAGTAGATACTCGTATCTTTGATTCAGGAAGTAAGTTATCATATAATGATGACTTACGTAATGGGTTAGTTTCTGTTGGTCCAATGCCTATCGGAGTTGGAGCAGGTAAGTTTAAGATAAGCATATCTGGACTTTTATATGGAACTAAGAAAAGTGAAAGAGCAACTTACTCTCAATCAAATATAGTTGCAGGATACTTCAGAGCAATGGGACCGGCTACAGGAGGAACTATAGCTAAAGAGATCCTAGGAGCATCACATAATATAAAGTATGGACCTAAAGGTTCAGATTGTGGAAGAACTGTAGGACAAGTTTACGAGGTCGATGAATACTTCGTAGAACACTTACACTTAAGATATATGATTAAACCTGGTGGAGCTTTAGAACAACTCACTAAACAATCCTTAAAAGAGAAGTACTTCGGAAAAAGAATAACTGTAAGAGCAGCTCACTTCTGTGGAAGAAAAGGTGATCCTTGTAATGTATGTGCTGGAGACAGACCATACGTGGTTGCAGCATCCGCAGATACTATAAATGTGGGAGCTCAAAAGAGTAGGACTGGAGAAGAGATCACTCAAACATCATTATCTAAATTCCACGAAAGTAAAACTACATTCGCATATGTAGACTTTAACGATTACATTATATTCTCTGGAATAGATATAAAAGAAAGTTATATTAATCTTATAGACGAGATGAACACTTTCGCATATAGTATAAGTGAAGGATTAGACACTAATGTCTTACTAGATGATGCATTAACTTTCCTAGATGAAATTATAGACGATGTGGTTTCTGAAATGCCTCAAGAATTCATGGAGTTTGCTGATGAAGAACATATTGATGATTTGAGTTTTGTAGGAGATATGGCTACATCAAATGATATAGATGAACTCGCACAATTTATGTCTTGTAAAGCTATAGATATGGATAACTTGAAAACCATCATAAAAGATAACACAGACATGAAACTAATATCTAATTACGGAAGTAGTTTTGAAAATTGGTTTGATGGTACTTCTCAATTCAGTAGAAATACTCAGATGATGATTCAAGCATTAAATAATGAGAGATTTGAATACGCACCTATCTACATGTATGAAGTATCCGAAGAACACGAATGGTTTAAGTTCTGTTGTGTTCTAACTGCTGTAGAAGATAGCTATACTGCTGATAACACATTAGAAACAATATGCGCTAGAGTGATGGAAGAAGCCAAACTCTTAATAGGTGAATTATTTGATATAGCTATAATTCTTTCTGATGGAGTATGGTACATAACTGCGGAATACAAAAAAATTATACCATGGTATTTGATTCCTGATTACAAATTATTCAAAATGAGTGAAGAAGATAGACTTCGTAGTTCAGAAGAACAAGATGTATCAGAGGCAGCATCTGATATTACTAAAGGTAGAGACGAGATTGCTTCTCTGGAAAGAAAAATGAGAAGTAAGACTGAGACTCAAATAAAACAAATTATAAACATGTATTCTTCTCAAAAGAAAAAAGCTAGAGCAAATATAACTTCGTCTATGAGTGATAAAGCAGCTAAACTAGAAGTTCAATTAAGAACTGATAAAGAAGCTTACAGAAAGCATTTACAACAAATGCTAGTAGACTTCGAAGCTAACTATATTAAAGCTAATAAGTTTAAACTTTTCAAACTAAAAAATAAGTTAAACTTCATTTACAATAAGAAAAGTTCAGCTATAGAAGCAGCAATGACTGAGGCTATAAAACACTTACAAAGAAAGAATCGTGAGCGTTTGAAAGCTAGTGTAATAGAATTGAGAGAGAAGTACAAAATGAAATAATAGCGAGTCCTTCGGGACTCCTTTATTTTGACAAAAAAGAAAGAACCCCGAAGGGTTCTATATCTTCTTTATACTAATATCTCCACAGCAGCTTTACCATCCTTCAAAGCACCTAATACGTACTTAAACATTGTTAGCTCATGCGTAAGTTGATTAATACCTTCATGGAAGAATCCTACCAACACATCTACCCTACCACTCCCATATAACAATCTATCTTTATAAGTAGGATGAGTTATAGCTTTAGCAAATTTAAATACGCACCATTCTTCTTCGTCATCCATTTCTTCTTTCAGTAATGTTATAGAAGGAATAACTATCGGTTCAACTAAAGTACCATCTATATTCATTTGGAGTGTAACTACTCCTTCAGAAGCTACCAATTGTACATGCTTATCTTTATTCGAAGTTAAAGTTATATCTGTACAGAAAGATGATTTATCTATAAACTTCTTTAAGAACTTGACTTTCATATATAACATCGATACAGTATTATCCGCGTCATGAACTCTGATAGCATTCACATCAGGATAATCTTTTAGTTCGACTGTTCTGGTTGAAATGAACTCGTCATAATATCCTGAATCAAATTTAATAGATTCGGCATTTTCGTCATCGTGTACTAAGTTTCTTAATTCATCAGTAGACATTAATAAAATCGTCCTATCAAGGTCTTGATACTTTATGAAATACGGATGTTTATAGAATTCTGCTATTTGTGAAACATCCATGATAATCATATTTATATCTTCTAACTCATTATAAGGACCGAACATTCTATTTTTATTTATCTTAGGATTAATGAATACTACTGCCTTTTTATCTGTATTTAAATCAGCAAATCCATTTTCATCTATATGTGATATAAGATTATATTCTGACATTGTTCTGATATCTAAAAGTGTCTCAAAACCTTGTACATTTTGATAACCAAAATAATTAGACATCTTAACATATCTACTAATAATATAGTCTACACTAGCTCCTACTAATTCAACAACACCATCCCTACGACACATCGATAAACTTACAAACACACTAATTTTGATATTATCTTTTATTTTAGAATCCAATTCTATAAAACGATCGAAACTTATACTTCTTATATCTTTAGAATTCGTAATAGATGTAGATATACTTATTTTACATTTGTTAGTGTTATTTAAATCAGAAGATACGTCATTCATACTGATAATAAATTTATGATCTGGCGTGATGCTAGATATAATTTTATTAACATTGGATTCTAATTTTTCTAAATCATTAATATCCCCTACACAAGTAAAATTAACGTCATATCTGTCTTCCGTAATATCTTCTATTGAAGGTCTACCAATGTTGTTTCTCGAATGATAATATAGATGAGCAACATCGCATATATCTGCATAATCTATTACAATAGATCTTTTAAATTTAAATAGAGGCACAGATATACCATCTATAGTTACACTAGCTTTATTATTATCAGACATTATATTATAAATACTATCTATGGTTAATCCTTTAAATCCATTTCTAAATAATAATTCTAACTTAGGCATAACATCTGTATCGAATCTATTATTTCTTAAAAGATTATATACATTTAAGTTTCTTAAATCTTCATAAGATATACAATTTATAAAGTTTGAGAATGCTCTATATCTATCAGGAATAGATTTAGTATCATCTAAAACTACCTTTAAATCTTTAGCTCTATTAAAAATCATCACATTATGGTTGAACATAGGATCGCTTATCACAGAGTAACCTGACGGATTAAGAGCTATTCCATTAGATAGATCGTGCGACGCTATACTATTATCTAAGATATATGAATCATTCATACGCGTTAGACTTATAATAGATATATCATTATTTAGTTTAACATCCTTTCCTTCTATCCATTTATTTAGATCAACATAATTAGATACAAATATACACTGATCTCTATTACCTGTTCTAGGGAACTCAACTAATTTCTCACAAGAAAATAATTCTTTAAAGAAACCGGAAACAAAGTTTATAACTTTAAGTCTATTCGCATGCATCATTTTCATTTGCTCTATTATTTTACCTTCTTTAATAGTACCTTTGAAAATAG
>RRZU011829789.1_pt1 | contig 13810 bp, 12 predicted proteins | sample 2165561 | NCBI WGS metagenome assembly RRZU01 (sample SAMN10456909, study PRJNA506462) | wastewater metagenome | isolation source: wastewater sludge | place: USA: Moscow, Idaho
ACCAAAGGCCTGACCTTGCCCTTCATGAGTTATGGCGGTTCAGGAGTGCTTGCAAACTGTGCTGCCTTGGCCGTTCTCCTCAGAGTCGATTGGGAAAACCGTCAATTGATGCGCGGGGGCAAGATATGAGCAAAACCCTTCTGGTAATGGCCGGCGGTACTGGCGGCCACGTATTTCCTGGTTTGGCGGTCGCTGATTTGCTCAAGAGCCGGGGCTGGAACGTTGTCTGGATGGGTAATCCAAACGGCATGGAGGCAAAACTGGTGCCTTCTCGCGGCTATGAAATGGCTTGGGTGCGGTTTGGTGCCCTGCGCGGCAAGGGCCTGCTACGTAAGCTGTTGCTCCCGATTTCACTGCTCTCGGGCTTCTGGCAGGCGGCAAGGGCGATTAGACAGGTGAAGCCCGATGTCGTGCTGGGCATGGGTGGCTATATTAGCTTTCCTGGGGGGGTGATGGCTGTGCTGTTGGGCTATCCCTTGGTCGTGCATGAGCAGAATTCGATTGCCGGACTGGCGAATCGGGTTTTGGCCAAAGTTGCCTCTCGTGTCGTTTGTGGCTTTCCAAGTGTTCTCTCCGGTGCCACGTGGGTTGGTAACCCGGTGCGTGCTGAAATCGCCCAGATTCCCGAACCTGCGGAGCGCTACGAGACTCGCCATGCTGTGGAAGGCGCCCCGTTGAATTTGCTGGTGCTTGGCGGCAGCCTCGGAGCGACTGCGATTAATGACTTGGTACCGCAAGGCTTGAGGCTTCTCGAGGAAGAGATCAGGCCGGTGGTTGTCCACCAGGCCGGCGAAAAGCACCTCGACAAGCTGCAGCAGAATTACGAGCAAGCTGGCGTGCGAGCCAATTGCGTGGCCTTTATCGACGATATGGCTGGCGCTTACGCATGGGCCGATTTGGTGCTGTGCAGGGCGGGGGCATTGACCGTGGCGGAGCTGGCAGCGGCCGGTGTGGCAAGCGTTCTGGTGCCTTTTCCGTACGCGGTGGATGATCATCAGACGGCTAACGCCATATTTTTGTCGTCGGCTGGTGGCGCGATCTTGTTGCCGCAAAGCGAAATGACCCCGGAGTCAATCAGCCTGATCCGCAACTACACGCGCGGCCAATTACTGCAGATGGCAGAAAAAGCTCGCGCTTTGGCTAAGCCGGATGCGGTGTTTGAAGTGGCACAGGTGTGCGAGGAATTGGTGAAGTCGGCGAGTGAAATGAGCGCGAAATGAAACATAAAGTAAAAAACATCCATTTTGTCGGTATCGGTGGTTCGGGTATGAGCGGCATTGCCGAGGTTTTGGTGAATCTCGGTTTTGGGGTCAGCGGGTCGGATCTGGCAGATAACGCGACGACGCGACGTCTGGCTGGCTTGGGGGTACGAGTCATGACAGGGCACGCGACCGAACATGTCGGTAGCGCGGATGCCGTGGTCATCTCCACCGCCGTTGCTAGCGACAACCCGGAAGTGCAGGCCGCGCGTGAGCGTCACGTGCCCATCGTACCGAGGGCACAGATGTTGGCCGAATTGATGCGGCTCAAGCAGGGTATCGCCATTGCCGGAACACACGGCAAGACGACTACTACGAGCCTGGTTGCCTCGATCATGGCCGAGGGCGGCATGGATCCGACCTTTGTGATTGGCGGGCGCTTGAATGCTGCCGGTGCCAATGCGCGTCTTGGCTCGGGTGACTTCATCGTCGCCGAGGCTGATGAGTCGGATGCATCTTTCTTATTCCTGTCGCCGGTAATTTCGATTGTGACCAACATCGATGCCGACCACATGGAAACCTACGGCCACGATTTTGGCCGCTTGAAACAGGCTTTTGTCGATTTTCTGCAGCGTTTGCCCTTCTATGGCGTCGCCGTGCTATGCGCGGATGATGCCAATGTGCGCGAGATCATGCCGCAGATTTCCAAACAGATCGTCACGTACGGCCTTGATCCATCGGCCAATGTGCGCGCCGAGAACGTAGTCGCGGCTGACGGCCAGATGCGCTTCGATTGCGTTCGCGTCAATGGCAGTGTGAGCCGGTTTCCGGTGGTGCTCAATCTGCCGGGCATGCATAACGTACTGAATGCCTTGGCTGCAATTGCTGTCGCTGCAGAAGTGGGGGTTCCGGACCCAGTCATCGCCAAAGCCTTGTCTGAGTTCCGCGGCGTTGGCCGGCGCTTCCAGCGCTACGGTGAAGTGTCCTTGGCCAGCGGCGGGAGTTTTACGCTGGTGGATGACTATGGCCACCATCCGGTGGAAATGCGCGCAACCATTGCCGCGGCGCGTGGCGCGTTCCCCGGCCGACGGTTGATGCTGGCGTTCCAGCCGCATCGCTATACCCGTACCCGCGACTGCTTTGAAGATTTTGTCGGGGTGCTCAATGGTGTTGATGTGCTGGCATTGGCAGAGGTGTATGCCGCAGGCGAAGCGCCGATTGTCGCCGCTGATGGTCGTGCGTTAGCGCGCGCGCTGCGCGTCGCGGGCAAGATTGAGCCGGTCTTTGTCGAGGATATTGCCGACATGCCGCAAGCGATTCTCGACATCGCCCGCGATGGTGATGTGGTGATAACGATGGGTGCCGGTTCAATCGGCGCAGTTCCCGGCAAGTTGATCAAGGATTGAGGGATGTCTGATTTTGGAAAGGTAGCGGTTCTGTTTGGTGGCACGTCGGCCGAGCGGGAGGTTTCTTTAAACAGCGGTTCGCGGGTGCTGGCAGCTTTGCTGCGGCGGGGTGTTGATGCGCATGCATTTGATCCGGCTGAGCGCAGCCTGGACGAGTTGCAGGGCTTCGACCGGGTGTTCATTGCCTTGCACGGTCGCCATGGCGAGGACGGAACGATTCAGGGGGCGCTTGAGCTGATGCACATTCCCTATACCGGTAGCGGTGTGATGGCTTCTGCTGTGGGGATGGACAAGTGGCGGACAAAGTTGCTGTGGAGCTCTGTGGGGCTGGCGATACCAAAGTTTGTTGTGCTCACCGAAAACAGTAACTTTGCGGCGGTTGAAAAGCAGCTGGGCTTGCCCCTTTTCGTTAAGCCAGCGTGCGAAGGGTCATCGATCGGCATTTCCATGGTGCGTCAGCCGGGCGAACTGTGTCAGGCCTATCTGGAAGCGGCGCGCCATGATTCGCTGGTGATTGCCGAAGAAGGCGTGATGGGCGGCGAATACACCGTAGCCATCCTGGGTGAGGGCGACGACATGCAGGCCTTGCCGATCATCAAGATCGAGCCGGCGACCGAGTTTTACGACTACGAAGCGAAGTATATGCGTGATGACACGGCGTATCGCTGCCCTTGCGGCCTGCCAGAGGCGCGCGAGCTTGAGCTGCGTGCGCAGGCGCTTGAAGCGTTTCGTGTATTGGGTTGCCGTGGCTGGGGGCGTGTCGACTTTCTGATGGATGAAGAGGGTAATGCCTATTTCCTCGAGGCGAATACTTCGCCGGGGATGACCGACCATTCCCTGGTGCCGATGTCGGCACGGGAGGCCGGTATTACTTACGACGAACTGGTCGTGCGAATTTTGGCATTGGCCACTTTGGGATGATCGATGTGGAACAAACCGCAGTTGATGAATGCCGTTTCCGATCTGCTGCTCGTCGCAGCGGCTGCGGCTTTGCTTGTTGCGGCCGTTCTCTGGAGCGCGCGCCTGCCATGGTTTCCATTGAGGGATGTAGTGGTGAGCAACGAATTGCGCGAAGTGCGGCGCGCGGAAGTCGAGCGTTCGCTGGCCGGGCGTCTGCGCGGAAACTTTTTCAGCATCAATCTGGACAACGTGCGCAAGTCGCTGGAGGAGATCCCTTGGGTTCGCCGCGCGGAAGTGCGGCGGCAGTGGCCGTCAAGCTTGCTGGTGAACGTCGAGGAGCATGTGCCGGTCGCATTTTGGGGCCAAGCTACCGGTCAGTTGGTGAATTCTTACGGCGAGATATTCACCGCATCAATGACCATAGAGCCAACGGCCCCCATGCCCTTTCTCTACGGCCCGCCGGGCTTGTCGCAGGATATGCTGTCGTACTACCAGAAGGCCGAGGCAATGCTCAAGCCGCTCGGCCGCGTGCCGCGTGCCTTGAACATATCGCCGCGTTTGGCCGTGCAGATTCGCTTGGACGATGGCATGGTCGTCGAGCTTGGGCGGCAGCAGCAGAAGGCGCCAGTGCGCGACCGGTTGGAACGTTTTGTCGAGTACTACCCAAGTGTGATGAGCGCCGCCGGCCGACGGCCGACGGTAGTAGATATGCGGTATCCGAATGGTTTTGCGCTACGCGTTGCGGTAGCGTCTGTAAATGAGAACAAAGGAAAGCCATGAGTAGGGAGAGTAAGGACATCATCGTCGGGCTTGATATAGGCACCTCGAAGATCGTTGCGCTGGTTGCCGAGGTGGGACCCGAAGGCCGGCTCAACATCATCGGTATGGGCTCGCAGGATTCGCGTGGCTTGAAGAAGGGCGTCGTCGTCAATATCGAGGATACCGTAGCGACAATTTCGCGCGTCCTGCAGGAAGTCGAGCTGATGGCTGACTGCAAGGTCAAGGATGTATATACGGGAATCGCTGGCAGTCACATCAAGAGCTTCAATTCGAACGGCATGGTGGCGATCAAGGACAAGGAAGTGACGCCGATGGACGTCGACCGCGTTATTGAAACGGCGCGTGCCATGCCGATTCCCGCCGATCAGGAGATCCTGCACATCCTGACGCAGGAGTTCATCATTGATGATCAGGATGGTATTCGTGAACCGATCGGCATGAGCGGTTTCCGGCTTGAAGTCAAAGTGCATATCGTCACCGGTGCCGTATCGGCGGCGCAGAACATCGTCAAGTGCGTGCGCCGTTGTGGTTTGGAAGTGAACGATCTTGTCCTGCAACCGCTCGCTTCGAGTTATGCCGTTCTTTCTGAAGACGAGAAGGATCTGGGTATCTGCCTGATTGACATCGGCGGCGGCACGACCGATCTGGCCATCTGGACGCAGGGGGCGATTCGCCACACCTCGGTGATCCCGATTGCCGGTGACCAGATCACCAACGATATTGCAATGGCGCTACGCACCCCGACCCGGGAGGCCGAGGACATCAAGCGCAATTTCGGCTGTGCCTTGTCTGATCTGGCTGACCCGGAAGATGTTCTTGATGTGGCCGGTGTCGATGATCGTCCTTCGCGCAAGTTGTCGCGCCGGGCTTTGGCAGACGTTATTCAGCCGCGCGTTGAGGAACTGTTTGAATTGATTCAGGCCGAGTTGCGCCGCTCAGGATTTGAAGACGTGCTGTCTTCCGGCATCGTGCTCACAGGAGGTTCCTCGGTGATGCCCGGAATGATCGAGTTGGGCGAGGAGGTATTCCACATGCCGGTGCGGCTAGGGATACCTAAATATCACGGCGCCTTGGCCGATGTTGTTCAATCCCCTCGTTTTGCCACTGCTTTTGGTTTGCTGCTTGAGGCGCAAACACAGCGCCGGCGTGGGTTGAAGGTACGAGAAACACGGGATGTAAAACAGGTATTCGGGCGAATGAAGTCCTGGTTTGAAAAGAATTTTTGATCAACGTTTTTTAACGGTTTTTTGCGGAGGAGGGGACTATGTTTGAAATCATCGAGAAAGAAGATACGAACGCAGATTGGGGGACGGTAATCAAGGTGATTGGTGTCGGCGGTGCCGGCGGCAATGCGGTAGATCACATGATTCGCGAGGGGGTGATGGGGGTTGAGTTTCTTGCCGCCAACACGGACTCGCAGGCACTGCAACGCAGCGTTGCGCACAAGAAGATCCGTCTGGGTAAAACCGGACTGGGCGCCGGTGCAAAGCCCGAAGCCGGGCGTAGCGCCGCGGAAGAAGAGCGCGAGCAAATTGCCGAAGCGCTCAAGGGCGCCAATATGGTCTTCATTACCGCGGGCATGGGCGGCGGGACGGGAACTGGCGCTGGTCCGATTGTCGCCAAGGTGGCACGCGAGCTGGGCATCCTGACCGTGGCTGTCGTGACCAAGCCATTCGGCTTCGAAGGCAAGCGACTGAGAATCGCGGAAGAGGGAATTGCCGAGCTGCAGGCCAACGTCGATTCTCTGATTGTTATTCTTAATGACAAGCTGATGGATGTTCTGGGCGATGACGTATCGATGGATGAGGCGTTCAAGGCCGCTGATAATGTGCTGCGCAACGCCGTTGGCGGTATCGCCGAGATCATCAACTTCCCCGGCCTGGTTAACGTCGACTTTGAAGACGTGCGTACCGTGATGGGCGAAATGGGGATGGCTATGATGGGTTCGGCCAATGCGTCAGGCGTTGATCGCGCACGCATCGCCGCTGAGCAGGCCGTTGCCTCGCCGTTGTTGGAAGGCATCAACCTCTCCGGCGCCAAGGGCGTGCTGGTCAACATCACCTCGACGCGCGCCTTGAAGATGAAGGAAGTCAACGAAGTGATGAGCACCGTCCGCGAATTCGCAGCAGAAGACGCGCATATCATCTTCGGTGCGGTCTACGACGAGAGCATGGGTGAAGAAATTCGCGTCACCGTGGTGGCCACCGGGCTCGGGAAGGCGCAGGCCAAGCGGCAAAGCTTTGAAGTGATCCATACGCCGGTAATGCAGGCCACCGGTACGGATGGGGCTTTCTCGCAAAGCAGTTCGACCGGTATCGATTACGGTCAGCTCGATGCGATCCCTGCTGTGGTTCGTAAAGGACGTAGCGCAACGGTCGAGGCGCTGGCCAACAGCGGTGTCGATCGCTACGACATCCCGGCCTTCTTGAGAAAGCAAGCCGACTGATCGCGGCAAAAATACTCCTCTACCGCAAAAAATTGGCGAAATGATAGTCCGGCCGGGTCGTCCCCGGCTGTGCTACAATTCGCCAATTCCCTATCTATATCAAATACATGCTTAAACAGCGCACCCTGAAATCGCTGATTCGCGCTTCCGGCGTTGGGCTGCATTCGGGCGCCAAGGTCAATATGGTGTTGCGTCCAGCGGCTCCCAATACGGGAATCGTTTTTCGCCGCGTCGATCTTGATCCGGTGGTCGATTTGCCTGCTTCGGCGCTGATGGTTGGCGATACTCGCATGTGTTCGTGTCTTGAGCGCGAGATCGGGTCCGTGCGCGTTAAAGTGGGGACGATTGAGCATTTGATGTCGGCGTTTGCCGGCTTGGGCGTCGATAATGCTTTTGTTGACCTTGATGCTGCCGAGTTGCCAATTCTGGATGGGTCCGCATCCCCATTCGTTTTTCTGATTCAGTCTGCCGGTATCGAAGAGCAGCCGGTCGCCAAGCGCTTCATTCGCGTCAAACGTCGGCTTGAAGTGCGCGAAAGCGATAAGTCGGGCGAAAAATGGGCTCGTTTCGAGCCTTACGACGGGTTCAAACTAAATTTTTCAATTGTCTTCAGTCATCCGGCCATTTCCCGGAGCGGGCAGGAGACTTCTTTCGATTTTTCCGAAAGTTCCTACGTCCAGGAGGTTGCGCGGGCGCGTACCTTCGGTTTTATGCAAGAAGTCGAGTGGTTGCGTGAAAACGGCCTGGCCCAAGGCGGCGGTCTCGATAATGCCGTGGTGCTTGATGAGTATCGAGTGCTTAACGGCGATGGTTTGCGCTATTCCGATGAGTTCGTCCGGCACAAGGTGCTTGATGCCATTGGCGACCTCTATTTGCTCGGTCATCCCTTGCTGGCTTCATTTACGGCGCATAAGTCAGGGCATGCTCTGAACAACGCTCTGGCTCGTGAACTGTTGGCCAACCCTGATGCCTGGGAGTACGTTGCGTTCGAAGATCAGGTACAGGCGCCGCAAGCTGTTGTTCGTTGGTTGGCGCTGCCCGCCTTTTAGCCGACTGTCGTTATGTGGTTAATGCGTTTGTTGGCCGTTTTGACCTTGATTGCTGTCGGCGGTGGCGTGGCGGCGTATCTGCTGACGCGAAATCCAAAATACATTCAGTTCTCTTGGCGGCTTTTTCGCTACTCCTTGATCGTCGCATTGCTCTTCTTTGCGCTGCTAATTCTTGAGCGCGTGGCGGTCATTCCTTTATAAGCGCGTGCGCCAGAAGGCTCTCCAGTGCCGCGCGTAGCGGTGAGTCCGGCAGGTGGTCGCACAAGTCGCCGAGTTCTTTTCTTGTTCTTGCGCTGAGCGGTTTTTGTGTGGAAGTCGTTGATTGTGCGTTGATTTCACGGGCTTGCACTTTGACTTGAACGCCGCTACACTCGACTCCCTTTTTTGAAAAGCCATCGGCCAGTGTCGGCGCCAATTGGCGTAATTTGGCAGCAACAGCGCCGCTTGTGGCGTGGATGACGATTATTCCTGACTTATAGTTGGCCAGAGTGCTTGCCTGGCCCAAGTGTGCCGGCGCTATCTTTTGGTAAAGATGCGTCAGTTTGATGAGCAGTCTGGCATGCGCCAATATCTTCTCGGCGCAGTCGGTTGCTTCCAGATAGTTTTCGAGGGTTTTTTGCATCGGAAGCTTCGAGGAGAAACAACGTGCATATTATTCTTGTCCCGGGTTGCATGGCAACCGCAAAAACCTTGAATGTTACTCCACGCTTGCTGTTGGGGGTGTTGGCGGCTATTGTTTCCCTGGCGCTACTTCTTTCCGTTTTCTTTGCTTGGGTTGGTGTGTATTTCAGTTTGCCGTTTGCCTCGCAGATTGTTGAAGCAGCCCAGCAAAATCAGCAGGAAAGAAGTCTCAAGAACGAAAAATACCTGCAGGACAACGTTTCTTCATTGGCCGTCAAGCTTGGTGAGATGCAGGCACGGGTCATGCGTCTTGATTTATTAGGCGAGCGTATTTCCAAAATGACTGGCGTGACGCCGCCAGTAACTGAGCGAAAAGACAAGGGCGGGCAAGGTGGGCCTCTGATTCGGTTGTCGCAAGCGCTTTCTACCGATGAGCTGCAGCGTGATATTGATCGATTGGCCACGCAGATTGAAGAGCGCAGTGAGCTTTTGACCGCTATTGAGTCGCAACTCATGGAGCGGCGCATCAAAGCTACGCTATTGCCAACGATTGTTCCGGTCGCTGTTGAGCGCGTGGGCTCTGTTTTTGGCCGCCGCCTTGATCCGCTTGCTGGTGTCGGCGCGATGCATGAAGGCATAGACTTTGTGGTCGACACAGGGTCGCGGGTTGTGGCCTCGGCGGGCGGGGTCGTCACAACCGCTGAGTATCATCCGCAGTATGGAAACCTCGTCGAAATCGATCACGGTAACGAGTTCTCCTCGCGCTACGCCCATATGTCCAGACTTGATGTAAGAGTAGGGCAGGTTGTTAAGCGTGCGCAGGCTATTGGTGCCAGCGGCAACACCGGGCGTTCAACCGGGCCACATTTGCATTTTGAGGTCCGTTTTAAGGGCGTGGCACAAGATCCGGCGCGTTTCCTCAAACAGGATACGCAATTGCTGTCGAATTCCGAGCCGAGTACCGGCGCGAATCCGAAGCTTGCTGTGCGGGCAACCAAACGCGATAGGGCACGAGCGGGGAAGGAGAGCACGCGTGTTTCAGTGAGCTTCAATGCTCCTCACTGATAAGGGCTTCTTCCGATACCCGTAGTCTGCGGGCTTCGCGCCCCGTCATATGTGCTGAGCGTGATAGAATCCCCTCTTTTTCGCGCGCCAACACTATCCAGAATGATTTCCGGCCTACTCAAAAAGATTTTCGGCAGCCGTAACGATCGGCTGATCAAGCAGTACTCGGCGACTGTTCGTCAAATCAACGCGCTGGAAGCTGGCATCAGTGCGCTATCCGATGGCCAGTTGCGCGGCAAGACAGACGAATTCAAAACTCGCCTGGCCAGTGGCGAGACGCTTGATTCCTTGCTTCCGGAGGCCTTTGCTGTCGTTCGCGAAGCGGGCAAGCGTGCCTTGGGTATGCGCCATTTCGATATGCAGCTGATTGGCGGCATGGTGTTACATGACGGCAAGATTGCCGAAATGCGTACGGGCGAGGGTAAAACGCTGGTTGCGACCTTGCCCGCTTACCTAAATGCCCTCTCCGGCAATGGTGTGCATATTGTTACGGTTAACGATTATCTGGCCAGTCGTGATGCTGAATGGATGGGGCGCCTGCATCGTTTCCTTGGTCTTTCCGTTGGTGTCAATCTGTCGCAGATGGATCATGACGCCAAACAGGCTGCCTACGCGGCCGATATTACCTACGGAACCAATAACGAATTCGGCTTTGATTACCTGCGCGATAACATGGTTTATACGGCCGGCGAGCGTGTTCTACGCAAACTGAGTTATGCCATTGTCGATGAAGTGGATTCAATTCTGATTGATGAAGCGCGTACGCCACTTATCATCTCAGGGCAAGCCGAGGATCACACTGAGCTTTACGTGCGCATGAACAAGGTTGCGCCCTTGCTTGAGCGCTGCAAGGAAGAAGACGGGCCCGGTGATTACTGGGTTGATGAAAAGGCGCATCAGGTGCTGATGACCGAGATCGGGCACGAGCACGCCGAAGAGGTTCTTGCCAAGGCCGGGCTGTTGACTGAAGGCGGCAGCTTGTACGATGCGGCCAATATTCTGCTGATTCACCACCTCTATGCGGCTTTGCGCGCACACAATCTGTTCCTGAAGGATCAGCAGTATGTCGTGCAAAATGGCGAGGTGGTCATCGTTGATGAGTTCACCGGCCGTTTGATGTCGGGTCGTCGCTGGTCCGATGGCTTGCATCAAGCCGTTGAAGCCAAAGAAGGGGTGAAAATCCAGAGCGAAAACCAGACACTGGCTTCGATCACCTTCCAGAACTACTTCCGCATGTATGGCAAGCTGGCCGGCATGACCGGAACTGCGGATACCGAAGCCTACGAATTTCAGCAGATCTATGGTCTCGAGACGGTCGTTGTCCCGACTAACCAGCCGATGATGCGGGTCGATAACAACGACCAGATCTTCCGTACCGCCAAGGAAAAGTACGACGCCATCCTGGCTGACATTCGCGCTTGCCGCGAACGCGGCCAGCCGGTACTGGTTGGGACAACGTCGATTGAGAATTCGGAGTTAATTTCGGATCTACTTAACGCGGAGAACATGCCGCATCAGGTGCTCAATGCCAAGCAACATGCCCGCGAAGCAGAGATCGTCATGCAGGCCGGCAGTCCGGGCGTTGTCACTATTGCGACCAACATGGCCGGTCGCGGTACCGACATCGTTCTCGGCGGCAGCATCGAGAAGGCGATTTCAGCGCTGCGTGACGATGAAACAATCGACGAGGCTGACAAGGAGGCGCGTATTGCCGCCATCCGCGCCGACTGGCAGGTCTTGCACAATCAGGTGGTTGCTTCCGGCGGCTTGCACATTATCGGTTCTGAGCGGCACGAATCGCGGCGGATCGACAACCAATTGCGTGGTCGTTCCGGTCGTCAGGGTGATCCGGGCTCCTCTCGCTTCTATCTCGCGCTCGACGATGCCTTGCTGCGGATTTTCGCTGGCGAGCGTTTGAAGTCGATTATGGAGCGCCTGAAGATGCCGGAAGGCGAGGCGATCGAGCATCCGCTGGTTTCGCGCTCTCTCGAATCAGCTCAGCGCAAGGTTGAAGGCCGCAACTTCGACATCCGCAAGCAATTGCTCGAATACGACGATGTCGCCAACGACCAGCGCAAGGTGATTTACGCGCAGCGCAATGAGCTGCTCGAATCCGATGATATTTCCGAGACCATCACAGCCATGCGTCAGGGCGTGTTGCACGATACTTTCCGTCGTTATGTGCCCGCCGATAGCGTCGAGGAACAGTGGGAACTGCCCGCGCTGGAAAAGGAACTGGCGGGTGAGTTGCTGTTGCAGGTGCCGGTTGTCGAATGGTTCAAGAACGAGCCGACGCTGAGTGACGAGCAAATGCTCAAGCGCATCATCGAAAACGCCGATTTGGCCTACGATGCGAAGGTGGCTTTGGTGGGCGCTGCGGCGTTCCGTCAATTCGAGCGTAACGTCATGCTGCAAAACGTCGATACGCATTGGCGCGAGCATCTGGCGGCGCTCGATCATCTGCGGCAGGGCATTCACCTGCGGGGTTATGCGCAGAAAAACCCCAAGCAGGAATACAAGCGTGAAGCTTTTGAACTGTTCGAGCGCCTTCTCGATAGCGTACGTTTTGAGGTAACCCGCTTGCTGATGACCGTGCAGGTGCGCGCCGAGGAGGTCGAAGAAACCGCGCCGCATTCCGACGTGCATAACGTGCAGTACCATCATGCCGGTTACGACGAGGCGCTTGGACAAGCTAGTGAAGATGAGCCGCCGCTAGGAATGCAGCCGATGCGCTCCGAGGCCAAGATTGGACGCAATGACCCTTGCCCGTGTGGCTCGGGCAAAAAGTACAAGCAGTGCCACGGTAAATTAAGTTAAGCAAAACGCTTTCAAGACAGAGATCACGGAGAAGCAGCGAACACGGAGTTTCAAGTTCTATGTCTTTCTCGGTGATCTCTGTGTCTTTGTGTACTCCGTGTTGAAAGAGGTAAAAGTCATGCCCGTAAATTACGCCACTCCGGCCGCTGAAGCCCTGTTTCCGGTCGCCGGTATTCGCCTTGGCCTTGCCGAAGCCGGTATTCGCAAGCTCGACCGGCGCGATCTGACTTTGCTGGCGCTCGACCCCGGTTGCACGGTCGCTGGCGTATTTACGCAAAACCGCTTTTGCGCCGCGCCGGTGCAGCTTTGTCGCGGTCATCTGGATTCCGGCAGCGAGATTCGCGCATTGGTCATCAATACCGGCATTGCCAACGCCGGCACCGGCGAGCCGGGATTGCTGGCTGCAAACGAAACCTGTGTTGCCGTTGGTCGCTTGCTGGGTATCGAAGCGCGGCAGGTGCTGCCGTTTTCGACCGGCGTCATTCTTGAGCCGCTGCCCGTTGATCGGCTGATTGCCGGGCTACCGCGCTGCATCGACGACCTCAAAGCGGATAACTGGCACGCTGCCGCCCACGGCATCATGACCACCGACACCGTCGCCAAGGCCGCTTCTCGGCGCGTTGAAATCAACGGCAAAACAGTCACTATTACCGGCATCAGCAAAGGTGCTGGCATGATTCGGCCGAACATGGCGACGATGCTCGGCTATGTCGCCACCGATGCCGGTATCACCGAACCGCTGTTGAGGCAACTGGTGCGCGAAGCTGCCGATGAATCTTTCAACTGCATTACTGTCGATAGCGATACCTCAACCAACGATTCCTTCATTCTGATCTCGACGGGGAAATCTGGCGTAACTTTTTCCGATTCAGCAGCTGCCGGTTACGCCGAATTGAGAGAAGCCGTTATCGGTGTTGCACGTGAACTCGCGCAAGCCATCATTCGTGACGGCGAAGGTGCCACCAAGTTCATCACAATCGCCGTCGAAGGCGGAAAGAGTCGTGACGAGTGCAAAAAAGTCGGCTACGCCATCGGGCACTCGCCGCTGGTCAAGACCGCCTTTTTCGCCTCCGACCCAAATTTGGGCCGTATTCTTGCCGCAATTGGTTATGCCGATATTGAAGCGCTTCACGTCGATGGCGTGCGCGTTTGGTTAGGTAGTAATGGTGAGGAAGTGCTGGTTGCCGAGAGCGGTGGTCGCGCTGCTTCTTATCGCGAAGAAGACGGTGCGCGGATCATGGCGGAGATAGAAATCGTTGTTCGCGTTGATCTCGGGCGTGGGAACGCCAAAGGCACGGTGTATAGCTGCGATTTTTCGTATGAGTATGTGAAGATCAATGCCGATTACCGGAGTTAGTCTGTAGCGTAAAACGCCGTTCTGAAATAAGCCCTGACATTCAAGGTGGATATCAGAATTTCTGACTTCAGCTGCATTTCGAAACGCAGTATCGAGCTGCCTAGCCTTGAACTATGGTTTTCGAATCCTTATCCAGGAGGGTCGCGTCATTTGGCAGCGAAAAAAGGGAT
>RRZU010739126.1_pt1 | contig 13808 bp, 13 predicted proteins | sample 2165561 | NCBI WGS metagenome assembly RRZU01 (sample SAMN10456909, study PRJNA506462) | wastewater metagenome | isolation source: wastewater sludge | place: USA: Moscow, Idaho
GCCTCGCCGCTGTTGAGCAGCAGGATGCGGTCGGCCAGCGTCATCGCCTCGACCTGGTCGTGGGTGACGTAGACGGTGCTGGCCTTGCCGAAGTCGCGGTGCAGCTTGGCGATCTCGATGCGGGTCTGCACGCGCAGCGCGGCATCCAGGTTCGACAGCGGCTCGTCGAACAGGAACACGCCCGGCTCGCGCACGATGGCCCGCCCGATCGCGACCCGCTGGCGCTGGCCGCCGGAGAGCGCCTTGGGCTTGCGGTCGAGCAGCTGGTCGAGCTGCAGCACCTTGGCCGCGGCCATCACCTTCTCGCGGATCACCGCCTTGTCGACCTTGGCCAGTCCCAGCCCGAAGGACATGTTCTCGTACACGGTCATGTGCGGGAACAGCGCGTAGCTCTGGAACACCATCGCCACGCCGCGCTGCGCCGGCGCCACCTCGTTCATGCGCTGGCCGCCGATCTTCAGCTCGCCGCCGGTGATGTCCTCCAGCCCCGCGATCATGCGCAGCAGCGTCGACTTGCCACAGCCCGAAGGCCCGACGAAGACGCAGAACTCGCCCTGCGCGATGTGCAGGTTCACGTCCCGGATGACGGGGGCGTGGTCGCCGTAGGCCTTGAAGACGGATGAAAGTTCGATGTTCGCCATGAGGTGGCATTCTGCTGCAAATATTATTAGCAATAATCAGTGAAAACCTGGGAGTCACCCTCGTCCGCCTCAGCGCGGGCGCACCGTCTGTCGCGCCACCAGCGGGCAGTCGATCTTGATCAGGTGGCGGCGTGCGGCGCGCTGCGGCGGCGGCAGGTCGGCCGCGGCCAGCAGCGCCTCGACCGCGGCGCGGCCCATCTCGTAGTTGGGCAGCACCATCGTGGTCAGCGGCGGATGGGTGTGGCGCGAGATCTCCTGGTCGTCGTAGCCCATCAGCGAGACATCCTCGGGCACCTTGAGGCCGAGCTGGGCCAGCGCCTCCATCGCGCCCAGCGCCATCAGGTCGTTGGCGCAGAAGATGGCGGTGGGCGGGCGCGCCTCGCGCATCAGCGACAGCGTCGCCTCGAAGCCGGTGCCCGACATCCAGTCGCCGTCGCGCACCAGCGCCGGGTCGAAGGGCAGGTCGGCGGTGGCCAGCGCGCGGCGGTAGCCCTTGAGCCGGTCCTTGGCGGCCTCCATCCAGGGCTCGCCGTTGATGAAGCCGATGCGGGTGTGGCCCATCGCGATCAGATGCTCGGTGGCCGCATGGCCGCCGCCGATCTCGCCGGGCACGATGGTGGGCAGGCGGTGGCGCTCGTCATGGCAGTTCAGCAGCACCACCGGCAGCTCGGCGTCGTCGGTCAGCACCGCCGGCAGCGTCACCTCCCGGGTGAAGATGGTCGAGTAGACGATGCCCAGCAGCATCGGGTTGGCGCGCAGTGCCGCGATCGCCGCGGCCTCCTGGTCGGCATTGCTGCGGGTGACGATGACGCTGACCAGGCAGTCGTGCTCCCAGGCCGCGTCACGCGCGCCGTCGACGCTGACCACCGGATGCGGGCTGGTCGAGATCTCGTCGACCAGATAGCCGATCAGGCTGCGCCGCAGCCCCGGTGCCGGGCTGGTGCTGGCGATCGCCTGGGGGGCGGGCTGCTCGCGCCGCGGCAGCCGGTAGCCCAGCTCCATCGCCACGCCGAGCACGCGGCTGCGCGTCTCGGCCGACAGCCGCGCGCCGCTCATGTTGTTGAGCACCATCGACACGGTGGACTGGGACACGCCTGCGGCCTTGGCCACATCGGTCATGGTGGGGCGGCGCACGGGCATCGGGGCAGGCTTGCGGGAGGTCACGGCAGTTCGGTGGAAAGATCGACGGGCAGGCCGCGATGGTAGCGAGGCGGCCGCTCGCCCCGCCACCGGGATCATGCCGGGTGATGATCTGCTAATAATTGGTGATAACCCGGCCTCGGCTATGCTGGCGGGCATGATCGCCGTCGCTTTTCCCCCTGAGTCCGTTCCTGAGTCCGCCCCCTGGTGCCTGAGCCTGGCCGGCAGCGAGATCGCCGCGGCCCGCATCGAGCCCGGCGCGCTGGTGCTGCGGCTGTCGGCCGCGGCGGTGCGGCGTGCGGCCGACGGCGTGGCCGGCTATCTGCGCCCGGTCGAGCTGCGGCTGGCGCAGGCGCGCTGCGAGGGCGGCGGGCCGGACGTGTTCTTCGGCGGCATTCGCGCCGCGCGGGTGCTGCAGGCCGGCCGGGTGCTCGACGCGCTGCCGCTGCCCGGCCGCCTGGACGGCGCGCTGGTGCTGGAGCTGCAGCTGATCCACGGCACCGCGCTGCGCATCGAGGCCGGCGCGCTGGCGCTGGGCCTGGCGTCCGACGCCGCGGCGGTCTTTCGCGAATCCTGCGACTGCTGACCGTGCCGGTGCTGCTGACCCATCGGTCAGTTTGACGCCGGTCATGCGCATGACCGGTGCCGGTCGGCAGAATGCGTGCATTCACGCACGCCGGATGCGTGCCGCACCGACAAGGATCGCGATGAGCGCCGCTGCCCCGAAAGCTTCTTCCGTCTGGCTGCGCCGCGGCCTGGTCGCGCTGCTGGTCGTCGGCCTCGGGGCGGGCACGGTGGCCTGGCTGCGCCGGCCCCAGCCGGTGGCGGTCAGCGCGGTCGAGGTGACGCGCGGCACGGTCGAGGCCACGATCGCCAACACCCGCGCCGGCACGGTCGAGGCCTGCCAGCGCACCCGGCTGTCGACCATCCTGGGCGGACGCATCGAGCGGCTCGAGGTGCGCGAGGGCGACCGGGTGCGCCAGGGCCAGCTGCTGATGAAGCTGTGGAACGACGATCAGCGCGCGCAGGCCGCGCTGGCCGCGGCGCAGCTCGACACCAGCCGCCGGCGCATCGTCGAGGCCTGCTCGGCCGCCGAGGCCGCCGAGCGCGAGGCCGAGCGCCAGCGCGGCCTGCGCGAGCAGGGCTTCATCTCCGAATCCGCCGAGGACCGCGCGCTCAGCGAAGCCCGCACCCGCCGCGCCGCCTGCCAGACCGCGCAGGCCGATGCCCGCGCCGCCGAGGCGCGCCTGGAGGCGACGCAGGTCGAGCAGGGCCGCATGGTGCTGCTCGCGCCCTTCGACGGCACGGTGGCGAAGATCGTCGGCGAGGTGGGCGAATACTCGACGCCATCGCCGCCGGGCGTGCCCACGCCGCCGGCGATCGACCTGATCGACGACCGCTGCCTCTATGTCAAGGCGCCGATGGACGAGGTCGACGCGCCGCGGCTGCAGCCGGGCCAGCCGGTGCGCATCACCATCGACGCGCTGCCGGGCCGCACCTTTCCCGGCCGGGTGCGCCGCATCGCGCCGATCGTCTCGGCGCTGGAGAAGCAGGCGCGCACCGTCGACATCGATGTCGACTTCGACGATCTGGCCGCGGCCGGGCCGCTGCGGGTGGGCTACAGCGCCGATGTCGAGGTGGTGCTTGACGTGCACCGCGACGTGCTGCGGGTGCCGGCGGCGGCGATCGGCGAGGGCGGCCGGGTGCTGGTGATCGGCGCCGAGGGCGTGCTGGTCGAGCGGCGGGTGCGCACCGGGCTGTCCAACTGGGAGCATGCCGAGGTGCTTGACGGGCTGGAGGCCGGCGAGCAGGTGGTCAGCTCGCTCGAGCGCGAGGGCGTCAGGCCGGGCGTGCTCGCGCGGGTCGAGCCGGCCGCTTCGGGCGCCAGGCCATGAGCGTGCCGGCGCTGATCGAGCTGGCGCAGGTCGAGCGCACCTTCCGCCTCGGCGACAGCGAGGTGCATGCGCTGCAGGGGCTGGACCTGCGCATCGACGCGGGCGAATACGTCGCGGTCATGGGCCCGAGCGGCTCGGGCAAGTCGACGCTGCTGAACATTCTCGGCCTGCTCGACCAGCCCAGCCGCGGACGGCTGCTGCTCGAGGGGCGCGATGTCACCACGCTGAGCCCGGACGAGCAGGCGGCGGTGCGCAGCCGGCGCATCGGCTTCGTCTTCCAGAGCTTCCATCTGGTGCCGCGGCTGAGCGCGGCCGAGAACATCGCGCTGCCGATGGTGCTGGCCGGCATCGCGCCGAAGGAGCGCCAGGCGCGGGTCGCGCAGGCGCTGAAGGACTACGGCCTGGCCCCGCGCGCCGACCACCGCCCCAGCGAGCTCTCGGGCGGGCAGCGCCAGCGCGTGGCCATCGCGCGCGCCACGATCATGCAGCCGCCGCTGCTGCTGGCCGACGAGCCCACCGGCAACCTCGACCGCGCCACCGGCGACGAGGTGGTGCGCCTGCTCGAGGAGCTCAACGCGCGCGGCGTCACGCTGATCGTCGTCACCCATGACGCCAGCCTGGGCGCGCGGGCGCGCCGGTGCCTGATGATGGAAGACGGCCAGCTGCGGCGCGACGAGCGCACGCCGGCCTGAGCGGGCCCGGACCGATGCGCGGGTGGGACATCCTGGATTTCGCGCGGCGCGCCGCCACCGGCAGCCCGCTGCGCACGCTGCTGATGACGCTGGCGATGGCCATCGGCGTGGCGGCGGTGGTGGTGCTGACCGCGCTGGGCGACGGCGCGCGCCGCTATGTGGTCGACCAGTTCTCGTCGATCGGCACGAATCTGGTCATCGTGCTGCCCGGGCGCTCGCAGACCGGCGGCTTCAGCCCGGCCAATGCGGTCAGCACCACGCCGCGCGACCTGACGATCGACGATGCGCAGGCGCTCACCCGGCTGGCGGCGGTCGCGCAGGTCGCGCCGCTGGCGGTGGGGCTGTCGGAGGTGGCGGTGGCCGGGCGGCTGCGCGAGGCGATGGTGCTGGGCACCACCCGCAGCTACCTCGCGGTGCGCCGGCTGGCGCTGGCGCAGGGACAGTTCCTGCCCGATGACGACTGGGGCCGCGCCCATGCGGTCACGGTGCTGGGCGCGGCACTGGCGCGCGAGCTCTTCGGCCAGGGCTCGGCGCTGGGCCAGACGGTGCGCATCGGCGGGCGGCGGCTGCGGGTCATCGGCGTGATGGCGCCGGCCGGCCAGGGCCTGGGCATGAATGCCGACGAGGTCGCGATCGTGCCGGTGGCGCTGGCGCAGGCGATGTTCGACTCGAACACGCTGTTCCGGGTGCTGATCGAGGCGCGCAGCCGCGATGCCATCGCCGCGGCCCGGCGCCAGGCCACCGCGCTGCTCAAGGCCCGCCATGACGGCGAGGAGGACGTGACCGTCATCACCCAGGACGCGGTGCTGGCCACTTTCGACCGGGTGCTGCTGGCGCTGACCGCGGTGGTGGCGGCGATCGCGGCGATCAGCCTGGCGGTGGCCGGCATCCTGGTGATGAACGTGATGCTGGTGGCGGTGGCGCAGCGCACCGGCGAGATCGGCCTGCTCAAGGCGCTGGGCGCGCCGGCGGCGACCATCCGTGCGGTCTTCCTGACCGAGGCGGCGCTGCTGTCGCTGGCCGGCGCGCTGCTGGGCTATGCGGCCGGGCATGCGGGCGCCTGGGGGATCCGGCTGCTCTATCCGCAGTTCCCGGCCTGGCCGCCGCTGTGGGCGGTGGTGGCGGCGCTGGGCACCGCCATCGGCACCGGGCTGCTGTTCGGGGTGATGCCGGCGCGGCGCGCAGCCCGGCTCGAGCCGGTCGCGGCGCTGTCGCGGCGCTGAGCGGACACGCACACACGAGGACCGCCCCGATGCGCTGGACCGACACCGTCTCGATGGCCTGGCGCGCGATCGTCGCGCAGCGCGGGCGCAGCGTGCTGACGCTGCTGGGCATCGCGGTGGGCATCGCCGCGGTGATCCTGCTGACCTCGATCGGCGAGGGCCTGCACCGTTTCCTGCTGGCCGAGTTCAGCCAGATCGGCACCAACGTGGTCACGCTCTCGCCGGGGCGCACGACCACCGGCGGCACCAACCCGGGCTTCCCGTCCTCGGTGCGGCCGCTGACGCTGGAGGATGCGCAGGCGCTGCGCCGCCACCTGCCGCAGCTCACCGGCGTGACGCCGGGCGTGACCGGCAACGCCGAGATGCAGGCCGGCGGGCGGCTGCGCCGCGCGCTGGTCTACGGCACCAGCGCGGCGCTGGTGCCGGCCTTTCACCTGACGGTGGCGACCGGCCGCTTCCTGCCCGAGGAGGGGGTCGGACAGGCGCGCGACTTCGTCGTGCTGGGCTCGACGCTGCGCCGCGAGCTCTTCGGCAGCCGCTCGCCGCTGGGCCAGCGGGTGCGCATCGGCAGCCAGCAGTTCCGCGTCATCGGCGTGCTGGCGCCGCGCGGGCAGTTCCTCGGCATCGATCTGGACGATGTCGCCTACATCCCGTCGGCGCGCGCGCTGGAGCTGTTCAACCGCCCCGGCCTGATGGAGATCCACCTGACCTACGACGAGCGCATGTCGCCCGCGGCGGTGGTCGCGCAGGCCCGCGCGCTGCTGATCGCCCGCCACGGCCGCGAGGACTTCACCCTCGTCACCCAGGCCGACATGCTGGGCACGCTCTCCAACATCCTGAACATCGTCACGATGGCAGTGGGCGCGCTGGGCGGCATCTCGCTGCTGGTGGGCGGCGTGGGCATCGTCACCATCATGACGATCGCGGTGACCGAGCGCACCGCGGAGATCGGCCTGCTGATCTCGCTGGGCGCGCGCCGGCGCACGGTGATGGCGCTGTTCCTCGGCGAGGCGGTGGTGCTGTCGGCGCTGGGCGGCCTGCTGGGCCTGGCGATCGGCATCGGCATCGCCCAGGGCGCGCACCTGCTGCTGCCCGCGCTGCCGGTCAGCACGCCGCTGCCCTTCGTGCTGCTGGTGCTGGGCCTGTCGGCGGTGGTGGGCCTGCTCGCCGGCGTGATGCCGGCGCGCGCGGCGGCGCGGCTCGATCCGGTGGAGGCGCTGCGGGCGGAGTAGGGGGCGGGTGTCCGGCGTGGGTGCCCGCCTGCGCGGGCATAACGGCGGTTCGGCGCGTTTCAGTGAGTTTCGGTGCGGTTTGGCGCGCTTCAGTGCGTTTCGGCGCGTGGCCTGTTCATGTCCCCGCATTGACGTGGCGCAACGCCGCGGCCGGCGTCGACAAGGGCGTTCCCGGTGGCGTGGGTGCGGGCGTGCGGTCATCATCGGCGGGGTGCCGGATCCCAACGACATTCGCCTTTCGCCCAGGAGACATCGCCGATGACCCCCGAGGAACTGCGCCAGCGCCAGGCGCCGATCAAGGCGCGCTACCGTGCCGAGCCGGCCGCCGCGCGCCAGACCTTTCGCGCCGAGGCGCTGCTGCATCCCGAGAAGCCCTCGTGCCGCATCGAGACCCGCTTCGCGGCCTTCGACGCCGGGCTGCATCCGGCCGCCGGCGGCGAGGGCGGCGAGGCCTGCTCCGGCGACATGCTGCTCGAGGCCCTGGCGGCCTGCGCGGGCGTCACGCTCAATGTGGTGGCCACCGCCACCGGGGTGGTGCTGCGCACCGCGCGGGTGATCGTCGAGGGCGAGAGCGATTTCCGCGGCACGCTGGGGCTGGCGCGCGACGTGCCGGTCGGACTGAGCGCGCTGCGGCTGCGCTTCGAGGTCGATGCCGATGCCTCCGACGAGCAGCTCGCCACGCTGCTGAAGCTGACCGAGCGCTACTGCGTCATCGCGCAGACGCTGCGCGAGCCGCCGCCGCTGGAGGTGACGCTGCAGCGGCTGGCGCCGCTGCCCGGGGCCTGAGCGGGCTCGGGCCCGGGTTCAGTCGTCCTTGCGCGGGCCGGAGACCTTGGTGCGCATCAGCCGGCCCTTCTCGCGCTCCCAGTCGCGCTTCTTCTCGGTGTCGCGCTTGTCGTGCTCGGCCTTGCCCTTGGCCAGCGCGATCTCGGCCTTCACGTAGCTGCCCTTGAAGTGCAGGTCCAGCGGCACCAGCGTGAAGCCCTTCTGCTCGACCTTGCCGATCAGCCGGCGGATCTGCTCCTTCTTCATCAGCAGCTTCTTGGTGCGGTCGGCCTCCGGACGCACATGCGTCGAGGCCGAGCGCAGCGCGTTGATGCGGCAGCCGATCATGAACATCTCGCCGTCCTTCAGCACGATGTAGCCGTCGGTGAGCTGCACCTGGCCGGCGCGGATGGCCTTGATCTCCCAGCCCGACAGCACCACGCCGGCCTCGAAGCGTTCCTCGATGTGGTAGTTGAAACGCGCTTTCCGGTTCTCGACGATGCTCATGGCTTGGGACGGGTTCGTTCTGGGACTCAATACAATCCGGGCATTGTATGAAGCACGTCAAGAAGTCCGTCCTGCTCTGGTACTCGCCGCGCGAGATGTTCGATCTCGTCGTCGATGTGGCCAGCTATCCCAAGTTCCTGCCCTGGTGCCAGAAGGCGGAGGTGCTCGGCGACGAAGCCGGTGCGGTGACCGCGCGGCTGCACCTGGCCTATGCCGGCGTGCGCCATGCGTTCACCACCCGCAACAGCCATGTGCCGGGCGAGTCGGTGACGATGAGCCTGGTCGACGGGCCGTTCTCGCGGCTCGACGGCTCCTGGCGCTTCATCCCGATCGGCACGCCGGCGGCCTCGCGCCCGGAGGCCGGGCCGCAGGCCTGCCGGGTCGAGTTCGAGCTGAGCTACGCCTTCTCGAGCCGGCCGCTGGAAATGGTGGTCAGCCCGGTGTTCGACCGCATCGCCAATACCTTCGTCGATGCCTTCGTCACGCGGGCGGAGCAGGTGCATGGCCGGCGCTGAGATCACGCCGTCCGTCACGCCGACTGCCGCGTCGATGAACCTGCCGATGCAGGTCGAGGTCGCCTTCAGCCCGGGGCCGCGCCAGATCGACCGGGTGCGGGTGACGCTGCCGGCCGGCGCCAGCGCGGCGCAGGCGCTGGCAGCCAGCGGTCTGGTGGCGCGCCATGCCGAGCTGGCCCGCACCGAGGGCCTGGCCTTCGGCATCGGCGGCCGCCTGGTCGCGCCCGAGGCACCGATGCAGCCGGGCGACCGGCTCGACATCTGCCGGCCGCTGAAGGTCGATCCGAAGGAGGCGCGCCGCCAGCGCTACCGCGCCCAGGGCGAGGGCGGGCGCCGGCGCGTCAGCGGCAGTCGCTCGCGATGACCTCGCGGGCGCGGCGCAGCTCGGCCGCGCGCTGGCCGTCGTCGAGGAACTCGCGCTCGCCGCGCTCGTTGGTGCGCGTCAGGCGTTGGCCGGATTCGACGGTGCGCGCGTAGTCGCGGGCACGGGCGCAGTTGTCGGCGCGCTGGCGTGCCTGACGCTCCTCGTCGGCGCGGCGGGTGGCGTCTTCCTGGGCCCGGCGGCGGGTCTCGCCGGCGGCCGGCGTCGACGCGGCGGCCGAGGCCGGCGCGGCGCCGTTCGTGCTGCCGGGCACGGGGCCGGATGCACCGGTGCCCGGCGGACCGGAGACGGTGCCCGTGCCGGGGGTGCGGGCGGCGGCCGGCCGCGTCAGGATGTCGCGGTCGGGCACGGTGGTCGGGGGAGGGCGGTCGCTGTACTGCACGCGGCCCTGGGCATCGCGCCACTTCCACTGCGCGGCTGCGGGCGAGCTCGGCACCAGGCCACCCAGCACACCCAGGAGCGACAGCAGCAGGGCCGGCATCCGCGCCCGGAGCTGGAAATTCGAAGGCGAAGACATGCCTCGAAGTGTAGTGCGGCGGCCCGCGCCGCACATGTCCGGATCATGAGGACTGGGAAGAGGCTGTAACCGGTCCGTATAATCTCCTTTTGCGTCTGGAGCCCCTTCCCATGCGCCTTCTCGGCAAAGCCCTGACCTTCGACGATGTGTTGCTGGTCCCCGCGTACTCCCAGGTGTTGCCCCGCGACACCTCCCTGGCGACCAAGCTGTCGCGCAACATCACGCTGAACCTGCCGCTGGTGTCGGCGGCGATGGACACCGTGACCGAGGCCCGCCTGGCGATCGCGATCGCCCAGGAAGGCGGCATCGGCATCGTCCACAAGAACCTCAGCCCGAAGCAGCAGGCGGCCGAGGTCGCCCGCGTCAAGCGCTATGAATCCGGTCTGCTCAAGGACCCGATCACCATCGCGCCGAACGCCCGCGTGCGCGACGTCATCGAGCTGTCGCGTGCCCACGGCATTTCCGGCTTCCCCGTCGTCGAGGACGGCCGGGTGGTGGGCATCGTCACCGGCCGCGACCTGCGCTTCGAGACCCGTCTCGACGCCCCGGTGCGCGACATCATGACCCCGCGCGAGCGTCTGGTCACCGTCAACGAGGGTGCCTCGCTGGCCGAGGCCAAGGCGCTGATGCACACGCACAAGCTCGAGCGGGTGCTGGTGCTCAACGAGCAGTCGGAACTGCGCGGCCTGTTCACCGTCAAGGACATCACCAAGCAGACCAGCTTCCCGAACGCCGCGCGCGACGCGCAGGGCAAGCTGCGCGTGGGCGCAGCCGTCGGCGTCGGTGACGGCACCGAGGAGCGCATCGAGCTGCTGGTGGCCGCCGGCGTCGACGCGCTGGTGGTCGACACCGCGCACGGCCACAGCCACGGCGTCATCGAGCGCGTGCGCTGGGTGAAGAAGAACTTCCCGCAGGTCGACGTCATCGGCGGCAACATCGCCACCGGCGCGGCCGCGCTGGCGCTGGTCGAGGCCGGCGCCGATGCGGTCAAGGTCGGCATCGGCCCGGGCTCGATCTGCACCACCCGCATCGTCGCCGGCGTGGGCGTGCCGCAGATCACCGCGATCGACAATGTCGCCACCGCGCTGGCCGGCACCGGCGTGCCGCTGATCGCCGACGGCGGCATCCGCTACTCGGGCGACATCTCCAAGGCCCTGGCCGCGGGCGCGTCGACCGTGATGATGGGCGGCCTGTTCGCCGGCACCGAGGAAGCCCCGGGCGAAGTGCTCCTGTACCAGGGCCGCAGCTCCACGAGCTACCGCGGCATGGGCTCGATCGGCGCGATGAAGGCGGGTTCCGCCGACCGCTACTTCCAGGAAAACGACGAGGCCGCCAACCCGAACGCCGACAAGCTGGTGCCGGAAGGCATCGAGGGTCGCGTGCCCTACAAGGGCTCGGTGCTGGCGATCATCTACCAGATGGCCGGCGGCATCCGTGCCACGCTGGGCTACTGCGGCTGCGCCTCGGTCGCCGAGATGCACGACCGCGCCGAGTTCGTCGAGATCACGTCCGCCGGCATCCGCGAGAGCCATGTCCACGACGTGCAGATCACCAAGGAAGCGCCGAACTACCGGCTGGAGTGATCGCCTCGTGAGCGCTGCTGACGCGAAGGTGCCGCGCCCACGGGCCGCGGCCATGCCCTTCATCATGCTGACGGTGCTGATCGACATGGTGTCGATCGGCCTGATCATCCCGGTGCTGGCTCCGCTGGTGGGCACCTTCACCGGCGACCAGGGCGACCATGCCTTCTGGTATGGCGTCATCACCTTCGCGTTCGGCTTCGCCAGCTTCTGGGGCTCGCCGATCCTGGGCGCGCTGTCGGACCAGCACGGGCGCCGCCCGGTGCTGCTGCTGGGCTTCTTCGGCCTGGCGCTGAGCTTCATCGTCACCGGCCTGGCCACCGCGCTGTGGATGCTGGTGGCGGTGCGGCTGATCAGCGGCGCGATGCAGGCCAATGCGGCGGTCGCGCAGGCCTATGTGGCCGACATCAGCGCGCCCGAGGAGCGCGCCAAGCGCTTCGGCATGCTGGGCGCGATGTTCGGCATGGGCTTCGTGCTCGGGCCGGTCATCGGCGGCCTGCTCGGCGCGATCGACCTGCATCTGCCCTTCTTCGTCGCCGGCGGGCTGGCGGTGCTCAACGCGATCTACGGCGTCTTCGTGCTGCCGGAGTCGCTGCCGCCCGAGAAGCGTCGTCCGGCCGACTGGAAGCGCGCCAACCCGCTGACCTCGCTGCGCCAGCTGCGCGACCTGCACGGCATCGGCGCGCTGGTCACGGTGATCGCGCTGGCGGGGCTGGCGCAGTTCATCCTGCACACCACCTGGGTGCTCTACACCACCTTCAAGTTCGGCTGGGGGCCGAAGGAGAACGGCTGGTCGCTGTTCGCCATCGGCGTGATGTCGGTGCTGGTGCAGGGCGGGCTGATCCGGGTGGCGCTGAAGCGCTCGACGCCGCAGCGCATCGCCGTCATCGGCCTGCTGTCGTCGACCGTCTGCTATGCGCTGTGGGGCGCGGCGACCGAGGCCTGGATGGTCTACGCCATCATCGGCATGAATGTCTTCGGCTTCATGACGCAGGCGGCCATCCAGACGCTGGTCTCCAATGCCGCCGACGACAGCGCGCAGGGCCGCGCGCTCGGTGCGGTGGCCTCGCTCAACAGCGCGATGCAGGTCTTCGCGCCGGTCATCGGCGCGGGCCTGCTCGGCCTGGTGTCCGACCTGCCCCGGGGCGACTGGCGCATCGGCGCGCCGCTCTATCTCTGCTCGGCGCTGACGCTGGCGGCCTTCGTGCTGGCCGTGCGCCATTTCCGCCGCCATCCGGCCTTCGTCCCCCCTTCGGCGCCGCATGCGGTCTGAGTCCGTCCGCCCGGCGCCGTCCCGAATCGCATCGCATCGAACCGCTTCGCCCATGCAACACGACAAGATCCTCATTCTCGACTTCGGCTCGCAGGTCACGCAGCTGATCGCCCGCCGCGTGCGCGAGGCCCAGGTCTACTGCGAGATCCATCCGAACGACGTCTCCGACGAGTTCATCCGCAGCTTCGCCCCGAAGGGCATCATCCTGTCGGGCAGCCATGCCTCGACCTACGAGGACCACCAGCTGCGCGCGCCGCAGGCGGTCTGGGACGCCGGTGTTCCGGTGCTGGGCATCTGCTACGGCATGCAGACCATGGCGGTGCAGCTCGGCGGCGAGGTGAGCTGGTCCGACACCCGCGAGTTCGGCTATGCCGAGGTGCGCGCGCATGGCCACACCACGCTGCTGAAGGACATCCAGGACTTCGCCACGCCCGAGGGCCACGGCATGCTCAAGGTCTGGATGAGCCACGGCGACAAGGTCACTGCGCTTCCGCCCGGCTTCAAGCTGATGGCCAGCACGCCCAGCTGCCCGATCGCCGGCATGGCCAACGAGGACAAGGGCTACTACGCCGTCCAGTTCCACCCCGAGGTCACGCACACGCTGCAGGGCCAGGCGATGCTGACGCGGTTTGTCCGCGAGATCGCCGGCTGCCGCGGCGACTGGATCATGGGCGACTACATCGCCGAGGCGGTGCAGAAGATCCGCGAGCAGGTCGGTGACGAGGAAGTCATCCTGGGCCTGTCGGGCGGCGTCGACTCGTCGGTGGCGGCCGCGCTGATCCACCGCGCCATCGGCGACCAGCTGACCTGCGTCTTCGTCGATCACGGCCTGCTGCGCCTGAACGAGGGCGACATGGTCATGGACATGTTCGAGGGCAAGCTGCACGCGAAGGTCATCCGCGTCGACGCCTCGGCGCTGTTCCTGGGCCAGCTCGCCGGCGTGACCGACCCCGAGCGCAAGCGCAAGATCATCGGCGGCCTGTTCGTCGACGTCTTCAAGGCCGAGGCCGAGAAGCTCAAGGCCAGCGGCCAGGGCCACAAGGGCGCGACCTTCCTGGCGCAGGGCACGATCTATCCGGACGTCGTGGAAAGTGGCGGCACCAAGACCAAGAAGGCCACCACGATCAAGAGCCACCACAACGTCGGCGGCCTGCCCGAGCAGCTGGGCCTGAAGCTGCTGGAGCCCCTGCGCGAGCTGTTCAAGGACGAGGTGCGCGAGCTGGGCGTGGCGCTGGGCTTGCCGCCCGAGATGGTCTACCGCCATCCCTTCCCGGGCCCGGGCCTGGGCGTGCGCATCCTGGGCGAGGTCAAGCCCGAGTACGCCAGGCTGCTGCAGCGCGCCGACGCGATCTTCATCGAGGAGCTGCGCGCCACGATCGACCCGGCCACGGGAAAAAGCTGGTACGACCTGACCAGCCAGGCCTTCACGGTCTTCCTGCCGGTCAA
>RRZU013146614.1_pt1 | contig 13808 bp, 17 predicted proteins | sample 2165561 | NCBI WGS metagenome assembly RRZU01 (sample SAMN10456909, study PRJNA506462) | wastewater metagenome | isolation source: wastewater sludge | place: USA: Moscow, Idaho
CGGGCAGCAGAGGAACATGTTCCCAACGCCCAGTGAGCTCTTCGATGGACATCGTAGTCAGGCGTTCGGTCTTCTTGACTTCATTCAGCATGATGGCCGCCCGCAACTGGGGTCTCATCACCATCAAGCGCTCAACCGTATTGACATATTGCTCCGTCTTACGGATATCGATAGGGCTTGGGTTCATGGGGATCAGCAGCAGGTCGGCATTTGCAACAGCAGCCAGGGCGACTTTTTCTTGGCCAACCATCGAGGTTGAAAAACCAGCTCCTACGTCAGGAGTTACGCCAGCAGTGTCGACAATTATGACGTCATACGCATGGCGATACAGCGGAATTTGCTTTTGCAGGTCATTCGAGAACCCACTGAATACGTCAATTGCCCCCGGCTCATTGTTCCCGAAAAACTGAAAATTGCTCAACGAACCATCTTTTTCACCGTCAATCAGACAAACCCTGCAGCCATACTTTCTGGCGATGATGGAACCAAGGTTCACCGTAGACGTGGTTTTCCCAACCCCGCCCTTCGGATTTGCAATAACGATTACTTTGGATGAACGAAACAGCTTAGCTTGCATGGATAAATCCTCATTTGCACCACAGCCCGGCGCCCGGTTGGCAACTTGATTTGCCTGTCCCCGATGATAGGCTAAGTCACGACAAAATGGAACGATAATATATATATCGACACACTGGATTTGATAAATGGGAACTTTGATATCTGCCTGGCCTTCATTTGCACTCTTAGCCCTACCTATCGTCGCCGCTGCTCTGCTGTACCCCTTCTGCGGGTTGCTGTGCTCGGCAATATCCCGGGTGTTTACAGAGAAAGTGTCATTCTCCCTTCATTATCTTGGAACCCTCACGCATGAGTTAACGCATGGCATAGTCGCAATCCCGTTCGGGATCCTCCCGACCCGTTTGAGGTTACAACGTGTTCCAGGGTATGAGGGGGTGCTCGGCACCTTAGATGTCAGGTACCAGCGTGGCCTCCTTTCACTGGTAGGGATGGGGTGCGTCGGTAGCGCACCATTAAGCATTTCTATGCTCACACCGGCACTGATTATGCCAGAGTCCCATACCCTGTTGGCAGCATGGTTGCAGGCACCTCACATCGATACTCTTCCTGCAACACTGCTGACTGTCCTGCCCTATGTTCTACTTTTTGGCGGGCTAGGCTTCCCCTTCCTGGCTTACGCACGACTGTCTCGGGCGGACATAAAGGCTTGCCTTCCTCTGCTTGCAACACTGCTCATCATTGCCAGCTTCGGTGTCAGCACATTCCCTACCTTCTTCCTCGAATACCAGCCTCAGGTGTTTAACGTACTGATCTATGCCTTGGCCAGCTCTGCCATTTCTCTCATGGCCGTGATCACGAGCTGGATGACCTTAGTGTTAATGGCGAGCATTCTTCGATCTGTTCAGTGAGAATGAGTGGCACCTCTTTCAGACCGAGTTGTTCCAGCGCTCCGACAGGACATGTCTTAAAGATCCGAATTTCCCTACGAACCCTATAACTCAGCGCGAACTCAGGTTCACATCCGGGAAGCCTCTGAGCAATCACGTATACCTGCCGGCCAGCGTCATAGACGACCACTGGCTGATAACCTGAGCTGCACCGCACCTTGAAGTTGGGTTCGCTCTCTGGTGTCAAACGCATCACAAAACCTCCATCTCCTCACACTGGTTATAATTGGCAAAGCTACAGGAGTGGTTACAATAATGCTATCCGCAGAGCATCGCGGTACGAAACGACCAACAATAATAATTATTTTGCACATCCAATTGACCTTCTCTGTGTCGATATATATATTTTCGACGCGGGGATTGATAAAGGAAAACGTAACGATGATTCACCCCCCGATTAATGAGGTGACCCATGCGGACCTCAAGACCCTTCTTCTTGACGAGCGCAACGTGCTGGAGGCCCTGTACTGCATCCCTTTCGAGGGTAAGGAACGAGCCTCGGATGGAGAGAAGACTTGGTACCGCATTGTCTTTAGAGTGAGAATTGGTGAAGAAGTGTCAGAGCTGGTACTGATGAGTTCTCGTAGAGGGGCTAAGAAGTACCGGTCATTTAGAGACGCAAAGAAAGTTCTAGAGTATATCGATGAGAATTTCGACGTTGCGGAGGTCCATTTCCTACGCAAGTTTGAGAATGATTTCAACTCTCGTCTAGAACAGCCTTAATCACCTAGGGCCCCGCCCCTTCCCACTCTCCTCGTCCCAGTATTGCTGCAACGCTATTTGGCGTTGCAGTTCTGCAACCCCATGGAAGAGAGGAGAATCCATCCATGATTCAATCGATCAATTCCGCTGTTCTGAAAGGCAGTGTGAATGTCCAGTTGGCCATTTCTGGCCTCATGAAGCGCCCCCCCACCCGAGCTATCGTCGGTACCGTAGGCCTGGTCGCGGCAACCTCTGCTCTCGCCGGTAACGGCGGCGACACCCTGCTGAAAGACTCCTACGACTCGACGATGGGGGTGGCGACCGGCTACGGCGGCAAACTGGCGACCGGCGTCAGCGGCACCTTCGCCATGATCGGCTCCGTCTTCAAGTTCCAGCCGCAGTTGTTGATGTCGGCCCTGGGGGTCGGTTTCACTGCGAACGGTATTGACAACATTGTCGACTTCACGGTAACAGCCCTGATCTGATGTTACTCCGGGGCGGGTCTACATAGGCCCGCCTGCTCGTGGAGATAGGAGTTTTCTATGTCGTCCGATTATGAAATGTATTTAGTTCCCGAACGCCTTGATGACCCTTTCAAAATACTGATATTCACTACACAAGAACTCGGCTTACTACTTGCACCAATTCTCGTGGGTTGGAACGCAGGCCAATTCATTCTTGGGCTTGCTGTAGGTATCGCCTTCTACCTGGTATTTAGAAAGGCACAAAAAGGTGACCCGGATTTTTTATCACATGTCAAATATTGGATATTTCCAAAATTTGTTAGCGGCCTGAGATATTTGCCTGACTCAGCAATCCGCGTGTACTACAGCTGAGGCCTGCATGTCAGAAGTGAAGAATAATAGCGATGATGTCGCTAAAGCCAGTCGCAAAATCAACGGCTGGAAATTCATGGTGCTATTGACGATGACCGCCAACGTAGCACTGTCCTTTAAAATATTTTTATATGACCCTCCGGTCAAACACGTTCCTACTCGCACTTGCAAAGAGTATTCATTGGCCAGCAAGGCTGGCGACAGCGCCTACTATGAACAGCTTGCGTATGAAGATGCGCTGTTGTTTTTCAACATGACCGCTGACACGGTAGGTCTCTCCGCAAGAGTTCTTTTAAGAAGGGCAGCACCTACTGCGCACACGAAGCTGAAGGCATGGATAAATGACCAAGCGAAAGAGATTAAGACAAAAGGCTATAAGTTTGTCTTTTTCCAATCAGACATCTATTTCGATGCCCCCACACAATTAGCGATCGTTCGAGGGGTCCAAGAAATTCGTCTTGGCAGCAGGCCTGTTGGTGACCCCAAAGAAGTGCTGTACGGATTCAGATATAAGCCTGAAACAGGTCAATTGCTTGACATTGTCGATCTTGGAGAGAGCAAATGAGAAAGGTATTTGTATTAGCGATGGCAATTTGCAGTCCTGCAATTTTCGCCGTAACGCCAGTCACCTTTACCGAAGGGAAACCAGTAACTATTGGCATATCGAGAGATGAGCCCAATTTCATTTCATTTACCGACGACAGGATTGCTCAACTTTCTGTGCCGGGGGGAATGATCGAACACTCGATTGATACTGACACTGGCGAGCTCATGATTATTCCAACTGAATCGGGCGCCCTGGAGAAGAAGATCAGTGCCCTGGTCACCACCGAGAATGGTATTCGGCTTCGCGTCAGCTTCCAGCCCCGGCAAGGGGAACCTGCAGAAGTAATTCTTTCTCCCTCCATCCCCCCTGCTGCGGCAAATAGTTATACCCCACCAGTAGGCACTGTTGCTGCGCAAGTCCCCAAGCTGGTTTGGGGGAAAGAGTTCAGCTCAGAGAAAGAAGCCGCTCTCGGTTTGGCCCAGGAGATGGTTCGCTTCATACCTTCCGCGTCACGTTTACCTGATGGGGTGGAAATGCGGGTCATGGATACCGGTGTGAAGACGGCATTACCAGATGGTTTTGATGTCCGGCTTACTCAACTCTGGCTTACAACCGCATTGGTAGGAGAGAAGCTAGACATCGTAAATAAGGGCACGGTTTCACTGCCGTTGCATGAGCGCCAGCTCAATGCTTCCTCAGGTGTTGGTGTGTATGTAGATGCGCCTATGTATCTGATGGAAAAGGACGCATTTATGGTGCCGCCGAAACATCATATCACCGCTTATCGGATCCGCAGGAACTAAGGGCCTCCAATGAACAGAGTAGAACCTAGCGTAACTGACCCGTCCATGTCAGAGGTCCCTGCTGATGAAGTAATTGAGCAGGAGCTCACTCCAGAGAATCCAGCTGCAAGAAGGCGAAAAGGATGGATATGGTTTGGTGTGCTTCTGTGCGTTTGCTTCCTCATTGGCGGAGCCTATACGGTTTACAGCCTATATACGGAAGATCAAGTAGCAGCCACCTCGACCCAAGGCACCACTGCCGCTGACATTGCCAAACGGCTTTCCCAGAACCAGGGGAAATGGAGGCTCCCTGATCTCACCAAAAACCAGGACTATGCATCGAGCTATGCGGAACAACTGGACCAAGAACTCTCCGTGACGCAACGAAAGCAGAGCGAGATGTTGGGTACCGTGGCCAACCTTGCCGACTCATTCAAGGCACTGGAAGAGACCCTTAAGAAGGAGCGGGAGGCGGCACTGGCTAATCAAGAGGATCTACTTGCTCGCCTGGAGGCTGACGCCGCAGCACGCCAACAGCTGGAGGGGAAAGTTGCAGAACTGCAAGGTGAGCTGTCCAAGACTGGGAACGGTGGAGCGGTCGATGCTGATGGTCTTCCGGCAGGTGCTTCAGCACGAAATACTCCAGCTGTTCGCGGCTACGCACAGCCTAATCCTGCAGCTAACGCCGGCACTCCAGTAACAGGAAAGCCGAAGTGGGAAACCCTCGAATTCAACCTTTCCTCCCGCAAGAAAGGTGGCAAGCCGATTGGTGAAGACTACCTCCCCCCAGGTAGCTATGCGCCCGGGCGTATCATTATCGGTGCTCGAACATCTGCGTCTGTAGACGCGCAGAAAGACCCGCGCCCGCTACTGGTTCGTATTGAAGGTCGAGCTGTGGCAGGGATGGACAAGCATGGCAAGAAACACTTTGTTGATACCACTGGTTGCGTTGTGGAAGCGGCAGCCTATGGGGACGAGTCGGCGGAGATGTCACCTGCCCGTATCAGTTTGATGTCATGTACCTATCCTGACGGCCGCAACGTATCTGTTCGAGTCAACGGCTATTTGGCCAGTCGTGGCCAGTATGGGATAAAGGGGGAAGTAGTCCGTAGAGAAGGCGACCTGATGACTCACGCTTTCTGGGCTGGGGCTCTCGGCTCAACAGGCGATGTAGTTCAGGGACTCCAGGGCGAGACCAGCAAGAGTGCAATGGGCACAGTGAAAACCTATGACGGTGGCGATGCCGTGCTTGATCTTGCTGGCGGAGCGTTGAAATCCACCGGTACTCAAATGCAACGCTACTACATAAAACGCCTGGAACAGATCCAGCCGGTCTTGCCAATCAAAGCAGGCACACCCGTTGAGATCGTGTTTTTCACTCCCGTCGACCTCTCCGGCCAACAAGAGTTGCAGGACGGGGCCCGCCAAACCGCAACCGCTCAGCAGCAGACTCCCTCTGGGGTTTATATCAACAACCAGGCTCTCAATACTGCGCCATCTCCGCAGAACTACCAACAAGCGGCACAGCAGGTAATCCAATATGCCCAGCCTGTCACCACACAGGTGCAGGGTTCACAGGCTCAGGATGCGACAGTAACCAACTGGAACACCAGTCTTTACTAAACAGGAATAACATGAAATACATTAAATTTAACGCCGTTAATTTAATTGCGTTTACATTGATTGTTCTGGCAGGGATCGCCGGATATTTCATCAGCACACGTAATTCCGGGCTCGAGTCGGTACAACAACGGTTTGCAGAACACTTCCCTAAATCCAAAGATGTGAAGATCAATGCGTCCCCCATTGCAGGTCTGTATGAAGTCGTATCCTCGACGAACCTGTATTACACCGATACCGAGGCGAAGCTGCTTTTTGTCGGTGGGATTTATGACCCGAGCATCCAAAGAGATATCACTGTAGACCGCAAGCGCGCCCTGGGCATTTTGCCGAAGGAAAATAGCAAGGAAGGCCATATATCCACTGAGGGCAGGCCTACGCTTCCCACCAGTGTTCCAGCAGAAGCCTTCGAAGAAATAGCACAATATTCAATTACGCTGCATGACGCTGGCCCGGATGCCCCTGTCATATACGAAATTTTCGATCCTCAGTGTGGTTGGTGCAATAGGCTCTACTCTGAAAGCAAGAGTGCTGGATTGAATGCAACCATTCGCGCACTGCTTATACCGAACATCTCTGACAAGAGCATGATTCAGGATGTTTTCTGCTCCAATGAACCACTGAAAACTATAGAAAACTTCGCTCAGCGTAGATATGTGATATCCGGTGTGAGAACAGATTGTGACACTGCTGGGCTGCAGAAAATATATGACTTCTACAATCAATATTTCACCACTATGCCGAAAGACCCGAACACCAACATTCGAAGGATGGGCACTCCTATTTTGTATGATGGACGAACCGGCTCGTTGATTTCTGAAGGGTATCTGGATCAATCATCTCTCAATCAGGTTATTAAAAATATTCACAAGACCAAGTAGTCATAACTGAGGAACAGATATGAACAACGTAATGAAGTATGCAATTATTTCTTTCGCCTTTCTGCTGGGTGGGTGCGCCGCATCCACCTATAAAACAGATTACGAGTGCAAATCGGATGATGGTATCTCACCCTGCCTTACCACTCAGGACGTAGATAATCTCAGCCCGGTCCCTAAATCAGTAAAGCAGAAGGGCTCTGCCGTTCTTAAAGACGATGCCGAGCCCTATAACATCCCCACTCCTACATACACGCCGGGACGGATTCCTGACCAGCAGGCCAGGATGTGGTTCGCGCCTGTAGAAGATACCCAAAATGACCTCTGGTTTGATCAACAATATATTTGGTTTGTGAAAAAAGGTCGCTGGGCTGGCGCAGGCATAAAAAACTAATGGCGGTGATGATATGAGGTGGTTTGATTCTATAACTGAATCCATAGGGAATTTTTTCACATTTGGTGATGATGAAATGGGGCGTGCAACGCCCTATCATCCTTCCACCAAGTCCTTCTATGATGGTGCTGGCATTGCGTCACTCATATCGCTACGGAGTTTCGATTCTGAAACAATGATGGCGATAAACAGCAATAGCTATGGATATGTGTTGGAGCTCGCACCATTAAATGGGGCAGATGAGGAAACCGTCAGGCAGCTTGCACAAGCATATTCAAGCATGGGTGAAAATGTCTATGGACAGATAATCCTTGAAATATCAGATAAGTGTCGTGATCAATTAGACCGCTGGGCTAATTCACGCACGGATCCAAACCCTCTAATACAAAAAATGACCACAGAGCGAGTCAAGCATCTTGCCAGCGGCATTAACGGCTCGATTTTTCCTGGCCGTACAATGCGCCTGATGCATCACCGGGCATTTTTCGTTTGGGCAAAGGCGGGAAAACCCAAGAGCACGGATCTCGAGCAAGCAGTCAATATGCGTGAGTCGTTCCAAGCGAGTTTAGAGCAAGCGGGAATTGCCAACCGTGTTCTTGGTAAAGACAGTATCGTCTCCTTGACCAGCGATTGGATCAGCCGTACTCGTGACCCGTACCCGGCCCAGATCACTACTGATGATGTCACTCCGCTAAATGAGCAGGCCACCGAACCTGATTCCAAACTGCGCGTAAAAATGTCCAACTTAGTGCTCAATGAGGGCACTGAGGATGCATTTGACGTTCGCGTTTTTACCGTCAAGAAGCGCCCCAGGCTTTGGGCCCAGTGGCAAAATCAAGACCTCTTGGGGAGCGTGTTTCAGGATGCGATGCGCTACACCGGCTCGGTGTTGATGGTCACGAGTTTCTATATTCCCAAGCAAGACAGGATGATCGAAAAGGCCACGACAGAAGCCTTAAAAACAACAAAGAAGGCTCAGGATACAAGCATACTGGCCGCCCTGAACCCGAATGTGCGACAACAGGCGCAAGAGTGGCTATTCGTTAAGAAGCACATGGACGATGGCGAGAAAGCGATTAAGCTTCATCAGTCCGTTATCATGTTTGCACCGGATGGCGAAGGAAACCGCTGTGAAGAGCAAGCGAAAGCTATTTTCGAATCAGCTAAAGGATGGCGCTTAAAAAAAATTCGCTTCTTGTCTCTTGCATATTTCATGACTTGCATTCCATTCTCAGCGGCAGAGGGGTTATTTGATGACCTTGATGATCTTGGCATGACACGCCACATGATGAGCTGGAATCTTGCAAACCTTGCAAACTTACAAGGTGAATGGCGCGGCCAGAACTGCGAACCATTAATGCTATTGCTAGGCCGTCGTGGTCAGCTGATGAACATCAACCCGTTCAAAAACCCAGACGGCAACTTCAATATGTCGGTGGTAGGGAAATCAGGTTCTGGCAAATCAGTCACCATGAACTATATTACTGAGTGCGTCCTAGCAGCAGGCGGAAGAGATTTCACCATCGATATTGGCGGCTCGTATAAATATAGCTGCGAACTGTTCTCCGGGACATACATCGATCTTGATGATAATTTATCACTAAACCCCTTCTCCAATATCGGCCCTGCGAAAAATGCGTCACCACAAGAGCAGAATGAATATTGGCAAGAAGTTAACTCTCTGATTACCTCAATTGTCGCGTCCATGGCACGGCAACGACAGGATATTACCGATACAGAAGAGAGTATCCTGAGCGACGTAATACCCTTTGTTATAAATAAGCATAAGCAAGCTACAACCTTTACGCTCATCTATGAGGAGATGATGCTCCGTAGTGAAGAGGTAGGAATACCTGAAACGACAAGGGCTATCATTTATGAACTCGCGCTGACAATCAAACCCTTCACCAAGCTAGGCCCATGGGGGCAGTTCTTTGAACGCCCATGTAACATAAATTTCGACTCCAGATACGTTGTTCTTGAGACAGAGAAATTTGCTCAAGGTGGAGCTCGAATGTTACAAGTCGTTATGAAAATATTAATGTTCCATGTAACAGAGAAAATGTATCTCGGAGACCGAAAGAGTCCTGTTATTTTGAAAATTGATGAAGGATGGAAACTACTTGAAGGCCGAGACTCAAAATTCGTAGAAGACGTTTCAAGACGGGCAAGAAAGTACGTTGGGGCTCTTGTCACTGGCACGCAAGGTGTTGATGATTACTTCAGAAACCCCGCTGCAGCCGCTGTATTCGCAAACAGCGACTGGTTATTTATGATGTCTCAGAAAAAGGAATCCATTGCTGCCCTTTCGAAAAGTGAACGGGTCGTGCTAGATGACTATCAAATGCGCCTGCTAAAATCTGTACGCAGAGATGATGAACGTTACAGTGAAGTAATGATCTTCGGCCCAGGCAATATCAATTCGATTGGCCGCGTGACTTTGGACCGATTCTCTATAGCTAGTTATTCGACTAAAGGCGAGGACTACACAAGAGTTGGCGAGCTAAAAGAGTTCTACGGAAGTATGGGGCTTGGTTCTAATGACCTAGTTATGGCCCTTGAACATATGAAGCTCGAATATCTTTATAAGGCAGCAGGCCATACGCCTCATGATGCGAACAAAATGGCAAGAGACCAAGTGCTAGGCGTAAAAGCTGCTTAAAAACATGGAGAGGTTATCCTCTCCATTTTTACAGTGAGACGAAGTTGAACAACCCCAAAGTGATGGGCTGTCTTTTAAATTCACAGGATAAAACAATGATTGATTACCTAGATGAAATTACGCCAGATGTTATTTCAACAGTGCCTGACGGATACCATGGGCGCTGCAAGATTATTTTCGAAAGAGGCTACAGTCGTGAATCATGTGCCGTATTCCCCACTTTCGATGAAGCAGAACATGCGGCTAATATGGGGGTAAATCCCACCGTGGGGGGATATTCCAGTGTCATAATTGAAGCAACTACTGAAGCGGTAACACACAATACAGCTGTCGATTGGCTCACAGACTAGCTAACAGCTTTGTTCCTCGAGCGGTTGCAGTTCTGCAGCCGCAACTTCTCTCAGCCGCCCTTCATACCGTCTTGTCGCCGGCCGACAGAGCGCCTTGAGCGGTTGCAGCACTGCAACGTGCTCCTGCCCACGATCACCCGCCCCTCAGGGCCAGGCCGCCGGACCGGGTCGCCCACCAGGTGATGACCCCTGTCTGCCGTTCCGCCCGGGGACATGGCCATGGCCCAGCAGCACGCCAGCCGGATCAGGTCTCGCACCACCGCGGAGAGGTAGGGGTGGGCTGACCAACGGGGTGCCCCGAGCGGTTGCAGCACTGCAGCGCGCTCCTGGGACCCAGGCCGCCGAGCGCGCCGCCCACCAGGTGATGGCCTCTGTCTGCCGTTCCGCCCGGGGACTTGGCCATGGTCCAGCAGCACGCCCACCGGATCAGATCTCGCACCACCAGGGAGAGGCTGGGGCTGCTGGCCAGCGGGGTGCCCCGAGCGGTTGCAGCACTGCTGTTGTGCTCGCCCCTCTATTAAATTAAAACCAACCCTATTCACAGTTGAATATTTATTTTATTTAAAAGTGAAAATCGCATTGAATATTAGGCGGAATCCGCCTAATATGTAGTTAACGGTGGCACACAGAAAGCCACTCACCTGAGGGGGCTAGTAGATGCCACCGATAGGAACGAGATGAAACTTTCTGAATTGGCGACTATAAAGACAAACTTTCCAGAAGCTCATTTTTGGCTAGTGCGTCGAGGCTCTTTAAAAACCTGTGGCTCTGTGACAAGGGATTATAATCCTGAACATCTGGGAATAAGGGTGGAACGGCTTGACTTACTACTCCCCGATTACCTTTACTACTGTTTGATGCATATTCATCAAACCGGCCAATGGGAATCTAGAGCCACAGGAACATTGAGCTTAGTCAATATCAGGGCATCAGACGTTCGTAATATCGAACTGTCACCGCGATAGAGCACATGGGGAGGAATACTCCCCATGATATCAATAAAGGGGTAAAATCGTGAAAATTCAGTTACCTAGCATCGACAAACAGAAATCCATAGTGTATGAAATTGCAACTAGGGATGCGATCTCCCAGCTACAAGCCAATCTCCTTGCCCCTAAACTCCCCCCTCAGTCAGAGATCGTCGAATGGACGCTCCCTTCTGACCATTTACTTCGTGAAAATGAAGGTTGGGCTCCACCACATCCTGACATCGTCGGTTCATACTTCAGACATTTCCAGCACCATTTCCCTGAATATAACACTGATAAAAAACTGGCATTCTTGCTTGGCCTTTCTAGTGATAGGCGTATACGGGAGTTCAAATCCGGTGAGGCAAAAGTGCCATATGGTATTTGGAGGAAATTCCTTATATTAACAGGGAGAGTCCCACAGGATATTATTAAAGTTTTGGCATTTATGGGATGATTAATATCAATCTAACCTAGAGTATTTCCTATGATAAAACATCACAAACACGACAATGGTGCAGATGAAGTGGGTGTATATCTTCCACAGCATTACTACTCTAACCAGGTTAATTGGGCAACAGATAGGATCCCGATTAACCCTTGCCAACGGGATGACTTCGATTCAACTCCCCATGAGAATCGAGATCCTTTAGAACTAGAACACTGGTGGGATATGCCATATATACAGACTTGTGAATGGTCAGACATTGGTAGCAGCAATGCTGAACATAGAGAAGAATGGTTCAAGTACTGGCCATCTGGCATCAGATATACCGTTCGCTGTCTCGATGGAGGGGCATGGGATCGCTCAACAAACCGTGGCAGTTTTGCCTCCCTGGAGCAAGCCGTTGCATCCATTATACCTGTGCAAGCTGGACATTGAGATGCGGCTTCTGTTCGCCGCAACGAACATGTCAGCAGGCAAGCGCAGCGCGGCAGGGGCACTTACCGGCAGCATCCATGTCAAATTTTCAACAACAAGGCGGGGCAGTTGTCCCGCTAGATCAGATCGCACAGCTACTGGGTGGAACCTTGGCCCACCAGTGATTCCATTTCGGTGCCGTCACTGGCCAGCAGGGGGCCCCGGGCGGTTGCAGCACTGCAGCTTGCTCCTCCCCTCGATCACCCCCTCCTGAGTGCCAGGCCGCCGGACCGGGCCGTCCACCAGGTGATACCCCCCTGTCTGCCGTCCCGCCCGGGGACTTGGCAATGGCCCAGCAGCACCCCACCGGTGACCCCAGCTCGGTAACGTCGCTGGCCGACAGGGTGCCTCGAGCGGCTGCAGCACTCTGTCGGTCGTCGTCAAGACCTGGCCAGTGGTCGCCATGACGACAGGGGGGCTATGTTGAGCGCCCCCTCTCAGAAACAGAAGCGGGGCCACTGGCCCCGCTTATTCTCGCGGAAAATTGCAGTGCTGCAAGCAGGAGGATCCAGGTTGCCCTTGATGGCCGGATTTGGGGCGGGCATTGGCCGCTCACCAATAAAACAAAGCCCCGTAGAAGCGAGGCCTAAGCGGGGATACACATTACAGCCCGTACTCACCCACTTCCCTCATCCATCTCACTTCGTACTCACTGGGAACCATCCACCCTCGTCGAGTGAGCGGTAGGATCCGGCTGGGCGGTAAGCGATGGCATCAGTTCGCCGTCGCACACCCGTCAGCAGGTAAGCGCGACAGCCCTCCCCCGCTCCATCAGCAGCCGCCCCATTGGGCTTCAAACCCCGTGGAGAATATCTTTGCCAAGGCGTGGATGGAGCTGGAGCTCGAGCGCCTGGGCATCCCGCGCTGGTCTGGGCACTCTGCCCGTGTGGGTGCGTCCCAGGATCTGGCGGCCGATGGATACAACACCCTGGAGATCATGCAGGCCGGGCGCTGGACCAGCGAGCGAATGGTGATCCGCTACTGCCGTGACATTCTGGCCGGCGAGTCAGCTATGGCCCGCCGCCGAGCTGGGAAGGGGTGAAGTCGTCGATGCGATGCAAGCCGCGCCGTTGCTGGGTTTTCTTGTCGAAATAGGGAAAAAATGTGGGGTATCGTCGATGCGGTGATATGACAGTGAAGCCCCGGCCAGTTCGCCGGGGCTTCCTTATCCTGGGCATGTTGCGGCAGCCCCGCTAGCTCTCACTTATCTACACCTACCGCCTCGCTCGGCTTGCCCTCATTAGGTACAACCTCTCCATATCGGTTGAGGGTCATCTTTTCCCAGCGTTTCTCTGGAATCGTCAATTTAAAGTCCGGGCTGTCAACTGGTCTCCCAGGTAGTGTGTAATCGGGGTTTGGCTTGCCAAAAAGGACGCCAAAGCCATGAGCCGGCTCACTGATCCCCCGCTCCTCTGGTGGCTTGCGAGGCTGTTTCTTCTCCTGGGCATCACCACAAGCCGCCAGCGTGAGGGAAAGGGGTAGGGGTAGGGCAATCGCTATTCTCTTCATGCCACTATTCCGTACCGCCCTGTTCGCTCTTACTGGCAACCCCATGGCTCGGTGCCTTGAGGAGGTCATTTGCAAGCGTCGCCTGGGATGGAGGTACTTCGGATTTATCCAAAAAGCCTCCCTCCACAAGCTCCCCTTTCACCTGGTACTTTGGCGAACCGACAAGGACACC